>Ga0163144_10001257_pt1 | contig 59845 bp, 48 predicted proteins | sample OliLak19BULKMAT1_FD_123175 | JGI IMG/M metagenome (GOLD analysis project Ga0163144, IMG submission 123175) | Freshwater microbial mat bacterial communities from Lake Vanda, McMurdo Dry Valleys, Antarctica - Oligotrophic Lake LV.19.BULKMAT1 | ecosystem: Environmental > Aquatic > Freshwater >...
CCGCACCGTGAATGCCCCCGCACCGTGAATGCCCCCGCACCGTGAATGCCCCCGCACCGTGAATGCCCCCGCACCGTGAATGCCCCCGCACCGTGAATGCCCCAGTTCCGCGAAGTGAATCAGGTTGAGCGCACAACCCTCGAAGGTCATCCGGCGCGGTGACCCTCCGCGCCGGACGAGGCTAAGATCAGGAGATGCTCGACACGCCTCCCATGCTCTCTCTCTGGCTGACCCTCGCGGTCCTCGGCGCCCCTGTGACGGCACAGGTCAAGTCCGAGGAGCAGGGTGACGCTGGCCGCGCTGAACCCCGTGGCGCGTCGGTGCACCGCGCGCAACTCGAGGAGCTCGGCGCGGCCGTCCATGCGCCGACGGACGACGATGCCGAGCTCGCGCAATTCCAACGTCGCTGGGATGCCGCCTACGGCCAACGCGACGGCGCGGCGAGCGGCACGCGCGGTGACATCGACGAGCGCTTCGTCGTCTTCGGTTACCTACAGAGCGAAACACAGGTCCCGCATCTGCGTTGGCATGCGCTGACCCATGTCGGCTCGCTCTTCGTCGGCTTCGACGGCGCGGGCAACTTGACGGGAACGAGCGCGTTCACCGGCCGCTCGTCTTACCTCAAGGTCGGTGGAGCTGCGGAGACCGCAGGCGTGCGGGTGATCCTCGTCCTAGCGAACTTCGACGACTCTCCCGGGGGCACGATCGCGACGGTGATGACCTCGCCGCAGCGTCGCGCGACACTCATCAACCAGCTCGTCATCGTGTTGGCGGCCGACAGCTATTCGCAAGGTGTGAGTATCGACCTCGAGTTCTCCTGGGGGACCGCCGTACGCGACGGCGTGACGGCCTTCATGCGTGAGCTGCGTGTTGCGCTCGATAACCTCGGACCCGACTACGAGCTCAGCATCTACACCAACGCGATCTTCAGCGCGAGCCAGTGGAACTTCAACGCGGTCACGGGGATCACTCCAGCGATCGACTACATGCTCTACAGCATGTACGACTGGGCCTCGGGCTCGACCGCGCACGCGATCACGGACTTCGACAACTGCCTCGGCGCGACGCGCATGCACGCGTACCTGAACGCCGGGCTTCCGCCGGAGAAGCTCGTGCCGACGATCTCGGCCTACTCGCGCCGTTGGGACAACACATCGGTCTACAACGGCGTTGGGTCCAACCCGACGTCCGGCGGCTTCACCGACGCTCTCTTCGATCTGACACTGCGGCCAGGGTATGGACCGGGCCTCGCGCGCTACGTGCGAGGCGATGAAGCGGCGTGGTACACCTGGAACGACGGCACCCAGCGCGTGCGCACGTTCGAGGGCCTCGAGGGCTTCGAGGTCGAGGTGCGGCACGCGCTGAGCATGCAGGACCCCGGCGGTGCCTGGAGCGGCCGACGGCTCGGTGGTGTCGGCTTCTGGTCGCTCATGTGGATGGCCGAGTTCTCCTCGATCGACCCACGCACGGGCGGCTCCGTCGCGCGCACCAGGACCTATCCACACGTCTACCAGCTCTGCCAAGAGGTCTTCAAGAGCCCCGGGACGAAGCGACTCCACCTCGAGACGTTCGCCGGCCTCGACCCGCGTTGGCGCGACCCGAACGAGGCCACAGACACTGTCGGCGATGTCGATGGCGACTCGTTCCGCACGCTCGTGCCGTCCGCCTCGGGCGCCGGCAACAGCCTGCGCGCGGGCTTTGACTTCGAGGGTTCCGGCTCGAATCGCGCGGTCTTCGCGCACGAGCTGCTCGCGAGCCCACTCGCGCCTACCGTGACCGACCGCAACGCGCCGCTCGGATTCGTGCCAGCGGACAGTCGCATCATCGCGCGCGTGCACGTGCCTCTCGCGAGTTCTGGTTACAGCGCGCGCATGCTGGTGATCGACGCCCAGCGTCAGGTCGAGTCGTCGCCACCCTTCGCGTTGCTCGCTGGCAGCACGCGCGAATGGAGCTGGGACTTGACCGACCTCGTGGCGGTCGCGCCCTTCGCCACGACCGAACCGGCGCTGCGCGGCGGCAACGGCTGGATCGACACAGCGGGACCCCACGACATCGGCTTCTACGGCTTCGTCGTCGAGGGCCAGGGCGCCGGGTCGGGCAGCTTCGACGTCGAGTCGATCGGATTCGAGCGTGTTGACCCAGGCCGCGTCGACTACCGCATCAACGAGTTCCGTTACGCCGACGCGAGCGCGGAGTTCGTCGAGATATACGGCCCGAGCGGCCCCGTGCCGTTCACGCTCGAGCTGCGTGCTTATGACTCCAGCGATGGATCCGTCGCTGCGTCGTTCCCACTGATCGGCCCGATTCCTGACGACGGCGGCGGTCGGGGATACCTCGTGCTGGGCGATCCTGGAGTCACGTCCGTCGACTCGACGCTCGGCTTCGCCGCGGGCCGCGACGACCTCCCGAACGTCAACCCCAGCGCGCTGCAGCTCGTCGACGCCGCGACCGGCCACGTCTACGATTCCGTCGTCTACGAGGCCTTCGGCGGCCTCGCGAACCTCGTGCGCGTCGAGACCCTCGGCGTCACGAATCGCGGCTGGCCGTGGCTCGGCGAGGTCGGCCCCGGTCGCGACAGTTCCGGCCAGTCGTACACGTTCGGTCGTTATCCCGATGGTCTGGATTCCGGGCGCAACTTCGAGGACTTCCGCGCGCAGCTCGCGAGCCCTGGGGCACGCAATGGCGGCGCGCTGGGTTTGGTCCAGACGTTCGATTTCGAAGCGCCGTTCCTCGAGGGTTACCAGACCTACGACGCGCCTCGCCGCGTCGACCCTGCGAGCGCAGGGTTGCCGCGTTCGCCGAGCGGCGGGCTCGCCTGGCGCTGTGTCGACGCCGCGGGCGGTGGTGTGATCGGGCTCCTCGGAGACGCCGCGCTCGGCACACGCGGCGGCGCGCGAGTCACCGGCGAGGTCTACGTGCCGAGCGCCGCAGCGCCCGCCCAAGCGATCGGGCTCGGCATCGCTGGTGGGCACGGCAGCACGTTCTTCACGGGCTCGACGGCTACGAGCGGTTACGAGTCAGGGTTCTGGCTCGTTTACGAGAATCGCGCCGGTGTACAGCTCGCCAACGGTCGCCCGGACCATCCGGGGGTGTGGGAGCTCTTGCACGCTCACCATGACAACATGGACGGCCAGCCCACGACCTTGCTCGCGAGTGTCGTGAACCCTGTTGTCGGCGTCACGCCCGGCAGCTGGACCACGTTCGAGTTCCAAATCCGCCCCGACCGTTTCGGCGGAGGTCAGCTCGAGGTGCGTCTCAACGGTCAGCTCCTCTTCGACGGGCCGTTGCCTCCGAATGCTCCGAACTCTGGCGCTTTCCAGATCGGGTTCCGCGAGAACCACGCCGGCGCACCGAACAGCGCCGAGGGCACTTGGGTCGACCACGTGCACTTCGAGCGCGCGCGCTGAGCGCGACCCCTCGTGTGCCCAAGAAAAAGGAGCGGGTCCCGCAATCCGCGGGGCCCGCTCCTGTTCGATGATCACGGCGTCAATCGCGGGTTGGATCTCATGGGGCATTCGGGCCCCGTCGCTTCGGAGAGCGTCCCCGTCGCGGACGTGTTCATCGGACACCACAAAGAGCCGCGCGCCGGGCCGGAGCGGTCGCTTTTTCCAGCGCGATTTTCCGGCGGCGGTTTCCGGTTTCAGTCCGTTTGCGCCGTGAGCTCGAGCGTCGGCTCGCCGACACAGCGTGGCACGACCACCATGTGGAAAGGCGCAGTCATGACGGTGGCGACGATCCTGTCCGGACCAGGAGCTTGTTCCGTCGCTCGCACGACGAGGCCCTCCGGGTTGCGCTCGATCGCGGTGATGGCGACGGAGTAGCCGCTGTTCGGGCGTGTCCCGAGGAACAGCGCGATCACCATCTCCTCGCGGAAGTCGATTTCGGGTGCCCCTGGCTCGGGCAGCTCGAGGCGCCCGTGTTGGGCCCAGAGCGCGGCCCACTCTTCAGCGTCGCGCGCGACGGTCAGGCGCTGCTCCTGCACGCCGCTGTGCGCGCCTCGACCGATGTCGCGAGCGGTCACTTCTACGGCCGTGTCCGAGGCGCAGCCGCGAGAGCGGCACGCGACGCTGACACCGAGGATCAACCCGACCGCCACGACGGTCCCGATCATCAAGGGCAATGAAGGCATCAGCGGACCTCCCCGCGGTTCTGCAGCTCGGCGCGGCTCGGCAGACGCCGGAAGCCCGAGCCCGGGATGTTCGGGAGCTGCGCCGATTGGAGCGGGAAGTCGCGGCTATTCAAGGTCGCACCCTCGGTGATGGTGATGGCCTGCGGCAGGCCGAGCGACGGGTAGAGTCCACACAACGGCTCGCCTGGATCGCAAATCTCGTCGTCGTTGTCCTCGTCCGTCCCCGCGACGAGGTAATAGGTGCCCGCGGGCACGGACAAGGAGTAGCCATTGGTCAACGCCGACGTCTGGATCTCGTCCTGTGCTACGGTCGCGAACGTCTCGGCGTTCACTGCGATCACGAACACGGTGTAGACCGTCGACCCGGTGCTCGCGCTGAGCGCGAGCGTGACCTCCAAGGTCCTCGAGCCGCCCGTCGACTGCACCTCGATGGCACCAGAATAGAACCCGTCGGCGAGCCCCATCGCGTCGACCGTCAAGTCGATGCCCGAGGTGTCCGTCGACGCGCTACCTGTCACCACGACCCGCGTCGCGCTCAACCAATTGCCACCCGAGATCGTGGTCGCGACCACATTCGTGACCTCGAGCAAGCCACCGCCGACGTTGGCGATGCCGATGCGCCGGTCATCAGCGCGAGTCGAGAACAGGATGTTGTCGCTCGAGAGCGACAAGACGGGCGCGCCGCCGCCGCCGCCACCTGCCGCAGACACTGCCGCGAACGCATTCACGAGGCCGAAGCCAAAGCGAGTATCGCGTCCCGGAGCGCCGAGGTCGGTCGCGGTCGTCGTCAAGATCGACTCGAGCTGCGCGGGCGTCAGGTTCGGGTCCACCGCCAGAACGAGCGCCGCCACCCCAGCCACGTGCGGCGCGGCCATCGAAGTGCCTTGGTAGAAGGCATAAGCCGAGTAGTTGATCGGGCTGACCGAGTCGTCGGGCTTCGCCGACAGTACGCCGTCCGCGAAGCCGTCACCGTTGCGGTCGACCGACACATCACCGCCCGGCGCGGCGAGCGCGACGGTCGCGTGGAAGTTGGAGTACGGCGCCCGATTCGCCTCGAAGTCGACCGCCGAAACGGACAGCACGCCGCTGTACGCCGCCGGATACGAAGGCTGTGAGCTGTTCTCGTTGCCCGCGGCCGCGACGATCAGGCAGCCGGCGTTGCGCGCCGCCGTGACCGCGTTTTGGGTCATCTGGCTGAAACCCGAGCCGCCGAGGCTCATGTTCAGAATGTCCGCGCGCTGCGCGGGGAGCTGGTTCGAAGCGTTCGCGAGGCTCGCGGAATACAGGATGCCGTTCAGAATATCGAACGTGGACCCGCCGCCGATGCCGAGCACACGCACGTGCATGATGCGCCCCTGCCACGTCACGCCGGACACACCCACGCCGTTGTTCGTCGACGCGCCGATCGTGCCGGCGACGTGCGAGCCGTGGAAACTCGAGGGCTGTAGGCCCGTCGAGTCACCGACATCGAACGGGTCGTTGTCGATCCCGTCCCCGTCACCGGCGATCGTCGGGTTCGAGATCATGTCGATGCCCTGCACCTCGCGACCGACGAGGTCCGGGTGCGGCGTCGAGCCGGTGTCGAGCACCGCGATCGTCACGCTGTTGCTGCCCGTGGTCACGTCCCAGGCTGCGGGCAGCCGTACTTGCTCGTAGTGCCACTGCAGGTTGTAGTGCGTGTCGTTCGGTCGAGTGTCGAACAGCGGCCGGACGCGATAATCGGGCTCTGCGAAATCCGCGCCGGTGCAGCCAGACAGCGTCGCCGCGAGCGCGACTGAATAACGCGCCTGTTGGGCCGCGTCGAGGTTCGTCGGGAGCTCGAACTCGACCTTGCGCGGGCCATTCGGCACTTGCGCGCGGGTCGCGCCACCGCGCGAAGCGAGCCGCATGTCGAGGTCCAGGTCCGAGGTCGGCTGAACGAGGATCACACCGGGCCAGAGCGGGGCCTCCACCGCGCCGAAGTGCGTGAGCGTCGGGCGGGCCGTCGCTTGCCGGGTCTTGCCGCGCCCATCGAAGAGGTGGCGCGAGTCGCGTGAGTTACCGCGCGGCGCGCTGGACAGAGGCGCGACGGCGAGGCCCGTCGGCGCGAGCCGCGGCGCGCTGCCGCCTTGCATCGTCATCTGCCACGGCCCGGTCGCGCCACCGAAGGGCTCGACCTTCACTTCCACGAGGGTCATCGCGCCGACGTTGATCGAGCCAGCCTCGGGCGAAGTGCCGCTCGTGAACTGCTGGATCACTGTCGGATTCAGTACATCGGCGGTCGCGTCACTCAACGTGACGTCGAAGTCGATCCCGAGCCCGTGAGTCAGGTTGAACGAGAAGGGCCCAGCCGCCGGCAACGCGACGAGGAATCGATCCGCGACGTCCATGGCGATGAGCTCGCCGTCGATCGCGAGGGCCTCGGCGTCCTCGAGCACGCCGAGGTACATCGCTTGGCCCCCGATGTCGTTCGGTTCGACCTCTGCGAGCACCGCCGGCGCCGCGGTCGCGGTCAACCGCAATTCGTACGTGGACGAGCCCACGAAGGCCGACACGACGACGAAGAACGTGCCGTCGAGCACGAAGCTGCCCATCTCGCTCGCGTTGTTGGTCTCGAAGCGCTTGACCACTTGCATGCTGACGGGTTCGAAGATGAACACATCGAGGTCGGCGCTCATGGACTCGGCCAGGAGCTGGAGGTCGATCGTCACTCGCTCGGTGGCCGTGATCCGAAAGCCGTCGAAGTCATCGCTCCCGTCGTCGGTGATCGACCCGAGGACGTTGCGCGTCCCGCCCGGCATGAGATCGCCTAGCACGTGTGCCTGCGCGATCGTGTCGTTGGGTTCGGCCTCGAGCGTCGAGCTGTTCTCGGCGAGAACCACCAGGTTGCCGCGAATCGAGCCGTTGTCGGGTCCACCGCCCGAGCTGCCGCCGCCACATGCGGAGAGGACGGCGCCGAGGGCTGCTGCGGCGGTGAAGGAACGCGCGCGCGCGCCGCAGCGCAGCGTGTGCAGACGAGGATGTAGTAGATGTCTCATGGGAAACAGGGCGGCCTATGGCCGATCGGGAGATCATCTCCGAACGGCCGGCCTTCGAGTAGTCCCTCGGCGCCGCTTCGGGCAAGGGAAATGGCAACCGCGCCGCGACAGTGACTCCGCCTGTGGGCGCCTTACGGCGCGTCCGACCAGCGATAGCGCATCGAGCCGATCAGCGGCCGTCCTGGATGCGCGACATGCGGCGCCTGGTTGACCTGATTCGGTGGTCCGGACTGCGGCTCGACACACAGCGCGTGTTCCGGCGCCGTGAAGAACACCCAGTGGTCGAAAGTGCTCGCGAGCTCGAGCACGAGAGCGCCGGGCCAGAGGATGCGCGGCGGACGGGCGCACCCGACAAAACAGTGGTCCCAGGGCTCCGGTGGAACCGGCCCGAGGGAGCCCGTCGGGATGCCTTCGGCGGTGACCTCGTACGCGGCTTGCGGCGCGACGATTAGCTGCGCCGAACCGCCACGCCCCAAGTCGCGCCGGAACCAAGGGTGCCAGCCCGCCATCACCGGCATGGGCTGTTCGTCCGCGTGGACCTCGAGAGTCACCGACAGCTCGTGCGCGTCGAGGTGGAAACGCTGGATCACGTGACCGCCGAAGGGCCAGGGTGCCCCGAGCTCACAGCGCAACGTCAGGTGTCGGTCCGTCGCGATGACCGGCTCCCACGTGGAGAGGTAACCGAGCCCGTGGTTCGCGTGTGGCGGGCTGGTCAATGGAAACTCGTGCTCGCGCCCCTCGAACTCGAGCCGCCCGTGGGCGAGGCGACCGCACCAAGGCACCATCGGGAACGCGCCGAATCGCGACGGCTTGTGACCCTCGGTCACGAGCAGCTCGAGCCCGTCGATGATCAGCGACCGCAAGCGCCCGCCGGTGGGATCGATCGTGGCCCGGACACGATCCTCAGGGCCGACGAGGGTGGTCTCTTGGGTGGCGTCCATTTGGATCGATTGGGGTCTGGCGCGCTTCGATGCAACACTTGCTGGCGAAAGGCTACGCTTTGAGCCACCGCCTGGCTGTGTGGTGGGCCCGCGGCTGGACCTCGTCCATGTACGCAACGTCGTTCCGCTCCCCCGAGAGCCCGGTCGTCTCGTCCTCGCGCTCCTGGGGCGTCGAGACCCGCCGGAGAACGTGCCCCGTTTTCGGGAAGAACCACAGCTGCGGGTGTTCTGAGTGATCTGGGTCCTGAGTGATCTGGCCCCGCAGCAGCCGCGCCGTCATGACGAACCTCTTCGAGCCCCTTGACCCCGCCGAGGACCCCTGGACGGCGGCCCACGCCGCGCATCTCGCGCGTCGCGCGGGTTTTGGCGCAGACCCGGCGCAGCTGCGCGCGCTCGTCGCGCTCGGCCCCTTGGGCGCCGTGTCGCGTTTTGTGGACTTCCCCGCGGTCGACGAGGCGCTCGAAGCGGAGCTCGAGGGTCACGGCGGGACCCTCGTCGACCTCGTTCCCGAGGTTGGGGCAGGCGCCATCGATGGGCTGCGTCAGTGGTGGATCTACCGCATGGTGCACGGCCAGCAGCCGCTGCAAGAGAAGCTCACCCTCTTTTGGCACGATCACTTTGCGTGCCAGGAGTCGAAAGTGCTGCGGCTGCCGATGTTGCGCGCGCAGAACCAGACGCTGCGCGCGCACTGCGCCGGGCCCTTCCTGGCGCTCTTGCGAGCCGTCGCGCGCGATCCGGCGATGCTCTATTACCTCGACAACCGCGAGTCGACGCGCGCGGCGCCGAACGAGAACTGGGCGCGTGAGCTGCTTGAGCTCTTCACGCTCGGTGTCGATCGGTACGAACAACACGACGTCGTGACGCTCGCGCGGATCTTCACGGGTTGGACGACCTCCGAGCGACCCGACAGCGAGTTCGCGTTCGATCCCGCGCTGCACGACGACGGCGACAAGGTGCTGTTCGGCGAGGCCCTCGCGGGGCGCAGCGGCGACGCGGGTCTCGCCGAGGGTGAAGAGGCCCTCGCGCGTGTCGTCCAACGCCCGGATTGCGCGCGTTTCCTCGCGCGCAAGTTGCTCGCGTGGTTCGCGCTGCACGAGCCTCGCGAGCCGGAGGTCGCGGCCCTCGCAGAGGTGCTGCGCGAGCGCCAGCTCGATGTCCGACACGCGCTCGGTGTGTTGTTCCGCTCGCGCTGGTTCTACGAACCGGAGCTGCGGTTCGGCCTTGTGCGCAACCCGGTCGAGTACGTCGTCGCCGCCTCGCGCGCGATCGGCGTACAGAACGCGCACCTCGCCGGACTCGACCGCGCCACCGCGCGTATGGGCATGCGCCTCTTCGAGCCGCCGTCCGTGGACGGCTGGGAACACGGCGCCGCCTGGACTGGCGCGGGCACGGCCGCGGCGCGCCTCGCGGTCGCGCTGACACTCGCCGAGCTCCCGCACTCTGCGCGCCGTGTCGTTGGACGCGCCGCGATCGACGTCGACGCGCTCGCCATATCCATCGCGGACCGCGGCGACGAGGCCGGTGCCGCTCGACGACTCTCTGAGGACTCTGCGCCTATCGACGCCGCCGCGCCCATCGACGCCGCCGGGCTCGTGGACGCGCTGCTCGAGCGCCTCGCGCCCGACCAGGCCTCGTCCGACAATGCCCTGCCAGGCGCGACGCCGTTCGCGGACGATCGGCGTCGGATCCTCGCGGCCTTCGTCGTTGGCGCCTTTGAGCGCACGCCGCCTGAGCGGCCGCTCCATCTGCGCCAGCGCGCTGCGCTGCGCGCGCTCCTACATGTGATCCTCGCGTTGCCCGAAGTCGCGCTCGCCTGAACACCTCGCGCCGTCACCCTCGACTCGAAACACCTGTGACTCGACACATCTCTCGACGCGCGCTCCTGCAGCACGCCGCGCTGCTCGGCGCGGCACCCCATTGGTTGCGCCGACTCGATCTCGGCGCGGCGTCCTCGCGCAGCGAGCGCGCGGTGGTGGTCGTCCAGTTGGAGGGCGGCAACGACGGGCTCAATACGATCGCGCCGGTCGAAGACGATCGTTACCACCGCGCGCGGCCAGGGCTCGCGATCCGGAAGGACGCAGGGCACTTCCTCGACGACCACCATCGTTGGCATCCGTCCCTCGTACAGATCGCGCGGCGTTTCGGAGAGGGACAGGTCGCAGCGCTTCAAGGTGTCGGCGTCCCGCAAGCGAACCTCTCGCACTTTACGAGCCTCGACACTTGGCACGCAGGCACGGCCGCACAGCCAGCGCCGCCGACGGGTTGGCTCGGGCGCCTCGCCGATGCGACACGACCGGCGGACTATTCACCGCTGACGTTGTTAGCGCTCGGACGCGACGTCGTCCCGCACGCCTTGCGTCCGGCGCGCGGGGTCGCGGTCGCGGTGCCGCGCCTCGCCGATGCCGCGATCCGCGACGCGCCCGCGGGCGCGAGCGACGCCGAGGCTGCCGCGCGGCGCGCCGCGCTCGAGGCTCTGGAACAGCCCGCGCCGGGTTCGCGCGCCGAGCGCCTCGCCGCTGGCGCGCGGGCTGCGCGTCGAGTCGCAGAAGAGCTCGCGCGCACGACGGACTTCGAGCCGCGTGTGTCGTGGCCGACTAGCGCGCTCGCGCGTGAACTCGAGCTCGTCGTGCGGGTGCTCGAGCGCGGGCTCGCGACACGCTTCTTCTTCGTCTCCCAGCCGGGTTACGACACCCATTCGCTGCAAGCGGAACCTCACGCGTTGCTGCTCAAGGACCTCGACGGCGCGTTGCATGCGTTTTTGGGCGAGCTCGGGGCGCGCGGGCTCACCGAGCGCGTCCTCGTGATGACGATCAGCGACTTCGGCCGCCGCGTGCACGAGAACGGCCTCGCGGCGCGCGCTGGCACGGATCACGGCGCGGCGTCGGTGCAGCTCTTGTTTGGCGCGGGCATCGAGCCTGGACTGCACGGGCCTCCACCGGACCTCGGCGCGCTCGACGCGCACGGCAATCTGGTGACTCAAGTCGACTTCCGCGAGGTGTACGCGGGCGTGATCGAACGTTGGCTCGGCGCAGAATCCCCGCCGATTCTCGGGGGGGTCTACACTCCCCACCGGGCGCTGCGTGCGCCCGGGTGAGATGGCCCTCCAAATGACGATTCAACCGGCTGGGCGCAGAGACGCGTCAGAACCGCAGAGGCCATGCGGCGAGTGGACGTGTCACGCGCGGTGGCTCGGGCCCTGGCTCGCGGGCGTCACGCTCTCGTGTGCCCTCAGCGTGCCTTCGCCAGTCGACGCCGAGCCCACACCGATCACTGCGCGAGCCGCGCTTCGCGCCGACGATGCACGTCCATCGGCGTTCGAGGCGCTTCCGCCGCAAAGTGACTCGCCGTCCGCCGCGGCGCCGACCGTCTTGCTGTCTGCGAACGCCCGCCCGGCGCCAGGTCCCTTGCCCCGCGTCCCGGGCATCGACGTCGCGGAGGACGAGTCGCCGCCCGCACCCGCTGAGCTCCCGCGCGACGGCGCTGCAGTCGGGCGCTTCAGCGCACAAGGACAGAGCGCGCGACTCCGCTTCGAAGCGCGCGCCGGCGAATGCGCGCTCTTCGAGCTGACGGCCTTCGGTTATGCCCGCGGCTGGACCGCGACGGCAGGCCTCGCGGTGCGCAGCGCGGAGGGCCAGGTGCTCGTCGAGCAGGAGCGCGCGGGCCCCGCAGTGTTCGGTGACTTGCTGGTGTTCATCGCGCCGTCGGCGGGTGAATACGAGCTCGAGGTGCGCGCAGTGGAGCAGCACTTTCGGTACGTCGTCGTGCGCCACGCGACTTACGCGGCGCTGCCTGAAGGCGGCGCATTCGAGGTCGCCGTCGACCAAACGGAGGCCCACGCCTTCACGGCCAGCACCGGCGACACGCTGCGCTTCGTCCTCCGCGGCGCACCCGGGACCACGAGCATGCTGCGTGTCGAGCCGAGCGCCGAGCGCGGCCAGAAACAAGGTCGCGCCGGCCGCGCCAGACGCGCCGCGGCCACCGCAGGCCTCGCGGATGTGCGCCTCGCCGAGACCTTTGATCCGCGGGACGCGGACGATTCGACCTATCCGGACTTGCGGCTGCGAGCCGCCGAGTCCGTCACGCACGGCCCTTTCTCTGCGCTCGTCCAGTTTCCGGCAGCGGGCGCGCTGTTCGTCGAGGTCGAGCAGATCGGTGAGGGGCCGGGGCAGTTGTTCACCCTCGCCGTCGAGCGCTCGCTCACGCTCGCCCCGTGCACGGTGCGTGTCGGTGACGCCGACGACGAACCGCTCGCCGGCGTCGAGGTGGTGCTGCTCCGCGAGCCGGCGCTCGAGCGTTGCGGGCGCGGCACAACGTCCGCGGACGGGACGGTGACCTGGCCCGTACCGGCTGGCCCTTACACCATCGTCTACCGCGCGCCGGGGCAACGCCCGGACAGCGTGCGCACCACGTTCACACCGGGCGTCCCGCTCAACGTCGTCGCTGTGCCGCGTCGTTGAACCGCTTTCGGTGCCGCGCTTTCGGTGCCCAGCTTTCGGTGCCGCACACCACTCCTCGTTTCCAACAACGAAGAGTACCGGAGCAACGACGCTACCCCGCGGAGACGGTCAACGCTTGATCACCACATGGTGTGCGGCACCGTATGCGCTCAACCGTTCTTTGCGGCCTTGAGCGCCACGAGCGGCGAGCGCGGATCTTGGTCGGGGTCGCTGTTGAGTTGGCGCAGGCGCGAATCGAACTTCGTGCTCTCCTCGAGCCAGCGCTGGTGCAGCTCGCGCGCGGCAGGGTCGTGCAGTTCAGGTGCCGTCTCGCGCAGCAGCTCTTCCAGCGAGCGCACCGGACCCGAGTTGTCCTGGGCGCGCTGGGCCGCGGCCTGCGCCTCGAGCGTCTGGAGCCCCGATTGGTAGTTGGTCTGCGCGAGGCGCCACTCGGCGTAGAGGTTCTCGACCGCCGCTTGGCGGGCGTTCTCCTGGGCGTTGCGGACGGCCTCGGCCTGTTCGGCGCCGCTCACTTTGCGCCCGCCGCCGCTGCGCACGGTGTTGTTGCTGGTGCAGGCTGCCGCGATCAGAAGGACCGGCAAGCCGACGGCCAGGGAGGTGGAACGAAGCGAGGGGTGGAGCATGGGAGAAACGTTCTGGCTCGAACGGGGCGCGACGGATCGAGGCCACGATCGAGGGCCGCCGGAGTCCCTTGGCCTGCCCATCCTACGTTCCTGGGCGCTGGTCATTCAGTCCAGGACCCTACCCGCCGTAGCGGCCCCGTGTGGGGGCCCGGCCAGGCGAGGTCCGGACTTCTGGCCCGATTCGCTCCAGGTTGCCTGCACGGACGGCCGATAGTCGGAAGTGTCGGCGTTGGGTCGGCGGGAAGGGATCGCTCATGTGGTTGCAGTTTTTGAGCGCCGGCGTGTGTGTCGGTGTCGTGTGTGTGGGGGGGCTCGCCGTGGACCCTCCGCTGGTGGGCGTCGGCCTCACCTTCGGGGTCGGGTCGGAACAGACTTTCGCCCTCTCCAGGCTCGCGTTCGAGGCGCATCTCGCAGCGCCTTCGGCGCGACTCGCGGGTGGCCTCGTTCCTCTCGTCCGGCAACTCGGCCTGCCCGAACACGTCCTCGGCGCGCCCCGCGCCGGGCTCGTTTGTGTGTGGTCGGATTCGGGCGCTCCGCCCGTCGTCGTCTGGTTCGACGCGAACGGCCTGCTCGAGGGTCGTGCCTCCGGCGAGGACGGGTCCCTCGGCCCGCTCGACCCGCGTCGCGCGCCGGTGTTGCGTCGCAACGGCACGTGCGCCGAGCTCGTTCTGCCTCAGCTGAACAGCCCGCGCCGCATCCTCGACCTCGCCACGGGCCAGATCACCACGGAGCCGAGCGACGACACCACGCGCCGCTGTGCCGATGCGCTCGCGTTGCTCAACGCCGGCGACACCCTCGGCGCGGTGACGGCCCTCGAAGTGGCCGTCGCGGACGACCCGTCGGACCCCAAGGCCTGGCGCGAGCTCGCCCGAGCCATCGAGCGTAGCGGCGACAACTCGCGCGCGGTCACGGTGTTGGCGAGGGGCGTCGCCGCCGTCCATGCAGGGCGACTCACGCCCGTCAGTACCGAATGGCGCGTGCTCGACCCGCGCGCGCGGCTCTCGTACGACCTCGTGCAGCAATACACGCGCACGGGGCAAATTGTGCGCGCGGAGGCCGCGCTCGAGGCCACCTTGCGCCACTATCCGCACATGCAGGAGGCGGTGTTGCATCGCGCCTCGTCGGCGCTCAGGACGGATCCGATCGACGGTCGTAGCCGCGCGGACGCGCTGCTCCGCGCCGCGCTCGTCGGTCTCGACTGTCCTCGGGAGCGCGCCGCCGCCCACCTCGATGCCGCGACGTTCCATGAGCGTGCCGGTGCGTTCGAGCTCGCTCGCGCGCACCTCGACGAGGCGCTCGCCTGCGGCGAAGACCGCGAGATCGTCGTTCGCGGCCTCGCGCGCCTCGCCGAGCGTTGCGGTCAATTCGGCGATGCGGTCGAGGCCCTGACGTTGCTGCGCGAGCGTTGGGTCCAAGACCTCGCGCCCCTCGTGGACGAGAGGCGGCGCGATCACGCACTGGAGCGCCTCGCCCGACTCGACGAAGAGCTCGCTAGCTTGCACGCCCGAGCGGCGGCGACGCGCGACACGCCGCGCTGACGCGACGTCAGCGAAGCAGGTCCTGCAGCAGTGAGGGGCGCGCCACCAAGGCCTCTTTCTCGGCCTTGGTCAGCCGTTTCACGACCCTCTCGAGCTGTTGCGCCTCGGCGCGCTCGCCGATCTGCCAGGTCGCGACGAGGGCGAGCGGGCCGCGGCCACGCAGGGCCTTGGCGCCGCAGTCGGCGCAATGGGCCGCGAAGCGGCGCGCGACATCGGTCGTGACGCCCGCGTAGAGCGCGTCGTCCACGCGGCGCACGAGGTACAGCGACCAGGCGGCGTCGGACGCTTGCGCCGGCTTCAACGACCTGTGCGCCGACCGGAGCGCGACGCCGCCGCCAGGGCCGACGCGACGAGGTCATCCGGACTCAGGCCCGCGGCCTCGCCCTCGTAGTTGAGCGCGATGCGGTGCCGCAGCGCCGGCGCAGCGAGGCTCGCGACGTCGTCCTCGCTGACGTGGACACGACCCTCCATCAACGCGCGGGCTTTGGCCGCGAGCAGGATCGACTGGCCGCCGCGCGGGCTCGCGCCAAATCGCACATGGGCGCGGACGTCATCGGGCGCGAGCGGCGACTCGGGGTGGGTCGCGAGCACAAGGCGCGCGACGAGCTCGACGACCGTCGAGGGCGCGGGGAGCTGCCGCACGAGCTCGCGCGCCTCGAGGAGCTGGGCGCGTGTCAGGGTCGGTCCGTCCTGCTTACGCTCGACACCCGTCGTCGCCACGAGCACTTCGATGAGCGCGCGCTCGTCGGGCAGCGCGAGGTGCAATTCGAACAGGAAGCGGTCGAGCTGGGCCTCGGGCAGGGGGTAGGTGCCCTCCATCTCGAGCGGGTTCTGCGTGGCGACGACGAGGAACGGCGCCTCGAGCGCGTGGGTCGTGCCGTAGAGGGTCACCTGTCGCTCTTGCATCGCCTCGAGCAGCGCCGACTGCGTGCGCGGGGTCGCGCGGTTGATCTCGTCGGCCAACAGCACGTTCGTGAAAATCGGCCCTGGCTCGAATTCGAAGCGCCGGCCGCCGTCTTCTGCGACGTGCAGGATCCGCGCTCCGAGCACGTCGGAAGGCATGAGGTCGGGAGTGAATTGCACGCGCCGAAAGCGCAGCTCCAGGGCGCTCGCGAGCGCGTGCACGAGGGTCGTCTTGCCGAGCCCCGGCGCACCTTCGAGCAGGACGTGTCCACCTGCCAAGACTGCCTGAACGAGGTGGCGAATGACGTCGCGTTGACCGAGCACTTCACCCTCGAGGCGCTTGGTCAGCGCGCGCATGTTGTCGCGGCAGCGCTCCAGTTGGCTCTCGAGCTCGGCCGCGTTCATGGGCTGCGATTCGGTCTCTGGTTGCGAGGGTCGCGTCATCGGGGCGTGGTTCGGTCGAATCGGCGCCGCGTACCTGGTACCGTACGACGATTCGACAACCCCGTTCTCCCCGTGCGGAAACGGCCTCGCCCAAGTTCCAAACGACGAATCGCTCGGCGGTCCATCGAGCAGCCAAATGGGGGCCAGCGAAAATCGCCCGAGCGACCACCCAGATCGCGCGTCCCGGGAAGACTCCGCGCCTCGCGGCGTCCCCGTTCGAATGGGACGTCACCGCGCCTTGGCTGTCCGCGCCCCGATCGGCGCAATCCTCGTCCTGGGTGGGCTCTGTCTGCTGCTCGCCTCGGCGTGTCGTTCCGTTCGCGGTGAGACGGCGCGGGCCTCGCCACGCGACGCTGCTCGCATCGCGACCGAGGTGTCCGACTGGCCCCGCGCGCTGTCGCTTTGGCACGACCTCTGGGCGCGCTCCGGGCATCGGGACGGCGAGGCGGCCTATGAGGCAAGCCGCGCGCTCGTCGCGACCGGCGATCGCGCAGGCGGGGAGGCGTTGCTGCGCATCCACGTCGCGCGCGCGGAGGATGACCCCCGCGTGTGGACCCAGCTCGGACATTTGGAGCTCGAGCGCGGCGCGCTCGACCTGGCGGGCGCTTCGTTCTCGCGGGCGCTCGAGCTGGATCCGGCGGAGCTGCGTGCCGCGACGGGGCTCGCGCAGTTGCATCGGGCTCGAGGCGAGGATCGCGCGGCCCTCGACGTGCTCGAGGGCGCCCAGCGGGCCGCGGGCGCGACGGTGGGGGCGGCGCGGATCCGGTTGGGTCGCGCCGCGTCGCTCGAGCTCGGGCGCGCCGCCCTGCAACTCGGCCACTGGGATGAGGCGCGTCGAGCGCTCGGCGCGGCGCGTGAGGACGAGCCGTTAGCGCCTGGGGATCTCCTGGCGACGTGTGCGGCGCTCGAAGTGGCGCGCGGGCCTCGCGAGGAGGTCGCCGCGGAGGGATCCCTGGTGGACGTGGCGCCGAGGATTCCGACGAGGATTCCGACGGAGGTTCCCTCGATTGCCGCGGGCGATGAGGGCGACAAGGACACGCACAGCGGCGCCGCGCAGAGGCCGCCGGAGTTCGCGCTCATGCGCGACGTGATCGTCTGGCTGCGCGAGACACGCGTCGGCCATCCGAACCGCAGCGACTTGCCCCTCGCCGAGGCCGAGCTCCTCACACGACTCGGGCGCTGGGCCGACGCCGCCGCGGCGGCGCGTCAGGCGCTCGAGCTCGACCCCGGCGGGCTGCGAGCGGTCGAGTTGTCGGTCGGCGCGCTGCTGTGCGAGGGGCGGCAGGGCGAAGCCCGAGTCCTCTTGGACCACGGGCTGGCGCTCGAGCTCAAGCCCGAAGACCGCGTTCGACTTGTGGCGCTCGAAGCGCGTCTCGGCGGCCCGACGGTTCCGCCCGTGCTGCGACCGTGAGGCGGGGCGAGCGTGAGGTGAGGCGACCGTGAGGTGAGGCGACTGGGGTCGCGCGCGCGGAACTGCGGGCTGGCTACTTGCCGAGCGCAACGCGCACGGCGGCCGCGATCTTCTCTTCCAGCTCTTCGACGAACTCGTCGCCGAAGTCCGCTGCGAGGACGTCACGCTCTTCGAAGGTGAAGCGGCCGGTCGTGTGGTTGTAGGGCACGCCGTACTCCCACTTGTTGCCGTCGGAGGCGTGGATCGTGATCGCGATCTGGTCGTCGCCCTCAACGGGCTCGACGGTGTAGGACGTGACTTCGAATTCGGACATGGGCCACCGTGGCTGCGGAGGGTAACCCAAGGGGACAGCGGAGCGAAGGCTCCAGCGTCCGAACCTCGCTCGAGTCGCGTCTCAGTGCCGATCGGGGGCCGTCGCAGCGATGCCCTCGGCGACGTTCGTCGTTGGGCAGGCGCTCGAGCTGTGGGCGACGGGGGCCGTCGGAGTCGGCGCGTCCTCTGGCCTCAGAACCGAGTAATCCGAACGCGACACGAGCAGGTAACCGACTGAGAGATTGACCACGAGCACCGCGGCGGTCATCCAGGTTTCGAGTCGCGACATCTGCATTGATTCTCCTGACTACGTCACAGGAGAGAGCCCGTTGGGGTGCGGGGGCCGAACGTCCCGAGTCGGGAACAGCCGCGCAGTGCGCCAACTCGAGGCGCTGTGCGCTGATTCACTGTAAGGAGCGCGAGGCGCGGGCCCTAAGGGCCCGCAGCCGTGCGCACGATGCGGTCGCCCGGGTGCACCTCGCCGGGCGCGCGCACGCGGCAGACCCAGCCGCTGCGTCCCACCATGAGGTTCGGGAAGCGGCGGTCGATCGTCTTCAGGGTGCCGCAGGGCTCGCGGACGTCGAAAATCTCGAGCTCGAGCTCGGCGCCGACGCGTAGGAGATCTCCTGGACGCAGAACGCGGTAGTCGAGGCCGAGGGTCGTCAGGTTCTCGCCGTAGGAGCCCGGCGCATCGGCCTCGACGCCGTCGCGCATCAGGGACTTGTAGTCCTCGATGCTGAACAGGCAGACGGCCCGGTTTGCGCCTCCATGGAGGCGAAAGCTGTGACCGTCGCCTTCGAGGCCGAGGGGGCCGACGCTCGCGGAGCGGACCGCGTGCTTCGGGATTCCCCCCGGCCCGATACACACTGCTACCACCGTGCCCTCGAGCTCGGTCACGTTCAGCTCCGCAAGAAGTAGTAGTAGAGCTGGCCGGGCGATTGTGTCGCGCCCGAGATGCGTTCTGCGTCGGGGCCGATGCCGACGTAGATGTCCGCGCGGCCAGCGGTGCGGATCGCGCCGCCGGTGTCCTGGTCCAACATCAATTGCTGGAACGAGCGCGAGGAGCCGTTCGGGGTCGGCAAGGTCGCCTCGACGAACGTGATCGCGCCGCGTGGGAAGATCGACTTGTCCGTCGCGAGGCTGCGCAGACCGCTGACGGGGACGTCGAGGCTGCCGTGCGGGTTGCCGCTGAGCGGCGCGAAGAAGACGTAGCTGTCGTTGCGTTGCAGGAACTCCCGAACCTCGCCCGGCTGCGACTGTGCCCAGCTGCGGATGGCGGCGAGGTTCATGCGCTCCGCCGTCACGCGTCCCGCTGCGATCAGCTCTTTGCCGAGCGACGTGTACGGGCGCCCATTCTTGCCCGCGTACCCGAGGCGCAGCTCCGAGCCGTCCGGCAGCTCGATGAACGCCGAGCCGTTGACGTGCGCGATGTACGCGTCGATCGGGTCGGCGAGCCAAACGAGCTCGAGGCCGCGGTTCGCGAGCAGCGCGTTGGCTTCGATCGCGCGGCGCGTCGGATAGGGCTCGATCCGACCGCCGATGCGTTGGCCGAGAATCGCGCCGTCGGACGCCTTCGCGAGGTCCTCGGGCAGCGCGTAGAGCGGGTGCTCGTAACCCGCGCGTTGTGTCAGGGACCCACGCAAGATCGGCGTGCAGTAACCCGTGAAGAGCACACCGCCACCGCGCCCGTCCCAGCCGGCGCTCTTGTAGACCTGGAACTCAGCTGTGACCGCGGCGACGAATGCATCTGCGCTCTCTGTGCCCGTCAACAGCGCATGGAAGCGCTCGAGGCTGCGCAGCGCGCGACTGTGCGACACTCCCGCCTGCGGGAAAAACGACGCCGCGTGTTTGCGCCGCGTCCAGTTCAACGACTCTTCGAGCGCGGGCAGAAGCTCTGCGCGCTCGTGCCACGTGCGACGCAGGTCAGGCGCCTTCTCGTCCGGCCCGAGGGCCAGCAGCGCGTCGGCGCCCACGGGCAACTGCTTCGAATAGTCGACTTTCGCCGGGCCCCCTTGGGTCCCGACCGGGGCATAGACGCGACAGCTCGCCGCCGTCACGAGCGCGAGGGCGAGGGCCCAGGGGCGCGCCGACCATCTACCGGCTCGCGGTCGGTCGGTGGAACGTGCGGCGCGGGGGCGATGCGGGGTGCGGTGCAAGCGGTTCATAGCTGGATCTCGTGGTCGACGACGAGGTTAGTGTTCACGGTGCCCGGCTGCACGCAGGGAGACCAGTTGCGCCCTCGACGGCGCGCTGCACGTGGCCGCTACCATGGGCGTATGACACGAATCGTCGTATTGGGTGCAGGGATGGTCGGCGCGGTGATGGCGGACGACCTCGCCCGCGAAGCGGACTTCGAAGTCAGCGTCGCTGACGTGCGCGAGGACGCCCTTGCGCGCGCCCACGCGCGCAATCCGCGTGTGCGCGGCGTGCGCGCGGACCTCGCCGACGTCGCCACGGTGCGGCGCCTGGCCGCGGACGCGGACCTCGTCTGTGGCGCGCTCTCGAGCGCGCTCGGGTTCGGCGCGTTGCGCGCGGTCATCGAGGCCGGCAAGCCGTACGCGGACATCTCGTTCATGCCGGAGGACGCGTGGTCCCTCGACGCGTTCGCCAAGGAGCGCGGGGTCGCTTGCATCGTCGACGCGGGTGTCGCGCCTGGCCTGTCGAACCTCCTCGCTGGTCGCGCGGTGGCGCGGCTCGCGCCGTGCGAGCGCCTGCGGATCCTCGTCGGCGGCCTGCCGCGCGTGCGCAGCAAGCCCTTCGAGTACAAGGCCGGGTTCGCGCCTTCGGACGTGATCGAAGAGTACACCCGACCGTCGCGAGTCGTCGAGCACGGCCGGGTCGTCGTGCACGAAGCCCTGAGCGAGGTCGAACCCGTCGAGATCGCGGGCCTCGGTACGCTCGAGGCGTTCCACACGGATGGGCTGCGATCCCTGGCGGTGACCCTCGACGTGCCGAACATGGTCGAGAAGACGCTGCGCTATCCGGGCCACGCCGAGCAGATGCGCGCGTTCCGCGAAGCGGGGCTCTTCTCGAAGGAGGAGATTGTCGTCGGTGGGACCCGCGTCGTGCCGCTCGCGGTCACGAGCGCGATGTTGTTCCCGCAATGGACTTACGCCGAGGGCGAGGAGGACCTGACGGCCATGCGCATCGAAGCGACCGGGGTGCGCGCTGGGCGCCGCGTGCGCCTCGTGTACGAGCTCTTCGACGTCTACTCGCGCACGGAGCGCGCGACCAGCATGTCGCGCACGACGGCGCTGCCTTGCGCGCTCTTCGCGCGGCTGCTCGCGAGCGGCGCGTGGCAGAAACCCGGCGTCGTGGCGCCCGAGGTGCTCGGCGCGGACGAGGCCCTGACCAACCAGCTCCTCGCGGGGCTCGCGCAGCGTGGCGTCGTCGTGCGTGATTCCGAAGTGGAACTCGAAGGTTGACGGGCGACCGTGCTGGCGCCAGAGCGAGCGCGCCAGTAACAACGCGCCAGTAACAACGCGAGGCTCGTCACCGATTCGGTGACGAGCCTCGCGCTGTTTCAAGGCGCCCGAAGCGCGCGCCCAAGTCCTACGCCGTCGTGGCGCAGGCTCTCAGAGCTGTACCGTCATGTCCGTGAACACGAGCTCGCGGATCGATTGCACTTGGTCGACGCCGTCACGATTCGGGATCATGTCCTGGATCTGCGTCGCGCCCTGGCCGAGCGGCGACGCGCTGATGACGTACTCGATCCTCGCGCCGCTGAAGTAGGCGCGGTCGAAGCCTGCCGCGCCGCCGCTGATCGTGTCGTTGCCGCCGCGGCCCTCGAAGGAGTCGTCACCGTCACCGCCGAGGTAGACGCCGTCCTGTGCGTTGCCATTGAAGCGCGTGCTCGAGGCGCCCAATTGGCCGACGCGCAGGAGGTAGCGCGAGCGATGGGTGTAGGGCAACGTGGACTCGAAGGCCGTCTCGAAGGTCCCCACGAAGCCCTCCTCGAGGAAGGCGGGGTAGTTGTGGAACGTCGGGAAGAACGAGCTCAAGAGTGTCACGGTCGCCGGGTCGCCGGCCTCCATGCCCCCGCGTGTCACGAACGCGTAGGCGTCCGTGTTCCCGGCGCGACCGTCACCGCGCGGGTCGTGGCCCCAGACTCCGTACCAGACTTGGAGCGTCCGCTCGAGGAAGTCCCCCGCCGCGGATGCTGTCATCGGATCCGGTGTGTACAACGCCGCCGCTTGCGCGTCGGTCGCGCGCGTCGCGAGCTCGCTGCGGAACGCCGCCATCGACGCACCACCCGCGTCGAGCACGAAGCGCGCCGTCGACGACAGGGTGTCGTCGATGACCGGTGAGGCCGACGCGTACCCGATCGAGCCCTCGAGGATCGACTCCGTCGCCACGAGCTGGCCGAAACCCGGGAAGGCGGCGGCGAACGCGGCGACTTCGGGCCGCGTCGGGTCGGCGGACGCGGCGTCACGGAACATCACGAACGCGCTGTTCGAGGCCGCGAATGCGCTGCGGACCGCGGACTTGTCCGCGCCGAGGATGCTGCCGGGTACGTCCGTGAGCTGCTGCAGCAGTATGCGGCGGGCGCGGAAGTGCACGGCATTCGGGATTCCGGACTGCGTGAGGACGTGCACCCGTCCCGTGCTGGTACCCGCACCGGTGAGGGTGATGTGCGAGTAGCGCTCGAACGCGTTGGTCAACACGGCCGGGGCCGTCACGGGCAGGATGACGATGCCCTGGGACGCGCCCGTCGTGTCGATCGCGTTGAGCGCCTGGAACGGGGTCGGCGGCACGATGACTGGAGGATTCGTCGAGCTGCTGCTGCTATCGCTGCAGGCCACGAACGACAGGGAGGCCACGAATAAGAGCGCGTTGCGAGTGATGGTGGTCATCGTCAGGAGTGTGCATTGGCAGAGGTGCGCTCTGCGAGTCATGGAGGAGCTAGTGAGGAGGCCGAGGCGTCCACCGCTAGTTGGAAGTGAAGAACAAGCGGATATTGTGTCAACGGTAGGACACGGAACGAAATGTCTCGCGGTGGAGTCCGAGCGTCAGTTCCAGCTCGCGACGCTGTTCGGGGAGACCTGACTGCGTCGGAACAGTAATGGTCGCGCGACCTGGTTTGAGTGGATCCAGGGTGAGTTTTCCTTCACGGTCGCTGTAACGGCGTAGGGTCGCCCCGTTTTGGAGGGTGACGACGATCAGGGCCTCGATCCGCGGGCGGCCCTCGGCGTCGTAGACCTCGAGCTCCAGCCGGGCGCCGAGCTCGAGCCGCACGACAGGCAGCTCCGTGAGCCCGACGACGACCTCGACAGGCCCGAGCTCCGCGACGAGCTGTCCGAGATGCTCGACGCTGCCTCGGTAGTGGCCCGGCGCGAGGGGCACGAAGCGGTAATGGCCCTCGCTGTCGGTTTTGGCCATGGTCGGTGAGGCGACCTCGCGCTGGACCGGGTTGCGTGGGCCCGCCGCGGCGGGGGCAGGGCCGGGCGCCGCGTTCGAGGCTGTGTTCAAGGGCAACATGCGCACCACCACGTCGGGTGCGGGCCGTCCGTCCGACGTCCGCACGTCCCCGCGGAGCCCGGTGGCCTGCTCGAGGCGCACGATCAGGGGGTCTGCGCGCGGCAGGGCGACGGTCACCTCCGCGCCCGGATGTTCGGGGCCGCGCAGCTCGAGCTGCACGGCTCCCGCGGGGAGGCCATGGAGCTCGGCGTGGCCGGCGCGCCCTTGAATCGGCGTTTCGAGCGCGGGGGAGCCCACCACGAACGCGGTCACGGGCGCGCCGGTCACGGCGTCGCGCACGTCGAGGATGACGGAATGACCCTGTTCCGTCGCCTGGGCGACGCTGCGCAGAGGGGGCGCCTCGGCGCTGCCCCGCAGAGGGCCGCCCGCAGCGGGGAGCGCGGCGCGCTGAGCGGCCGGAGCCGTCCTCTCGGCGGCGGGCCCAAGGCTGCCCGCGGTGGGGGCGAGGGCGCGCCCGGGACCCGCCTCCGACGGCGCGCCGAGCCCGCGCCAAGCGATGAGGGCCAAGGCGCCGAGAGCCAGCACGACCAGGATGGAGAGCAGAACCCGCGACATCACAACGCTCGCTCGCAGGTGTAACACGGCTCGCCTCGGACACGGGTGGCGTCCGCCTCGGAATGCGTCGTCGACATCTCCATGGCACGATCCCGGCATGGCACCGCCCCGCCTCGTGCTCGCGTCGACCTCGCGCTACCGCGCTGCGCTCCTAGCGCGCCTCGGAGTGCCGTTCGAGCAGGCGTCCCCCGCCGAGGTGGACGAGCGGTCCTTCGATCACCTCTGGGACGAGCTCGGGCCGGCCGAGTACACCCTGCACCTCGCCCGCGCCAAGGCGGCCGCGGTGGCCAGGTTGCACCCGGAGGCCCTCGTCCTCGCCGCCGACCAGGTCGGCGTGCTCGCGCTGGAGGGGCGCGCGGTGCGCCTCGACAAGCCGTTGACCGTCGAGCGCAATGTCGAGCAGCTGATGGCCCTCAGCGGCCGCGAGCACCAGCTGGTCGGCGGGTTGGTGCTGTGGCACGGGGCCGGGGGCCGCGAGTGGACGCACGTCGACCGCCACGCCCTTTGGATGCGGGCCTTCACGCGCGCTGAGGCGGAGGCCTACGTCGCGCGCTGGCGGCCGCTCGACTGCGCGGGGGGGTACCGCATCGAGGACGCCGGGATCGCACTTTTCGAGCGCATCGTCGGGGACGACCCGACTGGCATCGAGGGGTTGCCCTTGATCACCGTGGCCCGCATGCTGCGAGAATTCGGTCTCCCCGGTCGTTCGAGCCCGTGAATCGCCCCCCGGCCCCCCTAGAATCCCCGCCCCTTGTTCTGACCTGTGCCGTCGGCACCGGTCAGCGCCAGGTCCGCCGCCAACAGAACGTCCGCCCCGAGGCATGCCGAAAACCCTGGTCATCGTCGAGTCGCCCACCAAAGCGAAGACTCTCAGGAAGTTCCTGGGCAGCGACTACGTCGTCGAGTCCAGCGTCGGCCACATCCGGGATCTGCCGGCCAACGCGTCCGAGGTGCCGGCGGAGCTCAAGAAGGAGCCCTGGGCGCGCCTCGGTGTGGACGTCGAGAACGACTTCAAGCCGCTGTACATCGTGCAGCCGGACAAGAAGAAGAAGATTACCGAGCTGAAGGCCGCCTTGAAGGGCGTCGACGCGCTCCTGCTCGCGACTGACGAAGACCGCGAGGGGGAGGCCATCTCGTGGCACCTGGTCGAGGTTCTGAAACCGAAGATCCCGTACCGACGGATGGTGTTCCACGAGATCACCAAGGCCGCGATCCTCGAGGCCGTCAAGACGACCCGCTCGATCGACGAGGACCTCGTCGAGGCGCAAGAGGGGCGGCGCATCATCGACCGCCTCTACGGGTACGAGGTCTCCCCGGTGCTGTGGCGCAAGATCGGGCCGCGCCTCTCGGCGGGCCGGGTGCAGAGCGTCGCGATCAAGATGCTCGTCGACCGCGAGCGCGCGCGCATGCGCTTCCGTACCGCGGAGTACTGGGACCTCGTCGCGACGTTCCACACCGCGGAGGACAAATCATTCGACGCGCGCCTCGTGACGCTCGATGGCCAGCGAGTGGCGTCCGGCAAGGACTTCGATCCCGACACCGGGCGCTTGTCACGGTCGGACGTCGTGCTCGTCTCGGCGAGTCGCGCGGCGTCGCTCGTGGCGGCGCTCCAGGGGCAGCCGTTCAAGGTCCTGTCGGCCGAAGAGAAACCCTTCACGCGTACGCCGGCGCCGCCGTTCACGACGTCGACGCTGCAACAAGAGGGCAGCCGCAAGCTGCGTTTCGACGCCAAACGCACGATGCGCGCGGCGCAGCGCCTCTACGAGAACGGTCACATCACGTACATGAGGACCGACTCGGTCGCGCTGTCGACGACCGCGATCGAGCTCGCGCGTCGTACGGTGAAAGAGACCTACGGCGCCGAGTACCTGCCCGCCGAACCGCGCGCCTACAAGAGCAAGGTCCAGAACGCGCAAGAGGCGCACGAGGCGATCCGCCCTGCCGGCGAAACGATCGTCTCGGTCGACTCGATTCGCCAGACGCTCGGCGTCGACGAGGCGAAGATCTATGACCTCGTCGTGAAGCGCACGCTCGCGTCACAGATGAAGGACGCGCGCGGCCGCCGCATGACGTTGAAAGTAGGCGGCCGTGGCGGAGACGCCGACGCGGTCTTCCAAGCGACCGGCCAAGTCATCGACTTCATGGGCTTCTTGAAGGCCTACGTCGAGGACACCGACGAGCCGGGCGAAGGCGGGGACGCCGACGATCGCCTCCTGCCGCCCCTCGCGGCGGGCGACGCCGTCGCGCCTCGCGAGTTGACCGCCGAGGAACACCACACGATCCCGCCGGCGCGTCTGACCGAGGCGACCCTCGTCAAGATGCTCGAGGAAGAGGGCATCGGACGCCCCTCGACGTACGCCTCGATCATCGACACGATCCTGCGCCGCGAGTACTCGTTCAAGAAGGGCACGGCCCTCGTGCCGACGTTCACGGCCTTCGCGGTCGTAGCGTTGATGGAGCAGCACCTCTCGCACCTGATCGACTCGAAGTTCACCGCCAAGATGGAGGCGCGTCTCGACGCGATCTCGCGCGGTGAGGACAAGATGCTGCCGTACCTGCAGGACTTCTACACGAAGGGCGTCGACCAGGCGCCCGGCTTGCGTCCGATGCTCGACACGAAGGTCGAGGCGATCGACGCGCGCACGATCTGCACGATCCCGATCGGTGTCGACGACCAGAAGCGCGAGATCAATGTGCGGGTCGGTCGTTTCGGACCGTTTGTCCAACGCGAAGAAGCGACGGCGCAGATCCCGGACCAGACGTGCCCGGACGAGATGACGGTCGAGGCCGCGGCGCAGCTTCTTCTGGCGAAGGAACAAGGGGACAAACCCCTCGGCCAACACCCCGAGTCGGGCAAACCGATCTTCGTCAAGACGGGCCGCTACGGGCCCTATGTGCAAGTCGGGACCGCTGACGACGAAGAGAAGCCGAAGATGGTCTCGCTGCTCCGCGGCATGACGCCGGAGACGATGGACCTCGCCACGGCGCTGCAGCTCGCGTCCCTCCCGCGTGTCGTGGGGCAGGACGGAGACGGAGTCGACATCGTCGCCTCGAATGGTCGCTACGGTCCGTACATCAAGCGCGGCACCGACACGCGCTCTCTCGGACCCGATGACGAGCTCCTGAAGCTCGCGCTGCCGCGCGCGCTCGAGCTGCTCGCGCAGGAGAAGAAGGGCCGCGCGCGCGGGGCGGCCGAGCCGATCAAGGTGTTCGAGGACGTCAAGGAGCTCGACGGCAAGTCGATCACGCTCAACAAGGGGCGTTACGGACCGTATGTCACCGACGGCGAGGTGAATGCGTCGTTGCCGCGCGGCATGGAGGATCCGACGACGTTGACCGTGCCCCAGGCCCTCGAGCTGCTCGCTGCCGCCCGCGAGCGGGCTGGGACGAAGAAGAAAGTCGCGCGCAAGGGCGCCAAGAAGACCGCGAAGAAGCAGAGTTCGACGCAGAAGGGCGCGCAGGCCGATGACGACGACGAGGAGTCGGAGTCGAAGAGCGCGGCTTCGAGCGTGAGCAAAGAGACGGCCACCAAGAAGAAGGGCACCCAAAAGAAGGCCGCGAGCAAGAAGGCCGCGAGCAAGAAGAAGAGCGCTGCTAAGAAGGCGACCACCCACAAGGGCACCTCGAAGGGCGTCTCGAGCGCCGCGCCAAGCGACGAGACGTGAGCGGACAAGGGCTCGTCGCAGTCGGCCAGCGTAGCCCGGCTGGCATGCTCGATTCGCGCCGTGAGCTGACGGTAGTCAGCTGGAACGTCCACAAGGGACTGGATCCACGGCTCGTCCCGGAGCTGCACGAGCTGATCGCTGCGGAGGGTGTGGACCTCGTCTTGTTGCAAGAGGCGCGGCCCGAGCTGGCGCTGCCCGAGGGCTTCACCGGCCATCACGCCGAGAGCTACAGACTTGTGGGCAGCCGCGTCCCCGAGGGTGTCCTGACCGCCGCGCGCGCGGATCCGCTCGAGGCCCTACGGCTGCGCTCGCCGGCGCGCGAGCTCTTGGTTTTGACGCCGAAGGCCGCGCTGATCAGCCGCTTCGCGACCCTCTCTGGTGAACCGTTGACGGTGATCAACGTGCACGGTCTGAACTTCGATCCGTCCGGGCGTCTCTTGGATCGGCAGCTGACGGATCTGGCGCAGCGCGCAAGCTCCTTCGACGGCCCGCTGATCTTCGGCGGCGACTTCAATACTTGGAACGAGTCACGCATGCGGGCGGTGCGCGACCTCGTTCAGCGGCTCGACCTGGTCGAGGCCGAGCCCCCGCCGAGCGGCGGGCGCACGGGCGGTCTGCGGAACGCGTCCGTCGAGCGCGCCTTCCGTCTCGATCGCCGCATGCACCTCGACCGCCTCTACGTGCGCGGCCTGCGCCCGCTGAGCGCGACCTGGATGGAGTCGTGCAGAGCGAGCGACCATGTTCCGCTGCTGGCCCGCCTCAGCTGGTGATGAAACCAGAGGTACCGAACCCGACCCAAAAATGAGGCGAGAGTCGCGCGCGCGGAGCGCGCGCGACTCTCGCCTCATTTTTGGGTCGGGTTCGGTACCTCTGGTTTCATCACCAGCCGAGACTACCCCCATGAGAGCTCGCACCCCCTGGCTGCTCGACCCCGAGGTCGTTTACCTGAACCACGGTTCCTTCGGTGGCGCGCCTGGCCCCGTGCTCGAGGCCCAGTCGCGGCTCCGCGCCGAGCTCGAGCGCAGCCCGATCGCGTGGCTCGCGCCGGAGCGTGGACTGCTCCCGAAACTCGACGAGGTGCGCGCGCGCCTCGCGCCCGTCGTCGGCGCGTTGCCCGCGGATCTCGTCTTCGTGCCGAACGCAACGACGGCGGTCAACGCCGTGCTGCGCTCTTTCGACTTCAAGGACGGGGACCGAGTCGTATTCACGAACCACGGGTACAACGCGTGCAATAACGTCGTGCGATTCCTGCACGAGACCCAGGGCCTCGAGTTCGATATCGCCGAAGTTCCCTTCCCCATCGCCTCACCGGACGAGGTGCTCCGAGGCATCGAGCGTGCGTTGACTCCGCGTACACGCTTGTTGCTCGTCGACCACATCACAAGCCCGAGCGGCATCGTGTTCCCGATCGCCGAGATCGTCGCGCTGTGCCGCGCGCGCGGCGTGCGCGTGCTCGTCGACGGTGCCCACGCGCCAGGCATGGTGCCGCTCGATCTCGAGACTCTCGGCGCGGACTACTACACCGGTAACTGCCACAAATGGCTGTGCGCGCCCAAAGGCTGCGCGTTCCTGCATGTCCAGCGCGAGTGGCAAATCGAGGTCCGGCCCGTGACGATCAGTCATGGGCACAATCAAAGCGAGGCCGGACGATCGCGTTACCTAACTGAATTCGATTGGCCCGGCACCTACGACCCGACGCCGATCCTGGCGCTGCCGACGGCGCTCGACTTCCTCGAGAGCGCGCACGCGAGCGGGCTCCCGGGCGTGATGCAACACAACCGCGAGCTCGCCCTCGCCGCGCGCGCGCTCCTGTGCGAGAGGCTCAACCTCCACCCGCCGGCGCCCGAGTCGATGCTCGGCGCGCTCGTGACGTTGCCGTTGCCCGATGGGCCGCCGCTCGGCGGCGCCCTCGACCCGCTCCACGTGCGTCTGTTCGAACACCACCGCATCGAGGTCCCGGTCGTGCACTTCCCGCGCCCGGGCCAGCGGTGGTTCCGGATCTCGGCGCAGCTGCACAACGACCTCGACGACTACCGCGCGCTGGCGCGGGCGCTCGAGCTCGAGGGCGTCGCTGGTTCGTGACTCGGGGCACACGGATCGGTCCGCTGCGGCAGACTGGGCGCCACGATGCAACCTGCGCGCCCACTCCCTCGTCGTCGACTTCTCCAAGGCCTCGGCCTGACCGGACTCGCGCCCCTCGTTCCGCTGGCCTCACTGCGACGGACCCAAGAGCTTCCCGCGGCGCCACGCACGACCCGCGGCGCGCCACTCGAGCTCCTGCGGCCGCCCCGCCTCGCCCCCGGCGACCGCGTCGGGCTCGTGAACCCGGCCTCGGCTGCCTTCGACACCGTCTCGATCGACATCGCGCGCGAGTCCCTCGAGGCCCTCGGGCTCGAGGTGGTGCTCGGCCCGAACTACTTCCGCCGCCGCGGGTACTTCGCCGGGTCGGACGAAGAGCGCGCCGCTGACATCATGCAGTTCGTGCGCGACCCGTCGATTCGCGGCCTCTTCGCGCGCGGCGGCTGGGGCTCCGCGCGCGTCTTGCGGCACCTCGACTACGACGTGATCCGGGCCCACCCGAAGGTCATCGCGGGGTATAGCGACGTCACGGCGTTGTTGTCCGCCGTCCAGCGTCGCGCGAACCTCGTCACATTCCACTGCCCGTTCCCGCGCCACCGCTTCTCGGCCGACTCAATGCGCGAGGTGCTGTTCGACGGCGCGACACCGATCTTCGCCAACCCCGTCGAGGTCGCGCCGCACGAGACCGTGCAGACCAAGGACCGTATACAGACGCTGGCGCCCGGTCGAGTGACGGGGCGCCTCGTGGGCGGGAACCTGACCGTGCTGACCGCGATCGTCGGCTCGCCGTACGTGCCCGATTTCGACGGCGCGGTGCTGTTCCTCGAGGACATCGACGAGGCGGTCTATCGAGTCGATCGGATGCTCACGCAGCTGAGCCTCGCGGGGCACCTCGAGCGCATCGGCGGGCTCGTCTTCGGGCATTGCACAGACTGTCCGCCGGGCAAAGGGTATGGGTCGCTCACTTTGGAGGACGTCTTGCGCGACCACATCCTGCCGCTCGGTATCCCGGCTTATTCCGGCGCGTTGTTTGGCCATATCGACAGGCAGTTCACGCTGCCGGTGGGCTGCGACGTGGAGCTCGATGCTGACCAGGGGACGATTCGACTGCTGGAGGCGGCCGTGCGCTGACTCCCCTTCATGAACCGTCGCGGGGCGGAACGCGGTGCGCGATGTGCTGCGCAATGCGGAACGACACGACGCGTTGCGCGGTATGGCTGAATCGGCGGACGCCAGCGCTAAGGACACTGAGAGCGCTAGGGACACTGAGTTAGTTGAGGGCGGTGCGCACGAGGGAGGCCGAGGACGTCTTCGGTCGAAGGGAGGCGACCCTGCTTCCCTGGCGGGGGCGTGCCGGGCTTCCCTGGCGGGGGCGTGCAGGAATCGGAGGCGGCGGTTAGACGCAGGCTCCGGACGAAGCCGCGGCCGGATTTTTGTTCAATTAGCGTAAGGGGGGTGACTCTTCAGGCATGAGCGACACCCAGTGGTCCCGACCGCGCGAAGCGCCGCGGACTCGGGGTCCACTCCTGCCCGTAGGTCCAAATTGCTGCATATCGATGTCCTCGTCATCGACGCTGGTCATGCCAGCGCCCTCCGCGTGCGACTCGCGGATCGCGGCCATCGGGTGCGCATCGTGCCCATGGGTCCCGGCGGCGGGCGTCGGACTGCTGAACAGAGCGCCGCTCCTGACGTCGTCCTCGTCGCGACGGGCCAACGACCTCTCGCGCGAACGAACGTCGACTCGCTCTTCGCGGCGGTGACCGAAGCCGGACGACCGCCCGGTAGCGTGCCCCTCGTGCTCTGCGCCGCGATCGATCCCACCGCGGACGCTCTGCAGCTGCTGCTCGAGCGCGGCTTCGACGGCGTCTTCGGGGCGAGCCACCAACGCGAGCTCGAGCACCACCTCGAAGCCCTGGTCCGCCTCGTCCGGCGCGCCCGCACACCCAAACGGCTGCCGCCCGATGAACCCGCGGCGAGCCCCGCTGCCGACGAGCCGCGCGACCCCCAGGTGGACGACCCGGCCGTGCGCGCCGCGCACGTCCTCGACCGGGTCGCGATGATCCGCGCCGCGCGCCATTGGTGGACTCTTGACTCGATCGACGACCCTGATCTGCGGACGAGGGTGCAACGTCTGGCCACGGAGCCCGAGCCCGTGCTCGTACGCGGCGAGGCCGCCGTAGGCCGACGGCACTTGGCGCGGGTCATGCACGAGGCCGGCCGGCGCAAGGGTGGATTCGTCGAGCTGGCCGCGGAGCATCTGCACGCCGAGCTCGACGTCCTCGACGCGCGGCTCGATCGACTCCTGACCCTCGCGCGCGGCGGCACCCTGTGTGTCACGAATCTCAGCCGGCTCGATGATGACGTCGCCGGGCGTTTGCGCGACGCTACCGAGAAGGCCAAGGACGTACGCCTCGTCGTCACGGCGCCGCCCGACGTGATCCCGACAGAACAGATCCGTTTCCACAACTCGATCCTCGAAGTGGCTGCGTTGCGGGACCGACCAGCGGAGGCGCTCGTGGCCCTCGTCGTTCGCTTGTTCGACGTCGAGCCCGATCCCGAGGCTGCGGATGTGCTCGCGTGCCAGCCGTGGACCCGCAATATCGACGAGCTCGAGGAGGTCCTGCGCGCGGCGCTCCCACGGACGCGGCAAGGCGTACTGTGCTCGACTGACCTGCCGGCGAAGATCCGCTCCCGGCTGCAGCGCGAACTGTCGGCCGACGACGAGCTCATCCCGGAGCCTCGCGGGGACCGAGTGCCTCGCGCGCGAGAATGGCGCATCACCGAGCGTGACCCGATCGATCCCTTGGTGTACGAACGCAAGCTCTTGTTGCGAGCCCTCGCGGCGAGCGGCGGAAATCGCGCCAAGGCCGCCCAGCTCCTCGGGTTCGGACGCAGCACCTTCTACCGCAAGCTGCGCGAGCTCGAAGGTCTGGGCCCGTAACGGTCTGGGCCAGTAACGAAACAAGCGCTCGATCTCGCCCGCCCGCGCCGCCCTACCACTCGAGAGTCGAAGCGGACCCGTAGTACCTCGCCGCGTCACCCGTGGGCGTCGGCAACGCGAGTCGACCACGGACCCGCACGGTGTCCTCCGGCAGTCGGAATTCGCCCAGCTCGAGGTCTCCGTCCGACGCGCTCCGGATCATGAAGTCCGTGCGGGCGACACGAGCTCCGACGTCGTCGATCTGGCCGTTCGGACCGACGAACGACGTGACCCCACCGGCGCGCTCGAGCTGCAGCTCGAGGTGAGCGTAGAGCGGAGGCCCCTTGCGAGGTGGCTGCACCTCGACCCGCAACAGCTCGCCATCGCGCCGGAGGCGCAGGTGTGGCTGTGTGCCCGGCGCGACGCGACGCAAGAGGTGGATGGGCCGGCGATCCGCGAGGTCGACGGTCGAAGCGCACGCCACGAGCTCGTAGTCAGCGAGAGCCTCGAGCAAGAGCTTTTCCTCGGCCGTCACGCCGTCGCCCGCGCCCTTCTCGGGCAAGAGCTCTGCGACGAGCGCTCTCGAGAGTCCGCCGAGACTTGCGGCCCCTTGCGCCAGGCCCGGGAGAATGTAATCGGGCCGCAGCGCGAGCCCCGCGAGCAGCTGCGCCGGGCGCGTCGTGGGCCACCACGCGGCCTCGGGTTCCCCGCCGAGGCCCTGCGTGCGCCCGTAGAGGTCGATGACCCGCAGTCGCGCGAGGTAGCCGATCGCGCCGGGCCAGGGGGTAAGGATCGACGCCTCCTTCGGCAAATGGTCGCGGGCGAAGAGCGCCACCCGCCGCGCCTCGCGAGTCAGCTGGATCTCGTGGTGCAACGAGACGCGGCCGATCGCTTCGGGGTGACCCACGGGAGACTTCGCGGAGGGTGTCAACCAGTCAGCATAGAGGCTGCTGAGGCCGAGGGGCCCGAGGTCGCCAGGGAAGCGACTCATGAGGAGCGACCCCGAGACCGCCAGCCCGATCATGATCCAGGCCACACGCTCCATGACCGGCCGGTAGGTGTCGAGGGCGCGCGCGATCCCCTGTTGCACCGCGACGAACAGCACCGGGAGCGCAGGCACGAACGCCAGCTGGAGCGCCCAAGGACCTCCGCCTTCGAGCACGACGATCGCGACCCAGCCGAACGCGATGGCGAGGGCCCGGCGCCCGGTCCCCGAAAGCTTCCCGAACGCGAGCAACAGCAACGGAATAATCACCAGGAACGGCGAGACCGTGACCCGCGTGAAGTCACTCAGAGCAGCGAGGCCCTCCCGCACTCGCGCACCCGAGGGCGTGAAGAGGTCCAAGAGCAACGCTGGATAACGAGCACCCATGAGCCCAACGGCGAGGAACAGCAGCGCTGCCGGGACGTAGCTCCTGAGCGCCCGCGGCCCGCGCACGATGGCGCACTGCACTCCGAGGAGCGCCACGATGAGGACTCCCTCCGGGCGCGCGATGACGAGCAACGCCAACGCGATAGGCAAGGCGTGCCTGCGGCGCTTCTCCTGCGCGACGAACGCAGTCACGACCAGGAACGTGACGAGGGACCACTCTGTCCCGCTCGGGCCCGCGGTCGCGAGCGCTGCGCACGACACCAACAAGAGCGCCGGAACGACGCCTGCGATTCGATCCGTGTCGAAACGCGTCGAGATCGCGACCGTCGCCAGGGTCGTGAGCACGCCGAAGATCTGCGCCAACTTGGGTGCAGGCCACCAGAGTTGCTCGGCGACCCAGCCGAGGAGTATCCAGAGCAGCGACGGATAACTCGCGAGCCCGCCCTCTCCGGTTCCGACGTTCCAGACGAAGGTGCCCTCATGGGCGAGGTTGCGCGCCAAACGGAAGGCGGCGTAACTCGACTCATACGGCACCGCGAACGAACCCGCCTCGTCCCGGTACAGCGCGAGCATGTGTACCAAGAGCGCGCCTGTCGCGAGCAAGACTGCGGTGACACGATTCATGGTGATGACGCAGAGTGGCCTCGGTGAAGTGGGGCGGAGGTCCCTGAACACGTGGGCTCAGCCGTACCCGTCTCAGCCCTCGTCGTAGAAGTCCAGCTTGTCGAGCGGTACGACCAACGACGTGATCACATTCGACGCGTGGCTGACAACACGTTTGAAGTAGCGCGCCGTCAGCGCGAGACCCGCGGCGTTGTGGCCCTCGAGCCGCAAGGCTTCGTCGACGAGCTCGTCACACTCGTCCTCGATCTGGTGGCACTCGGCCAGATAGGCGCGCGCAGCGTCGATGTCCTCCAGCTCGTAGATTCCCCGCGCGCGCACGAGCGCGCGGCTCACGCGGTCCTTCAGCACGACGATCTCACGCCGCCCCTCGGCGTCGCCTAGCCATGGTTTGGCCAGCGCGAGGTCGTACAGATTCTTGGCGTAATCGCCGATCCGTTCGGCGTCCTTGGCGAGGCTCATCAGGACGAGCAAAAGCGGGAAGTGATTCATCCCGTGTACCGCGCCGTGAACCACCAGTTTCCGTCGCAGGTCCTGCTCGGTCAGATTGATCCGACGATCGGTCTTGAAGAGATCGTCTTTGATCGCATCGGGGTCCGTTCCGCCGACGAGGGCATTCGCGGCCGCGTCGAACGCGTGCCGACCGTCCTCGAGCATCTCGAGGAACTTGCGCTGGATCTCCCCGAGACCGTCGCGGTCGTGGTCCGGTTTCTTGTTCGTGTTGGGCATGGCGGTGGTCAGTGCGAGTGCCAGATGAGCCAGCCAAAAAACGGAAGGAGGAAGAATACGCCCACGACGTAGGCGATGACCCACAACCGTGAGCGGTCCGCGAGCGTTGCGAGGCCGGTTGCCAGGGCCAAGGGGGCGCGCCGTAACAAGGGGATCGGATAGAACAGCAATAGGCCAGCTAAATTGAAGAGCAAGTGCACGAATGCGATCGAGAGCGCGTCCGTGCCATCTTGAGCGGCGCTCGCGATGAGGGCCGTACCGGTCGTGCCGAGGTTGGCGCCGAGGACGATCGGGAACGCGTGGTTGAGGCTCAGCACACCTGACGCGCACATGGGGACGAGCATCGAAGTCGTGATGCTCGACGACTGCACTGCGACCGTCAATACGGCGCCGATCAGGATGGGCACCACACCCGATGAATCGAGCGCGCGGTTCATCGCGCGCTCGATGCGCCCCGCGAGCAAGTGCCGCATCGTGCGCGTGATGAAGTAGAGCGAGACGAAAGTCAGTCCGATCCCGAGTAACAGCGCGGCGGTCGCGAGCGAAGGACCCGCGAGCCCGAGCTGCTCCAGGAGGTACAAGAGGCCCTTGTACGCGGCCTTGATCGACGACTTGATCGGGCTGTCGAACCGGCCACCCCCGGAGCCCGCGAATTGCTCGGCGAGCCAGCGCGCAGAGCGCGAGATCACTCGGGTCGAGAGCTCGAGCGGCAACAGCGTCGCGACCGCGAGCAGATTGAAGAAGTCGTGTACCGTCGCCGCCGCGAAGGCGCGGCGGAACTCCGCGCGGCGGCTCAAGCTCCCGAGCGACACCAGCGTATTGGTGACGGTCGTACCGATGTTGGCGCCCATGATCATCGGCACGGCGTCCTGCACGGAGAGCGCGCCGCTCCCGACGACCGCGACGATCGTGGCCGTCGTCGTCGACGAGCTCTGCACCAGCACCGTGAACAGCACGCCAGCGGCCAGCCCCGCGAACGGGTTGTGGATCCCGGCGAACATCTCGCTCGAGCCGCCGCCCAGGCCCTCGCCCGCGAGCATCTGGATCGCCTTGCTCATCAACTCGATCGCGATGAGGAATCCGAAGAGCAGCGCGCCCAGTGACAGCCAGCGGGCGGCGTTGCCCAAGGCGCTCGGGCGAGGCGGATACGCGGGAAAGTTGCCCTCGGCCGGGGAGGCGATCGGCATCGTCGCTCTGTATCGGAAATCGAGTGCGGATGGAACTACAGATCCGGGTTCACGAGCGCGCGTTCGCCGATCAGCACCGCGCGCTCGCGCCGCTCCTCGCCAGCCGCGAGCAGCACTCGATAGCGCCCTGGCGGCAGGTGCCGCAGTCGGTACGCGCCTTCCGCGTCCGAGGTCGTCCAGACGACACGCGACGGGATCGGGACACCAAGACTGTCGGTGGGCTCGACCTGCACGAGCGCCCCGGCGAGCCACGTCGCGGTCCCCGATTTGCTGCGACTCGAGAGCCGGCCCTCGAGCCCTCCGGCCCGCGACCGCACATCCAGCGCGATCGGGTCTTGCGGGCCCTCGGTCGCGGCACCTCCCGGCGCCGGTTGGGTGTGGCGTGGCGCCATGCCTGCGCTGTTTTCGAGGAGGTTCGGCCAGGTGCCACCCCGCGCCTCCGGGGGCAGCAACAGCACTTCGTACTCCCCGGGCGGCAGGGCCTCGAACCAGAAGGAACCGTCGCGCGCGACCGGCGCGCGGCTCGGCAAGCCGCTGTCGATGCGGTCGAGGCCGAGCACGGGCAGGAGCGCGAGCTCGTAGTCCCCGTCTGCGTCCTCGAGCGGGGTGAACGTGACTCGACCCGCCAGCGCGAGCGCCGCGAGGCTCGGGAGCTCCGGCGGCGCGTCGATGCGCCGCGTCAGGACGAGTTGCACCTCGCTCGGGCCGGGCGCAGCCGTGAGGCGCGTCGGCTCGAAACCGCGCGCGAGCGTCGCGAGCTCGAGCGTGCGGGCGGGGACCTCGGTCAGCACAAATCGACCGTCGCTGTCCGTCCAGGTCCACGCCACCCGCGTCTCGAGCAGCGCGACGAGGCCGACATCCACGATGGGTCGCCCCGTCGTGTCGACGACGACGCCGCGCAGCGTCGCGGCGCCGAGCGCGAGGTCCGGGACAGGCAGCGGCGCGATTTCCGGCGGCTCCGGGAACGCCGCGAGGGGCGGCGGGCTGCTCGTCATCGCGCGCAGCACGAGGGCGCTGAGCAGCGTCAGCGAAACGAGCGGAATCCAGCGCGTCAGGAGCCTCTGGCGGAAGGCCGGGCTCGACTTCGGTCGGGTCGGTTTCATGTCCGCTCGCCCGGCAGGTCCGCGGATCCAGCCCGCGACCCAAACGCCCGCAACTCAGGCGCGCGCGACGCAGACGCGCGCGACGCGGGCTCCGGACCGGGAGGCCCGATCACGGCGGTCGCCGCGAGGACCTCGGCCAAGAGGTCGGCGCACACCTGGAACTCCGCGACATCGAGCTCTGCGAGGCCGGCGCGGAATTGCCCGAGACCGCCGCGGCCCGCGCGCACGTAACCGACGAGCCGCACCCCGAGCTGCAAGCGATCACAGAGCTTCACGAAGCGCGCCTCGCGCGTCGCCTGGGCCCGGAACTCGTCCGCGGCCGCGAGCGCGAGGGGTCCGAGGGGGGCGAGCACCGCCTCGGCGAGGCCCCGGTCCATCGCCGCCTTGGCCCCCTTGGGCAGCGCTTCGCTAGCGGCTCGGGGCAAGTCGCCCGAGCGCACCTCGCCCGCGTCGTGGACGAGCGCCATCGCGAGGCTTCGCCCGAGGTCGAGCGGCGGAGTGACGCGGGGCGCGAGCGCCAAGGCCATCTGCGCGACGCCGAGGACGTGACCTGCGACGCTCTCGGCAGGGACGACTCCGGACAGAATCCAGCCCGTACGCGGCAGGTCGTCCTGGACGAGCAAGGGGAGGAGGGGTTCGAGGAGCGACATGCCGCAGGATCGGTTCGGCGCGGGACCGCGCGCGCCACCGCCGCGGGCTCGAATTGGCCGGCGCGCGCGAGGGGTACCGACGCCCTGAGGCTATACAATCCGGGGCTGCCCGCGCTGCGCCCGGGGCGAACCACCCCACGACCCATGTTGCTCCGGCTCCGCACCTGCGCTTCGAGCGCCGAACTCGAGGCGGTTCGTGCCCTCGCGCGCGAGCTCGGTTATCGCGCCCATCACTTGGGTGAGCGTGCCGACCTGCTGCAACTCGAGGGCTCCGATGCCGTGCTGGGCGAGCCGGAGCACCCCGCGCGTTTCCTCGACCTCTCGGCGGTGGCCGAGGTGCTCGACCGCGGCGGTGTCCGCGACCTCTGGCAGCGCGGTCCCGGGCGAACGCACACGATCGTCGACGTGGCCGGGGTCCCGATCGGCGGTGACATGGTGACGATCATCGCCGGCCCTTGCGCCGTCGAAGATCGCGAGCGCTTGCTCGAGGTCGCGCGCGGTGTGCGCGCGGCGGGCGCCGTGCTGCTGCGTGGCGGAGCCTACAAACCGCGGACGTCCCCGTATTCATTCCAGGGCCTCGGCGAGCGAGGACTCGAGCTGCTCGCGGAAGCGCGCGCCGAGACCGGTCTCGGCATCGTCACGGAGGTCCTCGATCCGCGCGACATCGAGGCCGTGAGCCGCGTGGCGGACATGCTGCAGGTCGGCGCGCGTTCGATGGCGAACTACGCGCTGCTCAAGGAGCTCGGGCGCATCGAAAAACCCATCCTCTTGAAGCGCGGCTTCTCCGCCACAGTCGAGGAGTGGGTCGGCGCGGCGGAGTACGTGCTCGCGGGCGGCAACGGTCAGGTCGTCCTGTGCGAGCGCGGCGTGCGCAGCTTCGATCGTGTCACGCGCAGCCTGCTCGATGTCGGCGCGGTCGCGCACCTCGCGGACGCCACGCATTTGCCGATTCTCGTCGATCCGAGCCACGCGGCAGGGCGCGCGGACCTCGTGCCGCGACTCGCGCGCGCCGGGCTCGCGGCCGGCGCGCACGGGCTCGTCATCGAGGTGCACACGGCGCCGGAAGAGGCCCACTCCGACGGGCGTCAAGCGCTCGACCTCGCGGCCCTCCGACGTGTCGTCGACGACGCGCGCGCTCTGGCGCTGCTCGACGGGCGCAAGTTGGCTGTGCTGGATTCGGCCGCGCCTCGCGCGACCTCCAACGATGCGCCGCCGCGCCGCGATCCCGCGGGCGCCAGCAGGCGCGCTTGAGCTCGCGCACGCGGCTCGACCTGCCTCCACCCCTTTCGTTCACCATGCGTACACCCTTCATCTCTGGCAACTGGAAGATGAACCTCGACCGTGCGGGCGCCCGCGGCCTCGCTGCGGCCGTCGCCCAACACGCGGCGCGCGGCGTCGACGTTGCGCTCTTCCCGCCGGCCGTGTACCTCGACGAGGTCGTGCGCGCGGTCGCCGGGAGTCGCGTCCAGGTCGGCGGCCAGAACTGCTGCGACGAGGCCTCGGGCGCATTCACGGGCGAGATCTCGACCGCGATGCTCGCCGACGTCGGCGCGCGCCTCGTTCTGATCGGCCATTCCGAGCGACGTCACGTGTACGGCGAGTCCGACGAGCTCATCCAGCGCAAGGTCGCGCGAGCGCTCGGCGACGGGCTGCACGCGATGCTGTGTGTCGGCGAGACCCTCGACGAGCGTGACGGCGGTCGCACCGAAGAGGTCGTCGCCCGCCAGTTGACTTCCGGCCTCCGCGGTGTCGCGCGCGCGAGCCTGGCCTCGCTGACCATCGCCTACGAGCCTGTTTGGGCCATCGGCACGGGGCGCACGGCGTCCCCCGCCCAGGCTGGTGAGGTCCATCGTTACACGCGCGGGGTCCTCGCCGGCCTCTACGACCGCGAGGTGGCCGAGAGCCTGCGCATCCTCTACGGCGGCAGCGTCAAGGCGGACAACGCCGCCGAGCTGCTCGCCGTGCCGGACATCGATGGGGCCCTCGTCGGCGGCGCGTCCTTGCGCGCCGACCTTTTCCTTCCGATCATCGACGCCGCCCAACGCACTCATTCGGCCTGACCATGCTCACTACATTGCTCTACATCCTGTTCGTCCTCGTCGCCATCGTCTTGGTGGTCGTCATCCTGCTCCAAGAGGGTAAGGGCGGCGGCTTCGGAGACGCGCTCGGCGCTGCGGGCCAGCAAGCGTTCGGCGTGAAGGCGACCGGCGTCCAGCGTTTCACCGCTGGCGCGGCGTTGATCCTCCTCACCTCGGCGGTCGCCATCCACTGGCTCAACCGCGAAGCGAATTCGGTCACCTCGATCGATGGCGCCGCGCCGAGCATCCCGATGGATGGCGGCGCCGGCAGCGCGCCCCCGCCGGCAGCGCCCCGCTGAGTCGGGCCCCGGGCCCCATGTCCGTGCTCCACTCGATGACTGGCTTCGGCGCGGCCTCCCGCGCGGAGGCGGGACTCCTCGTGCGGGTCGAAGCGCGCTCGGTGAATCACCGCGGCCTGCAGGTCAAGGCGCGCCTCTCGAATGGCTTCGGCGGGCTCGAAGCCGAGGTCGAAGCCGCGGTCCGCAAGCGGGTCGCGCGCGGCGTCATCACGGTCCAGGTCTCGATCGAGCGCGCCGCCGGAGGCGAATGCAGCGGCCTCGACAAGGCAGCCGCCGCGCGTTGGGCCGAGGAGCTGCGCGCCCTCGCGCTCGACCTCGGACTCGACTCGCACGTCACCTTGGACCTCCTCGTCGGCCTGCCCGGCGTGATTACAGACGGCGCGAAGAAAGACGGCGTGATCACCGACGTCGAGCGTGCCGCTGTCTTGCCCGCCGCGGAAGAAGGCGCGGCAGTCCTCGCCACCGTGGACGACGCGCTGGTGTCCCTCGCCGAGATGCGCGCGCGCGAGGGCAGCGCTCTCGGCCGGGACCTCCTGGAGAACGCGCGCGAAGTCGAGGCGCTCGTCGGCCTGATTCGCGCTCGAATGCCAGACGTCGTGCGCGACCACCAGCGCAATCTCAGCGCGCGCCTCACCGAGCTCGTCGGGGAAGCCGTGCCGGCGTCCGACCTCGCACGGGAAGCCGCGTTGATCGCCGATCGCATGGACGTCGACGAAGAGCTGACGCGCCTCGCGAGCCACTTGCACCAGCTGCGCACGCTCATCGCTGCGGGCGGCGAGGTGGGCCGCAAGCTCGACTTCCTGGCCCAAGAGTTCTTTCGTGAGGCGAACACGACCGGAGCCAAGTGCAACGACGCTGCCGTCGCGCATCTCGTGGTCGACCTCAAGACCCACATCGAGCGCTTGCGCGAGCAGGTGCAGAACGTCGAATGAACGCGCCGCTCGGTCGCATGCTGCTGATCTCGGGTCCCTCGGGCAGCGGCAAGAGCACGATCTGTAAGCGCCTGCTCGAGGACCCTCGGGTCGTGTTCTCGGTGTCGGCGACGACACGCGCGCCACGCCCCGGCGAGCGCGACGGCGTCGACTACCACTTCCTCAGCAAGCCCGAATTCAGCGCCCGCATCGCGGCGGGTGACTTCCTCGAGCACGCCGAAGTCTTCGGCAACATGTACGGCACGCTGCGCGCCCCGATGCAGGCCGCCATCGCCGAGGGCCAGGTCTATCTGCTCGAGATCGATGTTCAGGGCGCGCTCCAGCTCAAAGCCCTCGACGTCCCGGGCACCTACGTCTTCGTCGCGCCGCCGAACTTCGAGCAGCTGCGCAAACGATTGACGGGTCGCGGTACGGAGGCCCCCGAGGTCCTCGAACGCCGACTCCAGAAAGCCGAGGACGAATTCCGCGAGCAGTCCAGGTACGACCACGTCATCGTCAACGACGATCTGGATCAAGCGGTGGCCGAGATCCGCGCCTTGACCGGCCTCGACACTTCTTTCGACGGCTGACAGCGGCGGCGTGAATGCTGCGGTAGTCTCGGCGACCTGCCGCGCGGTGTGTCACCGCTGCGACGGCTGAGGATCATGAGCCGACGCGCTTCACAACGACCGGACTTCCAGCTCGGCGGCATGGTCGTTATGCCCGGTCGCGAGCAGATCGGCGAGCTGCCGGTCGCTCGACTTGCGACCGGCGGCCAGATCTCGCTTCCCGTGCGGATTCTGCACGGGCGCAACGAGGGGCCCACTCTTTGGCTCAGCGCGGCGGTGCACGGCGACGAAGTCGCTGGCGTCGAGATCATCCGCCGCGCGCTCGCGCGCGTCGAGCCGCGCCATCTCTCCGGCACGATCCTCGCGCTGCCCATCGTCAACGTACACGGCTTCCTGAATGGCGATCGGTACCTCCCCGACCGCCGCGACTTGAACCGCAGTTTTCCCGGCTCCGAGGGCGGATCTCTGGCCGCCCGTGTCGCGCACCTCTTCATGACGCTGATCGTTCAGCGCTGCGAATACGGCATCGATTTGCATACAGGTTCGGATCACCGGACGAACCTGCCGCAGGTGCGCGCTGACCTCGACGATCCGCGGACCCGCGAGCTGGCCCTCGCGTTCGGCGCGCCCCTCTTGTTGCACGCGAAGCTCCGCGACGGGTCGATGCGCGCGGCGGCGACCGCGATCGGCGCCAAGGTCCTCCTGTACGAAGGTGGTGAGGCCTGGCGTTTCGACGAACACGCGATCCGCGTCGGGACACGCGGCGTCTTGCAGGTGATGGACCGACTCGGCATGTTCGAGGCTGACACGTTGTCGGCGCTGCTGGTTGAGAGCGGCGTCGTTCGCGGTCCAGACGAGTCGGCGATCGAAACGCCACTCGAGACGCGCTCGAGCAATTGGGTCCGTGCACGCCGCAGCGGCATCGCGTCGCTGTCGGTCGGCCTCGGCGAGTCGGTGGAGAAGGGGGGCGAGCTCGCGATCATTCACGACTCCGTCGGGCGACGACTCAGCGTCGTTCGGGCCTCGAAGCCGGGCGTCGTCATCGGCCATTCGTTGCGACCACTGGTCAACCAGGGCGACGCGCTCGTTCATCTGGCGACTCCCTGAGCCCAACCAAACACCATGAAACTCGCGATCCTCTCGCGCGCACCGCGGGCCTACAGCACCATGCGTCTCAAGGCTGCGGCCGTGGCGCGCGGTCATTCCTGCAAGGTGTTGGACACCATGCGCTTTGGAATCGACCTGAGCGGCCAGGGACCGGACCTCCAATTCCGCGGTCGCCAGCTCAGCGACTACGACGCGATCCTGCCGCGGATCGGCGCTTCCATCACGTACTTCGGCACAGCCGTCGTCCGGCAGTTCGAGCAGATGGACGTCTTCACCCCGAACACGGCCAACGGCATCTCCAACTCACGCGACAAGTTGCGCGCGACGCAGATCCTGAGTCGGCACGGGATCTGCATGCCGGCGACCGCCTTCGTCCGCAATCGCGATGATGTCCTCCCCGCGATCGAGCTCGTCGGGGGCGCGCCCGTCGTGATCAAGCTGCTCGAGGGTACACAAGGCATCGGCGTGATCCTGGCGCCGGATACCAGGGTCGCGGAGGCGATCATCGAGACCCTCCAGAGCACGCGGCAGAACGTGCTGATCCAGCAGTTCATCGCGGAGAGCAAGGGGCGCGATATTCGCGCTCTCGTGGTCGGTGATCGGGTCGTCGCCGCGATGCGCCGCACCGCGCAGGGCAACGAATTTCGCTCCAACGTGCACCGCGGCGGCTCGGTACAGCCCGTCGAGCTGGACGCCGAATACGAACGCACCGCCGTGCGTGCGGCGCAGATCATGGGCCTGCGTGTCGCGGGTGTAGACATACTCGAGGGCAAGGACGGGCCGCTCGTGATGGAGGTCAACTCGTCGCCCGGTCTCGAAGGTATCGAGCGCGCGACGGAGCTCGACATCGCGGGCGCGATCATCGATCACATCAGCAACCAGGTGGCGTTCCCCGAGCTCGACGTGCGGCAGCGCTTGACGGTCAGCACGGGTTACGGCGTGGCCGAAATCCTCGTGCGCGAGGACGCCGAGATCGTGGGCAAGTCCCTGGGCGAATCCGGTCTCCGTGAACGCGACATCACCGTGCTGACGCTGCACCGCGACGCCGAAGTGATCCCGAATCCGCGGGACGGACGTGTGCTCGAGGCCAATGACCGCCTGCTCTGCTTCGGCAAGCTCGAAGCCATGCGTGACATGATCCCGCAGCGCCGCAAGCGCCGCGCGAAGGTCCAGCCTCTCCCGACAGCTCCGAGGCCAGAGACGCCGCCGCGGGGCGAAGCGCGTGCATAGAGCTGCGCGAACAGGGGACACGATCGTGGTGTGACGGTCGCGCCACGGAACGAGATTAGCCGCCCAGCACCGGTCCGTTAGACTCGCCCAACTATGCTCTGGCTCTGGATCCTCCTGGGTGCTCTGGCGCTCGTATTCGTCTACGACGTCACCCAGCGCAAGAGCGCCATTCTGCGCAACTTCCCTGTCGTCGGTCATATGCGCGGCGTCCTCGTCGCTCTCGGGCCGAAGCTGCGGCAGTACATCGTCGCTGGGAACAACGAAGAGCGCCCTTTCAGCCGCGACGAGCGTCATTGGGTCACTGCGTCGGCGAACCCGCGCCCTGCGTCGCGAGATGCTGGAGGTCAGCCACACGATCGGAGCCTTCCATCCAGCCTTGCTCACAGGGACCCATATGGAGATCCTCGGTCCGGCGTTCGATTCCCGGCCGCTGCGGGACGTATTCGGGCTCGAACCGGCCTGGGCGACCCCATCGCCCGGGGACCTGACGCAGCTCGAGGAATTGTTCCTCGCTCGCTGATTCGCTGATGCGTTACGTCAGTCGACAACGCAGATAGGGACAGGTGCGCGATGCGTCCATCCAGCCTCCTCGTCCAGTCTCTGGTTTTGACCTCGGTCGCGGCCTTGGTCGTGGTCGTGTCGCAGGCCGAGTTCTCGGCGCCGATGGCTGTGCAACCAGCCGCGGACCTTGTTGTGAGGGGCGGGGAAGCGCAGGCCCGACTCACCGTGGCCGGACTGTCTCCCGTCGAGGACGAGGGTCCGGAGGGTCCAGTCGACGGCGCCACGCCAGAACGTGTGAGCGAGCGCGCGCTGCGCGTGTTGGATCGAACGACCGGCGCTTCGGTCCCTGACCTGGACCTCTTCTGGCTGCCCTTCATGGGCAACTCCGAGCTGCGCTTCGCCGCGACAACCGACGCGGACGGCCTCGCGATCGTGACCGTGCGCGGCGAGAGACACCATGTGCTCTGCGCTTGGCTCGGCACGCGCAGCATCCGACCGACTGGCATCGCACACGGCTTGTCGTTCCTCGATCGACCCCAGGTCATGCACCTCGCCGGAACGGCGACCGTGCGCGGTCGGGTGTTGAACTGGGATTTCCCCGTGTCACCCCGTCACTACATCCAAGCGCACCTCCAGATTCCGCTGGTGGGCGCGACGGATCTCTCGTTGGGTGAAAGGCAGCCAGTGACCCGCCTCCGCGACGAGGTCGACGACGAAGGTCTGTTCGAGTTCAGCGGAGTCCCCACGGAGGTCGAGGGACTCGCCCTCGGCGCGGTGAACCAACACGGTTGGTTGATCGCGGTAGCCTACCTGCCGGCGCTCGCCGTGGGGGAGACCAGGGTCGTCGACCTCGAGCTGAGCCAGCCTGTCCTTCGGCAATCGAACCGTGAGGCAGACAACCACCAACCGCTCGATGATGTGCCCCGCGTCGAATTCCCGAGGATCTCGCCGGGCAATCACATTCTCCGAGGTGTGCTCCTCGATTACCTTTCGAACCCCGTCGCGAACACAGAGGTCGCTGCGCTCGCGACTGGCCACGACTCGAACCGCCTTCGGTGGCACTGCTGGAGCCAGCTCCCAGCTGGCGTCATGACGGTACGCTCCGACGCGGAGGGTCGCTTCGAGTTCATCGGTATCGGCGATCGCCACGTCCTCGTCGGTCGCCTACGCGCGCCGCCCGGCCGTGAGCATTGGTTCGAGCGCTTACCTGTGGGACCGCGAGTGCAGGTGATTCGTGAGCGCTGACGTTATGTTGAATGCGCGAGGCGCTCCGCGTCGCGCTCGAGACTCGGCGCATCCAATGGCCATCATCTGCGAACATTACTGAATGCTGCTCACACCCGCACTGCTCGCGTTCGCCGCCGCGCTGCTGCTCTTGACCGCCGTATGGGCGGTGCACCTCGGCGATGAGGACGCGAGCATCGTCGACCCTGTGTGGGGGCCAGCCATCGTGCTCGTCGGGCTGACGAATGCGCTCGCTGCGGGCGCCTCGCTCCGCGGCGCGCGGCTCCTGTTGCTGCTCTGCGCGGCCGCCTGGGCGCTGCGACTCGCGTGGCACCTCGCCCGACGGCATGCCGCGACGGGCGAGGATCGTCGCTATCGCAAGATGCGTGAGGCCCGCGGTGAGCGTTGGTGGTGGCAAAGCCTCTTCGTCGTCTTCTGGTTACAGGCCGCGCTCGCGTGGGTCGTCGCGCTGCCGCTGCTCGTCGGCGGGCTCGGCGCGTCGGGTGTAGGCCTCCTCGGGTCGTTCGGGTTCTCCTTGTTCGCCGTTGGATTCGGTTTCGAGTGTGTCGCCGACGGACAGCTCGCGCGTTTCAAGGCGCGCTCAGAGAGCGCGGGTCGAGTGCTCGACACCGGTTTGTGGCGCCTCAGTCGCCACCCGAACTACTTCGGCGAGGCGTTACTTTGGTGGGGGCTCGGCCTCGTCGCGCTCGACCTCGGGACCGGCGCGAGCGCTTGGTGGGCCCTGCTCGGCCCCGCAGCGCTGACGTTCTTGTTGCTGCGCGTCTCCGGCGTCGTGATGACCGAGGCGGACATCACCGACCGTCGTCCCGAGTACAAGGAGTACGTTCAGAGGACGAACGCGTTCCTCCCTGGCCCGCCTCGTTCAGGGTGACAGCAGCGCCTCGACCCCCGTGGTGCGCAATCGTTCGCGCAGCCGTTGCCAGCGCTTGGTGACCGCCTCCGCGCCGAGCCCCAGGCGCACGGCGGCGAGGGTGCACGGCATGCCCTCCAGGCCGCAGTGGATCAGGATCTTGCGGTCGACCTCGTCGCTCGCCGCGACTTGTTCTAGGAGCTTCGTGATCGACTCGTCGCGGCCCATCCGCGTGCGGATGCTGGTCGCGACATCGGGCCAGGCCTCGAGCGCCAACGAGCCGCTCGTGTCGGACGTTGCCCGTGGCGCGGGCCGCTGGCGCAAGGCCTCGAGGAACGCGTGCTTGGCGATCCCAAAGATCCACCCGCGGAACGAGCCGCGCGCCGGGTCGAAGCCTGCGCGAGGCTGGAGCGCGCGGACCCAGACCTCCTGCAAGAGGTCATCGGGATCGATCGCCGTGGCGCCTTTGCGCAGCTTGGCCCAGGCGTAGAGGCTCGGCGCCAGGCTCTCATAGAGAGCGCGGAAGTCCTCGAACTGTCCGAGGGCCGCCAACGACAGCGCGTGGGTCGGATCTCGGTCTCGCGCCGGGCGAGGCGGGTCGTCTTGGGGCTCGTGCACGGGCGGCAGTGAATAGGCCCCTCCAGCAGACACTCAAAGCTCCTTCCTTACCACTATCCTCTGAGGGACCACTATCCTCTTGGAGAGGAGTTGAGGTCTGGACATGGAAGGCGGCGAGTCCGGAAGCGGGATGGATCCAGGGCTGGAGCGAGAGGCGGTATGCGACTTCCTCGAGCAATGGCACGAGGATCAGGCCGCGGGCCACGCGCGGGACCTCGCGTATTACCTAGCGCGCTTCCCCGATGCGCAGGAGGCCGTCGCGCGCGAGTACCTGCTGCGGACCGACGGCGGGGTCGTCCCGAACGAGCTCGGGTCGACGGTTGGCGGCGCCAAAGGCGAGCGCGGAGCCGACCACGACGCGGACCGCTATGAGCGCCAAGGTGAGATCGCCCGCGGCGGCATGGGCCTCGTCGAGCGCGTGCGCGATCGGCGCCTCGACCGTGACCTCGCGCGCAAGTCCGCGCTGCGGACGGGCGTGGATGCGCGGATGCGCTTCGAGCTCGAGGCGCGCTTGACCGGCCAGCTCGACCACCCGGGGATCGTGCCCGTGCACGACGTCGGCGTCGACGGGCGCGGCGTGCCGTGGTTCACCATGCGCCTCGTCGGCGGTCGCGACCTGCGCGAGATCATTCAGCTCGTGCACGCCGGCGATACGACCTGGAGTATGACCGCGGCGCTCGGCGTGCTGCTGCGAGTGTGCGAGACGGCGGCGTATGCGCATTCGCGCGGCGTCGTGCATCGGGACATCAAGGCGGCCAACGTCCGTGTCGGGCAATTCGGCGAGGTGTACGTCCTCGATTGGGGACTCGCGCGCCGAGAGCACGAGCCCGAAGTGCACGACCTGCGCCTTCGCCACGGCAGGACGTCATCGACATCGGCGCTGCAGACCATGGATGGCGCCGTGATCGGGACGCCGTGCGCGATGCCGCCCGAGCAGGCGGCAGGCCGCGTCGAGGAGGTCGGACCGCGCTCGGACGTGTACTCCGTCGGCGCGCTGCTCTACGAGCTCTTGGCGGGACGCATGCCCTACCTCGCGCCTGGTGAGTCCGTGCCGTCGACCCAGGTGCTCGAGCGGGTGCTGCTCGGGCCACCGACGCCGTTGACGGCCCTCATCCCCGACGCCTCGCCGGAGCTCGTCGCCATTTGCCAGAAGGCGATGGAGCGCGAACCTGGGCATCGTTACCCCGACATGCGCGCGATGGCGGCCGACCTGCGCGCGTATCTCGAAGGGCGGGTCGTACGCGCTTACCGCACCGGTGTGCGCGCGGAGGTCGGCAAGTGGATCGCGCGGAACCGTACGTTGGCGTCGGTCCTGGGTGTCGCGTTCGCCCTCGGTGTGCTGGCCTTGGCGACGCTCCTGCGCGCGAGCTCGGTCGAGCGGCAACGGCTTCGCCTGCAGGCGGACACGCGCGCGCCCGCGGACCTCGTCGCGCGCGCTGCGTCGCTGTGCACGGGCCAACCGAGTGATGCGCCGCGCCTCCGCCTCTGGCTCGGCGAGGCGCGGGACCTGTCCGCGCACATCCCGGCCTATCGGCGCGAGCTCGAGCGTCTCCGCGCGCGGAGCCTGCTCTGGGATCAGAGCAGCCCGCGAGAGCTCGAGGTTCGCGAAGCACGTGCGGCGCGCGTGGCAGGCTTCGACCGGTTGATCGACTACTACGAGCGCGAGCTCGAGGCGATGCAACGCGAGAGTCGTCGCTCCGAGGAGGGACAGACGGAGGAGGCCGTGTCCGAGCGTCTGATGATGATCGCGCACGACCGCGCCGTCGCGGAGGCTCGGCCCATCGAGCGCCAGACCTATACGTTCGCGACGCGGCGCGACGCCGATCGCCACGCGATGATCGAGCGCCTCCTCGTCGACGTCGCGCCACTTGTCGACGGCGACGATCGCGAGGGGCTGCTCTCCCTGATGGAGCGCCGACTCGCCACGGTTGAAGCCCTCGATCAACAGACGCTCGTCGAGGCCGCCTCGAGCTGGGCGCGTGCCATCACATCGATCGCCGATTCCGAGGCTTGTCCCCGTTACGAGAGCCTCCGGATCCAGCCTCAGCTCGGCCTCGTTCCGCTGCGGCGCGACCCGACGAGCGGCCTCTGGGAGTTCTTGCATGTCGCGTCCGGTGCCGCTCCACAGCTCGGGTCGGGTGGCCAATGGCTGGTTACAGACGACACCGGCATCGTGCTCGTCCTGGTGCCTGGAGTCATCGTCGAGCTCGGCGCGCAGGCGACAGACACACGAGTGGCCAACTACGACCCCGCAGCCGAAGCCAACGAATGGCGGCGCGGTCAAGATGGCCCGGAGCTCGTGCGCGCGATTCTGGCGCCCTACTTCGTAGGCAAGTACGAGGTGACACAGAGCCAATGGCGCAGGATCGCGGGGGTCAATCCGGCCTACTACCAGCCTGGAGCCTCGGCGGCCGTGCGCGAGGCCTATTCCAAGACCGATCCCCCGACCTCCGCGATCGCGCTCGAGACGCACCCTGTCGAGACGGTCGATTGGCACGTGGCGTGCGACCAGCTGCAGGCCGTGGGGCTCACGCTGCCGAGCGAAGCCCAATGGGAATACGTCGCGCGCGCCGGCTCGACGACCCCGTGGAGCTCGGGACTCGAGCGCTCGTCGGTGTTTCGCGTCGCGAACCTCGCGGACATGCGCTACGCCCGCCACTATCGCGAGCAATATCGCGAGGACATCGCGGCTGAGCCCTACGACGACGGTTTCCCCCTGCACGCCCCGGTCGGATCGTTCCTGCCCAACGCCTTTGGGCTCTACGACACGGCCGGCAACGTCAATGAGTGGTGCCTCGACTCGGGTTTCATCAGCTATGACAAGCAGATCGATGTCTTGATCGACACGTCCGAGCGCCGCCTCTGGGGCGAAGGTTTGCGCGTCCGCCGCGGCGGCAGCTTCACGCAGTCCGCTACTCTTGCGCGTTCCGCTGCGCGCCAGTTCAATGGCCCGGAGTACACGGGCAGCGACACCGGCGCGCGCGCGGCACGCGGCCTCGTTGTGACCAAGGACGCAAAGTGAATACGGACGCCGTCTCGATTTGCTCCGTGGCTAACATGCGGGACAACGGAGAGTGACTATGGCCCACACAAAAACGCGCAGGGAACCCCTTGATCGAATGGTCGCGTTGCTCGAGGAGCTGCGCAAGGACGCGGGCTGGCGCGATGACTGGGAGCTCCTGCGGTGGGCGAGCTTGCCGTTGGTCGAGGCCGAGGGCGCGCCCGATGAGCTCGTGCGCGAGCTGCGCGAGATGATCGATGTGTTGCGCCGTTCGGCGAAGTGGTGGAAGGACCTCTTGGGCGGCACGCGGACCTTCGTCGCGGGGCTGCTCGTGGCGCGCGGGGTGCGCGCTGCGGACTGTGTGGCCGAGGTCGAACGCGCGCGGGCGCTTTTGCGCGCCGAGGGCCTGCGGCGCGGCCATTCAGCCGAGGTCCTCGCGATCCTTATGCTCATGGAAGCGTCGCAGGACGGGCGTGTCGCGGCAGAGCACGTCCAGCGCTTGAAGCAGCTCTTCGATCGGGTGCGCCAGGACCACTCCTGGCTCCTCGGGGCGAGCGAGTATCCGACGCTCGCGTTTCTCGCGGCGACGGACGACGGGATCGAAGAGATGGGCACCCGCGTCGAAACGACGTTCCGCGAGCTGCGCGAAGCAGGTTTCCGCTCGTCATCCGCGCTCTTGATGGTGCCGCACCTCTTGTATCACTATTGCGGCAAGGAGTCGGCCACGGGTCGCTTTCGCGCCCTCTGGGAGGCCTTTCAGGGGCTCGGCCTGCGCATGAATCGCGCCGACTACGACGAGGTGGCGCTGTTGGTCTCTGCGCCTGGCAGTCCGGCCGAGCTCGCGCGACGTGTGAGCGAACACCGCGCAGTCCTGCGCGGGCTTCGGAAGCGTCCGAGCATGACGTCGAGCTTCTCGCTCGCGTGCGCGACAACCTTCGTCGAGCTCACGGAACGCGATCCGAAGGCGCGTCGATTGTCCTTGATGCAGGCCGCCCACCAGGTCCGTTTTGTGATCGGGCAGCGCCAAGCCGCGGCGGCCGCGGCGGCGGGGTGACCGTTCACTGCACCTGCCTATCGCGCGCGCGAGCGTCGGCGGACCGGGTCGGGCTACCTGGCCAAGTGGCTGCGCCGTTGAACGTGGCTCACGCGATGAGCGCAGCGCCGGGCAGCAGCGACGTCTCGAAGCGGTGGGCCAAGGGGTCGAGGGCGCACAACACAGCGCCCGCGTCGGCGTAGCGGCAATCCGGTGTGCGCGCGACACATTGCGCGACCAGCGCCGCGACTTCGTCCGGGATCCCGGCGACGACGGTGCGAAGATCGGGGACGTCGCACTCCGCGATGACCCGGCGTAGGTCGGAGAGGGTCGTGGCGCAGAGACCCGGACGACCGGTCAACATGAAATAGAGCGTCGCGCCGAGGCTGTAGACGTCCGAGGCCGGACCGACGGTGCGCGCATCACGCCACTGTTCGGGCGCCATGTAGCTCGGCGTCCCCAGGGCCTTGTGCGCCGAAGTCAGGTGGCAGCTGCTGCCGAGGGCCTTGGCGAGGCCGAGGTCGCACACCTTCACTTCGCCGAAACTGCCGAGCATGACGTTCGCGGGCTTGATGTCACGGTGCACGACGCCGGCGCGGTGCGCGGCGGCAAGGCCGCGGCACGCGCGGCGAGTGATGGCGAGGGCTTCACCGAGCGGCAGGGGGCCCGTCCGTTGGACGCGCTCGAGGATCGTCTCACCGTCGATGTACTCCATCACGAGGAAGTTCACTCGCGCGCACGTGCCCGCGCCGAGCACTTGCACGATGTTCGGGTGGTCGATCGCCCTGCCGAAACGTGCCTCGCGTTCGAAACGTCGAAGCGCGTCGCGGCGAGCGGGTGAGTCGCAGGGGAACAGGACCTTCACTGCCACGTCGATCCCGCGCTCGAGGTCGCGCCCGCGGAAGACCGCGCCCATCGCGCCGCGACCGAGCGGCGCCTCGATGAGGCTCGACCCGAGGCGCTTTTGGCCATCGCACTCGGGGAGCTCGGCGATCAGCGCATCTAGCCAGGCGTCCATGCCTGTCCGGGCGCGTCGTTTGTTCGCCACGCGCGAGTCATCGACGGTCAGGCTCAGGGTGTTGTGGTACCACGCGGATACTTCCAACTGGCGTCGCGGCAACTGTCCCATGTGAGCGTCCAACCCGATCCTCGAGGTCGGGTTCCGCTCTCGGCGCCCGAATCGAAACGTACCCGGTCCTCTGTTACGCGGCCGTGCTCCAGCGGATTCTCGAACGAGGTCACACGGGCACCGAGGACCCTGGGCATCGCGCGCGTTCAAGTCTCGCGCTGATTCACTCGATACCACGGTCGAGGGTCAGGATTGGGGCACCGCCGCCCCGACCCCTCACTCAACCCAACCCCGGAGACACAGCCGCGCCATGCACAGAAACTCGACCACTACCCTCATCAGCGCTTTGCTGCTGGGCCTCGCGAGCTGCGGGAGCAGCAGCGACAACGACCCTGGCACTTCGAACGTCACCGGTCTCGGGGCGCCCGGGACGGTCTCGCTCCTCACGCCGAACACCTCCAACGTCGGCGGCGGTGGAGGCGGTGGTGGCGCGCCCGGCCTGACGTGGCCAGCCGGCTCGGCGTACCTCACCGACGCGGCGAATGTGAACGTGTACGACCCGGCGATGGACGCGATCCAGTCGGGCAACTCGATCCTATGCATGGTCGGCCTGACCGCGTTCGCCCAGATGGTCAACACGGGCGCCTACATCGCGCAGGTGGACGAAAGCCGCTGCGAGACGGGCACAGAGCCGTCGGAGGGCACGGGCGAGTCGTCGACGTCTTCGCAGAACTTCTCGTTCTTCACGACGAACGCGACGCGCGAGAGCAACACGACGCCGCAGTTCAACCGCATCTGGGTCCCCGTGAACGGTCCCGGTGACATTCCGGTCATGATCCACGGCCTCATGCGCGTCGACAGCGCGCCGACCGTCAACGATCCGTACGGCGAGTTCTCGATGAATTGGGCCGGCATCCCGAGTGGCGGCTCGCTCGAGGAGCCGGCGATGTTCGGCTTCCTGCGCGACACACCCTTCGAGACTCCTGGGTTCCAGTTCTTTGAATCACAGGGTGACGTCGACGTGCCTGCGCTGCCGGACGAGTATTCGTCGCGCACCGCGGTGCATGCGACCTACGACAACTCCACCGAGCGAGGCGCGGCGCGCATCGAGGTGACGGAGCGTTACAATTTCAACGGCGGCGGCGACACCGGGCCTCTGACCAGCACGTACCGGGTCTCCTACAACGAGACCCACTTCAAGCGCCAACTCGACGCCGGGCCGGTCACGACTTTTTCGCGCCTCGACTTCACGGACCACGTCTTCCGCTACAACCTCTATCACGCGGAAGGCAATGACCTCGGTGCCCGTGTGCCGTTGAATTCGGGCTTTAACGTGCAATTCGACGGCGGAGCTTTCGGCTGGGCCGGCTACCACGGGCTCTGGGCACCGGAGTCCGTCACGTTCGGCGACGGTGACACGGTCACACGCCAGGGGCGTGGCAACCAACCGGACGTGGATTACACGATCGACGTGTCCCCGGGTCGCTTGGTCGAGTTCTCGCGCAGCACCCTCGCCCTCACAAACCTCGCCGGACAAGTGTTCCAGTGGTGGGAGAACGGCACGCAGTACCGGGTCGACTACTCCGTCTCCGACTTCCGTCGGGTCGCCGAGTTCGACTTCGGCACCGAGTCCTGGGTCCCGATCTCCCCGCCTACGGTCATCGACGTCGCGATGGCTGGCGGTGTTCTGAATATGTGGTCGCAGACGCTCGGCGGGCCGGTCGCCTACGTCGACGGCGCCGATCACGTGACGTACTTCGTCGAGCAATTTGTCGGCCCGGAGCACGAGCTGCTGCTGTCCGCGATGGCGGGCGAGGTCCAGCTCTTCGGACTCATGAGCTGCTTGCGCTCGGGGATCACCGGCGCGGAGGCGGAACAAGGGGACATCTTCTTGGCGAACGCGCAGAACGTCAACGCGCCCCACAGCTACCGCTTCAACGCCGACGACCTGACCCTGCGCCACGATCCGAACGGTGACGGCTCGGTGTTGAACCAGGTCGGGCTCGCAATGGGCGAGGTTCCGATGAGCGGACCCAACACTTGGGGTCTGCGCTCGGGGCCGCTCGTCGAATCGCTTGCGGGCGTCAACCAGCCGTCGGGCATCTGGTCCGTCGCCACTTTCTTCGTCTACGAGACCGGGCACAACTCGTGGAACCAGCGTGTCGGCCTGATTGACGCGCAGCAGCAGAGCGTGACCTTCGATCGCCCGATCGACTTCCTCTACACCCACTCGACGGCCAACGACATCAACGGTGATGCCACGTATGACGGGCAGAGATTCATCCTCTCGTACGGCGGCGCGGGCAGCCTGCACGGCATTCCGTTCGACCCGATCGACCTCGACGGCGACATGGAACCCGATCGTTGGTACCCGCGCTTCTCGATCAAGGACGGCACGCTCATGGGGCCGACCGGGGGTGAGTTCGCGCTGCGCGCGCTCGAGGTCGAGCAGACCCTCAACGAGGACGTGGGCGGCGCGCCGGGTCTCGACATCTCGGCTGCGGATGGCCTCACACTGCCGGACAGCTCGATCTTCGTCGTGCCGGACATCGGCCTGCGCCCGACGATCACGGCGCCCCCGGCGGTGATCAACGGCGTCGTCCAGTGAGACTCTGGCGCAGGTCGTCGACCCGCCAGTAGTGGAGGGTCGACGAACCCCGCGACCACCGAACTGGCGCCTCTCGAGTCGCCCGCGATCGCCGCCCGCCAGCGCTCTCGAGCGCTGGCGGGCGGCGGTCATTGCGCGACGGCTCACACGTCTCGCGGGATCCACCAGCTCGCCATGTGAGCGCCGAGACTTCGCCCAACCGCGAGGCCAAGGTCGAACTCGGCAGCGATCCGGCCGAAGCTCTCCCAAGGACCCTCCCTCGCGAGGCGCTCGAGTAGCGCTGCGCCACGCGCGCGCTCGTCCGGCGTCGCTTCGGGACGATCGAGCAGCCAGCGCGCTGCGCCGTACACCCGCGTCGCGTCCTGGACCGTATCGTCTGTCCCGGCGAGGACTTCGTTCACCGTCGCGCGTCCTGCGTGCAGATCGAGCAGCGCGGCGTAGGCGTGGTTCTCGATCACGTTCGGCTCCACGGGCAGGCGCTCGAGCAGCTCGTCGAGCTCGGCCGTGCGTCCGAGGCGCCGCAGCGTCTGGCACAGCCAGTGCCCTGCGGCCACACGCGCGTCGTCGTTGAGCGCCCAAGTATCGACGCAGCGTCGCCACGCCACGGCGGCGGCCTCGAAGTCGCCGAGGCAGTACCGCGCGAGCGCGAGGTGGTAGTCGATGTTGCCCTGGGTCGTGCTGGTCGGGATGCCCACCGCGTTGGGCATGCCGTCCGGTTCGAGTTCGTCGGGAATGCCGGCGGCGAGTTCTCGCGCGCGCTCGAGCACCACGGCCGCGGCCTCTGGGCTGCGCACCGTGATACAGCGGTGCCCAAGGTGGCGTGGGAGACGGAAGCTCGTCGGCAGCTTGTCCCAGCGCTGCATGTACCAGTGCAGCGCGGCCTCGTGCAGCCCGAGGTACGCAAGCCGCCGACCGACCCAGATGTCGCTGTCCTCGTTCGGCGCGACGCGGTGTGCGGCGAGCGCCTCGGCGAGCGCAGTCTCCCGTGTCGCTCGCACGTCGGGCGGCAGCGCGAGCAGGCGCTCGACGTCGGTGATGTGACCCTCACCCAGGCTCCCTTCGCCCCAGTTGGAGAGGCCATCCATGCTCGAGTCGCTGAATGGCGCGGGATTCCAGAAGAGGACACAGCTCGGCAGCGACAGCAGGACCGCGGCGGCGAGAACGTAACGCATTCCCAGAACGTACCGATTTCCGCAGAATCCGGGCGGGAGCTGAGTCGATTCCTGCGCTCACGGAAGGAGCGTGGTGTACCCCCACGCAAGCCCCTCCATGAACGACCCCTCGACCCTCGACCCGGACCAACTGCTCGAGCACAGCGCCTGGATGCGCCGCCTCGCGGAGCGCCTCGTGAACGGCGGCGAGCAGGCCGACGACCTCGTCCAGACGGCCTGGGCCGCGGCCCTCAAGAACCCTCCGCGTGCCGGCGTGCCCATGTGAGCTTGGCTTGCGGGCATCCTCGGCCGCGCGGCGCTGCACGGCCGTCGCAGCCGCGGCCGCAGCGCCGAGCGTGAGCGCGCGACGCCCCAAGCCGAGGCTGTTTGCTCGACCGACGACCTCTTCGCATGCGCCGAAGAACAGCGTTTTTGTTTGAGCGCGTCTTGGCCCTGCCTGAAGCCCATCGCGCAGCGCTCCTGCTGCGCTTCTACGAAGACTTGCCGCCGCGCGCCGTGGCGCAGCTCACGACGCCCTTCGAGGCCAGCGAGCGGCTTTTCGGTGAGCGCGAATCCGCGGCCAACGCCACGTCCGCCCTCCGCGCCGCGACGCACATTCGTATCCGCCACCGCGCCGCTGTTGCGCGGCACGGTGATCGACCTAGCTGGCGAGCCCGTCGCTGGCGCGGTCGTCGGTACGAGCGCGCCGCCGCACGCGGACGGAGCTCCCTTCACCGGGGTGTGGTACAGCCGCAATGTGGTGACCGACGCCAGCGGCGTTTTCGGTTTCGAGCTCATCGAGAAGCGGCCGCGTGAATGTGTCATCGCAGAGCACCCGAACTACATCCAGCTCGCGGGCCGCGTCACCCTCGACCTCGCGCCCGGGACGAACGCCGTCGAGGTCGAGGCGCGTCACCCGCAGTACCTCTCGCTACACGTCGCGATCGGCGACGAGCCCGAGGTCGTGTCAGTCCCGGTCTTCCTGCCCTACGCCGCGTACGGCGCCTGGACCCAGGCCCGCGCGACAGACGGTGGTTACGACGCGGGCGCGGTCGCGCGCGGCCGTTACCTCGTGGCGCTGGTTCCGGCCGACGACGGTGCGTCAGGGCCCGTTGCGCTGCTGCCAGCGATCGACGTCGAGGGTTTCGGCGAGGCGCGCCTCGACTTCCGTTTTCCAGCGACCGAGCTCCGCGGGCGAGTCGTGCTGGACGGCGCGCGCGAGGAACTGGCGGTCGCAGGCCTGGCGGACGAGACACTCGCGGTCGTCGCTCTGCCGCGCGTACCGCCGGGGTTCGCGCGCGAGCTGCTCGCGTCGTCGAAGCTCCAACGCGCTCTGCGCCAGCTGGTAGCGGCGGACGGCACCTTCACGCTCCGCTACGTGCCCAATGGCCCGCACCGCTTGCTCCTCCTCGCGGGCGACGAGCAACTGGCTGAACGTGAAGTCGAGGTCGCTGGCAGCGCTGTATTCGAGAAATGGCAGCTCGCGAGCGAGCGTTGAGGTCGAGGTCGGTGCTGGGCTTTGGGCTCGTGGCTCCAGGCCGCACCACATATCATGCAGTTAAGGGACGTCTTATCCCTCCAGTTCATCTCGGGCACCCAGAACCGAAACAAATAGTCGGGCTCTCGCAGCCAATGGGGACCCTGCCAGATTCGAGGATTGCGGGTCTCATCGGACGATGTCGTCCCGCTCCACGCAGTCGACCCGATCGCACGCAGCCATGCTGGCGCTGTTCGCGGCGATCGCTCTCGCGGCCATCGCATGGTTCGTGGCGGACGACAGGCAGACCAGCTCGCCACGGAATGCGGCCCTCGGCGCCGGGCGCGCAGGCGTGGCGTCGCGAGCGGAGCACGGCGATCGCGACGAGCTCACCATCCCGACGGCCCTCGTGCTCGACGATGTGCGCGCGCCACGTTCGGTGCAGCGCGTCGCTGCGGCAGCGGCCCACCTGAACGTGCTGTACCCCGACCTTGCTGAGCTCGCGCTCGTCGCGACCGCGAGCGGACGGCCTGTCGTCGGCGCGGCTCTCGAGTTGAACGGGCTCGGCGAGATTCACGCCGCGCAGGGCGCGCCGCGTGACGCAGAGGGCGCCTTGCTCACCGACGAACACGGCCGCGTGCATGTGGCTCTGCGGCCGCTCTCGACCTTCCGCGGGACACTCGTTCGAGAAGCTCAGCGCGAGGGCGAAACCCGCATCGCTGCCGAGTTCGTGGCGACCTCGCCGCAGCCCGGCACGAGCCGCACCGTGGAGGTCGCGCTCGTGCCGCATGCGGCCCAGGGCTGGGTACACCTCGTCGTGAGCGCGCTGCCGGAGCGCACGGCGATCGCTGGCGCGAACTTGACGCTGATTCACTCCAACGGGGGTGCGCTCCTCGATCCAAACGTTCCGATCCACCATGTGACCGACGGCGCGGGCCGAGTCACCCTCTTTTGGCCCGAGGATCTGGCGTTGAGGTTGGAGGCACCGGGTGCAACGACCTGTGAGTACCGCTGGCCGAAAGACGAGCGACGTTCGCTGATCGAAATCTCGAGCGATGCGAAAACGGCGCGCGCGACGACGCCGCTCGGATTGGAGCTCCCTCGGAACGGGAGGGCCTTCGGCAACTTCGATGCTGCGCGGCGCTTCTCTGGCAGGGTGTGTTGTGTCGACCTCGATCGGAGGATGGACCGCGGTTCGGCTGCGGTCGCCCCGGTCAGAGTACCCGTCTACGGGCTCGGGCAATGGCGGTTGGATGGGCTCCCTGCGCGCCTCCCCGATGATCCGCTGCGGATCTTCCCTGGGGTTACGCGCGGCAGAATCAATCTCGAGTTCCAACTGCAGAGACTCGACGGTGACGGGAGTGTCGAATTCAACTATCGCTGTGCGTTGGAGCCGGGCGAGCAGCGCGAGTTCGTCGACCCGTTCGCGACGTTCGTGAGCTGCAGCGCCGAGGTCCGTGTAAATGGCGAGCGTGCCACGCAGGGCACGTCCGTGGAGCTCGTGCCTGTCGGACCGCCTGGCTGGGGCGCTGGCAGGCTCGGGGGCTTCCGAGGTCGCGGGAGCGCAGGGTCGGTCGAGATCCAATACCCCGACGGGTCGATCAATTTCGTGGAGCTCGATGGCACTGCTTCAGCGCAACACGGCGGCGGTTGGTTGGCGTCGCTGCGAATACGGTGTGTCGTCGATGCGACCGGGCAGATCCGCTTCGACGCTCCGGCGGATGGCATCTTTCGGATCAGCGGGAGGCCACCGGGACGGACTGCGCCTCAGTGGTACATCGCGGACTCGGGCTTGATGATCATGAAACCGAGCACAGCGACTGGCGCTCCGATCATCGAGATTGGCGCACCGAGCACTGATACTGACACATGGAGCGTTGCGAACGGCAATTGGAGCACAGCGACTGGGGGGCGAGTCGAGCTCGAAGGGCGTTAGTGCGAACTGCAGTACGGTTGTCGAATCG
>Ga0163144_10001260_pt1 | contig 59717 bp, 60 predicted proteins | sample OliLak19BULKMAT1_FD_123175 | JGI IMG/M metagenome (GOLD analysis project Ga0163144, IMG submission 123175) | Freshwater microbial mat bacterial communities from Lake Vanda, McMurdo Dry Valleys, Antarctica - Oligotrophic Lake LV.19.BULKMAT1 | ecosystem: Environmental > Aquatic > Freshwater >...
ATCGGTGGCGAAAGCCACGCCGTAGAGCCGCTGCATTTGCGGGTTCTTCTCGTTGCCTCGCCAGTAAGCACCAGCTACGCGCAACAACTTAAAAGCGCCGACTTTGCCTGTGCTGGCCACGTGTGGGCCGCGGCATAGATCGGTAAAATCACCGTTTTGATAGAAAAAGACGGCTCCTACCCCAGCTTTTGCCGGGCTAACACCGCTAATACCCGCCGGTAGGCCCATCATGGCGCTGTCTAGCTCTTTGGCAAGCGTAGTGCCCTCTCGCTTTAGATCATTCAGAAGCTCCTCTTTGTAGGGTTGATTGGCGGCTTTAGCCCAAGCAATGGCTTCGTCGATTGGCTTTTCAGAAAGCTCAAAAGGTTGATCCTCTTTGATAATTTTGCGCATTTGTTCTTCGATGAGCTCAAAGTCTTCTTCAGATATTTTTGTGTCGCCTAAATCAATATCGTAATAAAAACCGTTTTCGACTACCGGACCAACACCTAGCTTGGCTTTAGGCCAGAGTCGCAAAACAGAGCTAGCCATAATATGCGCCAAACTGTGCCTCATCGCGTGCTGATCATCTGTTGAGTGGGTCATTAACATATGATAACACCCCTGTTCGATAAAAAGAAAACGGTCGAACGCTCTCGCAAACGCATTCGACCGTGCCCACCGGAGTAATAAAAACTACTCCCAAAAATCCAGCTCGGATACAAAGACTATCATAGCATACTGGTACTATCATGCTAGTACTTTTATGTTAGCTTTTCCACAGCCATGTGTTTCACACTAAGACTAGCTAAGTGCGAAATCTGTGGCAACTTGCTTTCACCCCTGTTATAAGGTATATTTGTATTGTTCTGTGCTTACCAATCAGCCAAACCAAGCAACCCATTGCTGTTTGAATGATTGAGAGGAGCTCCGCACCTGCTAGCAAGTGCGGAGCGACACGGGTGCGTAGCTCAGTTGGCTAGTAGCGCTTCCTTGACGTGGAAGAGGTCGAGGGTTCGAGTCCCCCCGCACCCACCAAAAAACCAGATCATCAGAGTCTGGTTTTATTTTTTTCGGTAGGTCTCGCAAATGCGTTCGAGATAGCGCAGGTTATGAATACTGGCCAAACTACCGGCCAGCGGTTCTCCAACCCTAAACTGATGCCTTAGAAACGCCCTAGAATAGCCGCTAGCACAAGTAAAGCAGTCGCAACCTTCCACAATCGGCAGTGGATCTTCGGAGTATTGCGCATTTGTCAGGTTGATTTGTTTGTCGTTCTTACCCCAAACGCTGCCATGCCTGGCATTTCGGGTCGGCAGAACGCAATCAGCCATATCTATGCCATGCTCGTAGGCAAAACGCAGATCGGATGGCTCACCCACGCCCAGTAAAAATCTTGGCCGAGCCGGATCATACAGTGGCGCCAACGTTTCGAGTACTTTAAACATCGCCGCTTGGCCTTCACCCACAGATAGCCCACCGATAGCTATGCCGTCAACATCGCTAGACTGAACAAGCTCTAGGCTCTTTTTCCGCAAATCAAGATCTAGTCCACCCTGCACTACTCCAAATAGTAAGGGGCGTTCGCTGGGCTTCATTCCGCTCGTTAGCCGCTTAAACTCCGCCATGCAGCGCTCTAGCCAGCGATGAGTCCGCTCAAATGCGTCTTTAACATCCTCGGCTGAGGCTTTGTCTAGCCCAATTAAATGGTCGAAAGCCACTAGCATGTCGGCCCCCAGATCAAGCTGGATCTGGATCGAACTCTCGGGCGTAATCAGATGTTTGTCGCCATTTACCGGGTCAGTAAACTGCACACCATCCTCAGTCACCTTAGTGTGCTTGCCAAGTGAGAAAACCTGGAAGCCGCCCGAGTCGGTTAAGATCGGCCCCTGCCAACCACCAAAAGCGTGGAGACCGCCCAGCTTTTTTATGACTTTCTCGCCTGGCTGCAGATGCAAGTGATAGGTGTTGGCCAAAACCACCTGCACTCCGGTGCTGGCCACCTGCTCTGCTAGCAGGCTTTTAACTACACCCCTGGTACCATCGGGCATGAAGGTCGGTGTTAATACCGACCCGCGGCGTGTTTCAAAGCGGCCAAAGCGACCGTATTTGCCAACCCGCCTTAGCTCAGTGAAAAGTTGTGCCATAAGAGGTCAATAATAACACGCCCCTTGACATACACGACTTGTTATGTTAACATAAGCACGTTAAAGTGAGGTTGTATCTGAGTAACACCAGCAACTCGCTTGGCACGTTCAGACTTTTCTATGAAGAGCTCAGAACGGCTAAGCCGGCTGTCGGGCGCATACGCCGAGGTCGTTAGCAGGGTGTGGTAGCGCAAAAGCGTCTTTTCAATTAAGGCGCTTTTGTAATTTTCAGTTTACAATTATCAATTTTCAGAAAAATATCATATAAAGATACCCACTGATTTTCTCGAGTTATACACTAGCTTTTTACCCAGCGTTATGACAATATGTTGTCATGGCTCAATGCAAAAATGCTCAATGGTCAATGTTCTTTGGTCAATGTTCAATGGTCAATGGTCAATGGTCAATGCCGAATGTTTTGAAAATTGTAAATTGTAAATTGATAATTGAGGCTCCCGAAGGGAGCGCCTGATGGTGTGTCCCTTCTGCCGCAGCGAAAGCCAGGTCTACAACTCGCGAGCGCGCGGCCAAGGACTAGTAATTTGGCGACGCCGGCGTTGCAACGGTTGCGGGGCTTGTTGGACGACCCACGAATCAATTGATAGCTCAACCACACTAAGGGTTAATAAGAACGGCCGGATCAAACAATTTAGCCAGGCTGTGCTGTTTTGCAGCTTATATGAGAGCTTGAAGCACCGTAACAACCCCAACACCGCTCAAGAACTCACAGACACGGTCATGGGCAAGCTGTCTGCCCTCGGTCAGCCAGTTATTTCAACCGGGTTAATAAAAGATACTGTGCATGAGACCCTAGCGGCTTTTGACTCTCTGGCGGCCCAACTCTACCAAGCCGTCCAAGATCACTAAGCTCACGCTTGAGCCAGTTTCGGTGCGACAGAGGCTTGCTTTTGCAAAACACGAGCAAAACTCGTCTTTAACAAAAGCAGCTTACGAATTACCAGGAAGCAGGCTGGCTGGTGTGAGGTTACTTATGGGAAGTAATGGTACCCGTATCTGTCTTGACGGCTTTTTCGGTAGCGTCCCAGGTGCCAAGCGGCATATTGAGCAGTAACCTGGTTTGAGCATAGATGGCGGCAAAAGAGCTATAACAGATGGTAGTTACTGGCAAAAGCGCCCATTGAAACACCATAAACAAAGTTCGGTGACGCCGGTAGCGCGGTGGTTTGGGCGGCAAGATCTTGAAGCTTAAGAACGAAGTTACCAAGATACCAACCATGGCGAAGGTCTGAACCCGGCTGGCTATCTGGGGTAGCTGATTGGCAAGATAGTCAGTATTGTTAAGAATAAACGGCACCAATGCCCCAAACGCCAAGATAAGTGGTGAAGTTGACCAGCTAATATGGCCCTCTAATAGGCGTAAAAATTTAAACCAAACATCGGTTTTGGGTATTTTGTTTTGCCTGAAAAAGCCGTTTTCGGCGACAAAGGCAATGTCTGATGCGCCCCACGCCCAGCGCCGCAGTTGAACAAACTGAGCCTTGAGTGTCCTGGCGTAACCTTTGGCCAAAACGGCGTCTTGGTAAACGGGTAAAAAGATCGGTATAACCTCGTGCTTGCCCTCAAAGCTAAAATAACTGCGCCAAAACTGATGGCCATCTTCGACGATCGTCCGGGTGCTCCAAAAATTTGTCTGTATCAGCGCGTCTAGCGGCTGCGAATGAGCGGCAAAGTTGCGCAGCATGTGCGGCCTAAGCGCCTGAATCATCATCCAAAACGAGTTGCCGGTGGCAATCACCCTCATCGGCGCCGGCGCATCCCAAATGTTATTGGTAAACATCGGTATAGGCTGAAACGACAAGTGTTTGGGGTCGTAGCAAACGCTATAAACGTAGCTTAAACAGGCAAAATACTGAGCATGCGGGCGGTTGTCGGCATCGAGAGTCGTCACTAGTACGTGCGATGGATCCAGCCCTCGCTCGTTAACCAGTTTTTTGAGTCGCTGGCCGGCAAAAGTTATGTTTCCCCCCTTGCCTCTGACTTCGTTAGGTAAATTATCGGGGTGCTCAACAGCTTCGGCAAAAGCAAACCGGCCTTCGTACTCTTTAACTATTTGCAAGGCCTGGGCTTTTACCTGGTCGCCACCGCGAGCTTCATAGGCCAGTAAAAAGATGATCTGCTTTGGGTCATAGTCAGAGCTTAAAACCGCTTCGATAGTGGCAACAATAACTTCTTTTGTTTCATTGTGTGTGGCGATAATAACGGCGTGCACGAGCTTATCCGGGTCGATACCGTTAGGAGCTTTGACGATTCTCTCCAGATTAGCGCGGTGCCATTTTGGAGTGTGGTGCCGAGCCCGCCCGCCGGCCTTAACGGCTTTAACATCGTCAAGTAACTGCAGCCAAGCAACTTTTTGATGTCTTTCAAGCGTACGCCAGGCTTGTAAAACTCTAATATTCAGCCCAACCGCCTTAACAAACCAAAGAAGTAAGTAGGCCAACATTAAAAATGCAGCAACACGAACATTGATAAAACCCAGCCAGAACGGCGCCGAAAGTATAAACCAGGTCAGAACACCCGGTAAGATCTCAAAAGCCCGGTAGCGGGCGCTACGTTCCTTAGGAAGCGGTATTTCAATGTCTTTCACCTTGTGTTTAGCCTTTTAGGAGTGCACCATCAATAGATTGCTTACAACAATGCCAAGCAGAATTAGAAACGGCACCATCCCAAGCAACACCGTAGCAACTGCTCGGCGGTGGCCGTAAAGTCGCATGCTTAACAGCGTGCTCGCAACAACAACCAGTATAAAAAACGGCACAAACAGCTGAATCTCGCTCAAGGGGCCGCTTTTGAACGCCAAGTTACCCAAGCTTGCACGATATTGAACAGTAAAAGTCTCACCCTCGGCCGGATCTATCCGTAAGATCACCGACAAAACACCAACCAGCAACATGCCCGTATTGAGTGTTAAAAGCCCCAGAATGGTCCTGTCGTGGAAGTAGTTTTTGGGGATGTTCATTGTATCTAGTTTAAAGCCAAAAGATAAAAGATAACAGCCGAAGATAAATCATAGGGAGAATTACTGGCGGGGCCGACCGGATTCGAACCGGCGATCTCCTCCGTGACAGGGAGGCATGTTAGGCCTCTACACCACGGCCCCGCGTCGGCAAGAGCTTTTAAGCTCGAGCCGACGAGCACAAAAACAAGTTTGTTGCTCCTCGGCTCCGAGCCTATCGCTTTGCCTCCTCTCAAATTCACGAATCCTCTCGTGAATTTGGAAAATATAATGTATAAGCAACAGAATAGTAGCAATTTTACATCTGTTCTGCAAGCACGCACCAGGGGTAACGTTTGCTATAATGACTAGAGTTTTTGCCGAAGTAACTCAGCTGGTAGAGTAGCTGTTTCGTAAATAGCAAGTCGTGGGTTCGAATCCCATCTTCGGCTCCACGCGGGTATGGTTTAGTGGCAGAATGTATCCTTCCCAAGGATAAGACGCGAGTTCAATTCTCGCTACCCGCACCACTTTGATTTAATACCGCTTTTATGATATCATTTGTTTCGTGTCGAATCCTTTTGAAGAAGGTGCCGAAAGTTTGGGATCTATAACCTAGTCGAGATTGAAGCACACGACGTTGCTGTGCTAGCTCATCTGGCAGACCAACTTGGCACCGTTGAGGCCGTTAGTGATTTTGTGTGCAATGCTGCAGTCCTTAGAGACTACCCTGAAAACTTTGACGTGCTAGTAGATAATTTGGTGGCATTCAATATGGTTCAACGGAGACTCGGCAATGTACGCCCTGAATTATTGGCTATGACCGACCAGCAATTCGAGAATAGAACGAAGCTAACTGCAGCGGATTATTTTTCAACTGAAATTGTTGATACTGAGCTTAGTTTACGCATTAGTTTAAGAGAGATTGAAAAAGCAGATGCTACAACAGCCCACGACCTATTAGCCGCTTTAGGGATTAAATTAGCCGATGAAGGTTTTCATAGGGTCGAGACCGTCGCTAGCCTAGCCGCCGCAATAGAGCATACCTCCAAACTCATGCATCCTGGATGCCGAGAGTTTGTTGCTTTAAACCCCGTACTGGCGTCCCCAGTAGATCCCTTGATTGCTGATGAGCTAGCCGGACGTGAAGCAGAAGATCCAGTTATTAGACAGCGTTACCGCGAATTACGACACGAATTGTAAAATTTTATAATCGATAATAGCTCCGTTCTCTCTCCGCCTACGCTTGCCAAACTAAGTGAATAGCCCTTCGAATCCGGCCTGCCCTTCCGACGCCCGTCCCTCGAAACTTGGAAAGCGAAGTGGGAAGCCTCTGCGAAGGAGGGTCGGCCCCGCCAAACAAACCCATCACTAAACGTATGCCCGAAGACAGAACTTAGGAAACACTCCCGACAAAGGAATGCCCAACTACTTTGGGACCACTCCCGCGTTTGTGAGATCGGACGAAAGTTCTATCCGCTGGCAAAATCATACTGTGGCGTCTTGCGAGTTCTCTTGCCTGCGGTGATGCCTGTTGTCCAGGGAGCAGACGCCTAGTGTGATATACGACACCGTGTTCACGTATTATTCTGGTCGGATCATTATCATTATGATCGGCCCTATCCATGTCTTCAGCCGCTACACCCTTAATGTAATTCCGGCGCGGTAATAGCAGATCATAGATTATCTCGTCAACCGGCTGGTTTAGTTCGCCCACCAAAAACGACGGCTGACCATCGCGACCACTGACAATTTCTGCCGGCATTACGAGATCACAGAAGTCTGCCACAAGCTCCGCGCGCAAGACTTCGTAGGCACCCCCCGCATCTTGGTCTTCAAACATATCCCTAACAGGGATACTGCAGTAATTATCTATATACAGCTCACCGTCACTGGCCAACATTAATATAAAGTCGACAGGGAAATTACCTGCGATGTAGTTCAACTGAATACCTGTTTCCTTCCCATAAGTTCTTTGTTCAAACACGATTTCATCGAAGTTTGTTTCTGGCGTGGCAACTATGACCGCCACTGGGTAACTTGATCCTTCTGAGGAAACAGCGTTTGCTGCTACCACCGGGTCCTTGTCTAAAAGGATTTGAGAATCATCGAAGATATAAGAACCTCCTCGCCGTGCCCCCGTAAATGCCTGTTTAACACCGTAGGTACGTAGTTGCATTACATCAGAAAAAAGCCCATCAATTTCCTCACGGCTCTCTGCTGATGCTGCTGTTTCGGGGACTCTAGCTCTTGCTATACCTATCTCTTTAGATACAGCCCTGAACTTAGAGATAGAGTCGAGAACTATTTCAGCTTTAGTTAGATACCAGCTGTAGTTATCCTTAACTTCAAACATTCCCTTCAGAGCGTTAACAACGCCGTGATAAGTCCTAATGCTCTCTTCGTCTATATCCATAAATTCAACCAACTTTCGGGTTGCTCTGTGGGTCAGTTCGTTTTGCTTTGTAGCCGGAGACTTAAGCCCGAATTTATCCACTTTGTAGCCGTTAACACCCACCGCAAGTTGTATTAAAGATACAAATCTATGATCTGCTCTCAACTGATCAAAGCCGTCATCCACCATAAAATCTGCGAGAGCCTCCGCCGCAGACTCTACATCTTCGAATGTAGCAGATCCCCTTAATGCTCCCATAACATCTGGGATGCATTCTTTTGGAAGTTGGCATTCGTCTGCCGAAATGGCCAAACGCAAATCTGCTGGAGCTGTATAATTAGGAACCGAGTCGTCAACAGCCTGAGGGATTATAACTACATCCGTCCAAAGGCCAAAGTTTGCACTGACAGCCGCTGCCCGGCGGGTCTCAATGGGTATTCTGCTGATGTTTTCTAATGCTTCGTTATTCACTATAATTATTATGGCATGTTGTTATATATTTTGCAAGACAGCAAATAGCTCTAAAATCCGCCAAACTGATAAGCTAAGATTTCCATCCGGTCGGAGCTTTAGGCAATTTCCAAATTGCACAAATTAACACCGTATAAGGTGAGGCCTTATGCACCCCTCCGGCTGGACGATACCCCAGTTCGGATTTCTCTATTGACTATTTGCATACGTTTGCTATACAATGTAATCATTATGGGTAATGCCTTGCTGAGTATTAGAACTGACGATAAGACTAAAAAAGAAATAGCAGATTTTGCTGCCTCTGTTGGTCTGTCTATCAGCGCCTTCGCAACAGTCATCCTCAAACAGGCGGTACGTGAGGGCCGCGTGGTCTTAACCCCTGCACTTGAACCGACTCCTTATTTAGAGAAAATCATGCGTCTGGCGGAAGCTGACTATAAAGCTGGTCGCAACGTTACTAAGACTAAGTCCAGAGCAGAAGCACTGGCACACCTCCGCTCATTATGAAGGCTGAGTTTCATAAGACATTTGACAGACAACTTGCCAAGCTACCTAAAAAACGTCGCGACAAAGTCATTGACACTATCACCGTGTTTTTAGATATACCCACGAAGCCATCACTTCGTAATCACGCCCTAACTGGCGAATGGGCAGGATATCGCTCAATTAGTGCCGGCGGTGACTTAAGACTACATTTTCAAGTCATAGACGCTGACATCGCGTACTTTATAACCGTCGGTACGCACAGTGAGCTTTATAAGTAACTAATTTGGCGTGGCTCTAATGAATGGTTAGGGTTCGGGAATCCGACTCTATGCCCCGCCAAGCATAAGCACTTCGAAGGGGTGTTTTTTGTTTTTGGTGCGATTCGAACTAGAATCCAGGGCCCAAGGCTTGATTTAATACTGCTTTTGTGGTATTATTTACTTTATGTCTTTGCCCAACCCTCAAGAGCAACCTCCTACTCGAACCGCAGAAGAGTTACTCCCTTTATCAGATGATTTATTACAACTTGCCGAGAGGGGCATTGGGGCTTTCTCCTATGACCGACAACAACTGGACATTATTGAGAAAGCCTTATCGCGAATTGGGTTTGCACATCTTGATACAGGAACCTCGACTATAGTGGGCGGAGTATCAGGGAGCAAAGGTACCCTACACCGGCACGGAACTGATGGAATTATTGTCCATCAGACAGGCCGCGGAAACGGCCTAGCCAATTTTTACTGGCCTGCCCAGGATTTTGGAGATTATATACCGGGCTTTATATTTGATCCAAGAACGGATCGCTTACTTGATTCTAGGCTTTCAGTGGAAGTAAACCCAGACCAAATAGTTATTTTCCCAACGGGTACTTGGCACCAGTTTGGAGCATCTCCGGGTCAGACACGCACCTCTACGTTCGAAACCTGGTACCCCCGCAGCAAAATAGTTCCAGACCTGTTCCGTTAAGGTCTCCCTCCAGGGCGTTTTGCTAAATAGCTACGCTTTAGGGTTAGGATGCTTTTCTGTTACCCGGGAATAGTCTCGAGAGTTTAACTTACTTGAGCCACTAAAGTGCTACCAGCCACGTAAGTATTCTTAATAAAATAGTTACATATATCATCAACCACGGCCCCGCCAAACTGATTAGTTAAGACTTTTAGCCGGTCGGAACTTTAGACATTTTTCAAATTGCACAAATTAACACCTATAAAGGTGAGACCTTATGCACCCTCCCAAATTTCCTCCACCAGCTGGCGGAACGACCGGCCAAGCATAATTATTTTACTGTATACTTCATTTGTGGATTACATAGGCTATGTAGCCGGTATTTTAACTCTGCTGATCTTCGTACCCCAATCTATCAAGACGATTCGTACAAAGAGAACAAAAGATCTGTCACTACTAACGTTCATAATAGTTTTTGCGGGAGCCACCCTGTGGGTTGTTTACGGATTTAGCTTGGACAAACCTCAGATATGGGCAGCCAATTTAGTCGTCGCTATGCTAAGTTTAGTCATCCTTACCTATAAAATCAGATATAAGTAGCCCCGAATTCTGACTCTAGGACCCGCCAAACAAGTAAAATTACTATCCCTGCTCCCTTAAAATCTATTAACGTTTTTGCTTCAGCATAACGACTTTCATAAACCCTGTCCGCGGGGCATAGACAAATGCTGTTTTTGTGGTATACTTGGTTCAAATGCGTGTTGATGCCCCGAAGCAGCTTTGGACACCAAGCCCTGAAATACATGAACGGCTGCTTTTAACTGGAGCGGCTGGCGTAATCACAGTCTCTGGCCCGATGGGTGGTGGTAAATCAGGCGTACGTGCGGCCATAATGGATTTTGTGCAACCATACGACCGTTCGGGTTACGGTATGCGTAGAAAATTCTCTGTTTCTAAAACATCAAGACAGGCTAGGCCTGGCGAAACTGGTGGCGTAGATTATGATTTCGATATCGACGCCGGCTGGTTCAAGCCTGCTTTTGACAGAGGAGAACTACTAGAACATGATTATCATGCGGATAATCACTACGGCACGCCAATGCCCCAACCCGGTGAACCGCTGCTTCTTGAGATTGAACCTGCTGGATTACGAGCAGCACTGCTCAATCGCCGCGAAGAAACTAACTGGTTTCGTGCAATTAACGTAGCCGTGTATGTTGCTCAGGCCTCGATGGGTCAATTAATTGAACAAATTATGGGTAGGCCGGACGACACAATTAACGAGCAGAAAAAACTTGCCAGAGCTTGCCGATACCCGGGTGAGTTAGCGTTCATTATTGACAACGGCTTACCGTATTCTGCAGTACAAAACGTTCCGGGCAAGCCAGAAGAGGCCCAAGTAGCAGCGCTAAGAGTCATTGCCGGTGACCCAGAAGCTCCTGTTTTGGGAACAGCTAAACTCCATGAATTATTTGAAGAGGCCTGTGATCATCTAAATGATATTGGGCTAGAACCGGTCTGGTTAGATGCGGCTTAAAGTATCTAGAGCGTTGCTAGCTCAACCGACAAATCGTATAATCAACAAGTAATACAGGGATTCGCAATATGAAATTTTTAGAAGGTCATGCCTCGGGTTTTGATCTGACTTATAACGATGTTTTTTTGGTTCCAGCCGAAAGTAGCATTCGATCACGATTTGATGTTGACCTCACACCCCCCGAGAACATTGGCACAAAAATCCCGATCATAGTAGCAAACATGAATGCTATTGCAGGAAGGCGCATGGCCGAAACAGTCGCTCGCAGAGGCGGAATAACTGTGTTACCCCAAGATTTCACTAAAGAAGATATCAAAAAAACCGTTGGGCATATCAAAGGTTCGCACGCTATCTTTGATACTCCCCTGTCGCTTGGCCCAAACGATACAATATATAACGCTATGGCGCTGATGTACAAAAAGTCACACGGCGCTGTTGTTGTCGTAGACGCCGCCAAGAAGCCCGTCGGTATATTCACGGCAAAAGACGCTGATCTAAAAGATTCGTTCGGTAAACTTGACGCCGTGATGTCGCGCGACGTTATAACACTTGATTCCAGGCTGACGCCCAAACAGATGTTCAAACGGCTCGAAAAGCATCGACTTAGCGTAGCGCCGGTAGTCAAAAACGGTGTATTGGTTGGCATGATGTCTTCCAAAGGAGCGCTCCGAGGAGTTATCTATCCGCCCGCTCTGGACTCTCGTGGCAAACTCATGGTTGCCGCGGCAATTGGTATAAATGGCGACCCAGCCGCGCGTGCAAAGTGGCTTTTAAAGATTGGCGTTGATGTCTTAGTTGTAGATACCGCGCATGGTCATCAGAAAAAAATGATCGAGGCGCTTAAGGCAGTTCGGGCGGCCGTAGGCAAAAAAGTTACGATTGTGGCTGGCAATGTTGTTACCGCTGAAGGGACCAAAGCCTTGGTCGACGCCGGCGCAGATATTGTAAAAGTCGGCGTTGGCCCGGGCGCTATGTGCACCACCAGAATGATGACCGGAGTCGGAAGACCTCAGTTTTCGGCAGTACTGGAGTGCGCTAAAGTCGCTAGAGAAGCTGGCAAACACATCTGGGCAGACGGCGGCGTTCGCTCTCCGCGTGACATCGCTCTGGCACTAGCGGCTGGAGCATCAAGCGTAGTGGTTGGCACCTGGTTTGGTGGCACCTACGAGGCTGCATCGGATGCGCTCTTAGACGAAACTGGCCGTATGTACAAAGAAAATTACGGCATGGCAAGTAAGCGAGCCGTCAGCAGCCGGGTCAGTCGAGAAGATTCATTGGAGAGAGCAAAAAAAGAACTATATGAAGAAGGCATCAGTAGTTCACGATTATACCTAGACCCTGCTCGCCCTAGCGTAGAAGATATTATCGACCAGATCACGGCAGGAGTAAGATCGTCCTGCACTTACCTTGGAGCCAGAAACATTAATGAATTACACGACAAAGCAGTTGTTGGCGTTCAATCAGCCTCTGGTTATCAAGAAGGTACTCCCACGCCAACAAGCTGGAGTTAGTCTACGATTCGTCCTTGTTGTCGCCCTGTTTTATGAAGGTTTAACATACATGCGTACCGGTTTTTTGTCTTTGCGGTCGTTTAGAAACTCGTTTATGTCTTTTAGTTGAATAATTATATGTGCGCCCCTGACGTCGTCCCCCTGGACCTCGATTTTTTTGAGTATCTCGTAAGCGTAGCCGTTGCCATAAGGGATAATGATCGGTTTTGACACTTCACCTACTCCCAGATTGAACAAAGTATCGATAGTTTGAGGCGAGATGTTGCGATTGGATTTATCAACTACCCCAAAGTCACCGCCCAAGGCTTTGGACTCTGTATCGGTAGAGTAGGCTCCGACTACTGTGGCAAAATCGGCTCCATTTGTTAGTTCGGCTGAGGCTTGATTGGCCAGAGTAGTAGCCTCTTCGTCAAGAGCGGCGGTAACTTCCTGAGCTAACATTTCGCTACGCAAACTACGGCGGTAGTCTTTGACGGCCCAGCCCCAATACTCGCGGAGTACGTCTTCAAAAACCTGGTCGCTGCCACCTAATCGGTTCTGGATGCGGGCAATATCAAACTGCTGGTCCAGTTCTGCATCAGTTACGGTTATGCCCTTCTCTTTGGCTATTTGCTTAATAACAGCGTCGTTAACAACCTTGTCTATAGCCCTTTGCTTATAGCTTCGCAGTTGTTGTTTGCTTGTTTCGGTGTCAAAACTTAGGTCTAGCTGATTCTCGTAATAGTGCATGTAGTGGCGCAGTTCGAACAGATAGTTTTCATAGGCAACGAAATCGCGGCCGCTTCGGGCAATCGGCAAGGGTAAAACCTGAGTGACTCTGTATAAAAAGCCCGACGTAGACTGCAAATAATAGAGGCTAACAACGCAAAAAGTTAAAAAGCCCAGCAGTACGGCGATGGCTATGCCGGTAGATATTAAAACAATGCGGTGTTTGGAGTGTTGGAGCGGATAAATATACTTGCGAGCCCCCGACAGAACCTCTTCACGGTGAGCGGCTACAGTTTCGTTAGTGATCCTGGGGGTACCGCCGACTTCTTCAAACTGCGCTGGCAGAGCTTCGTGTCTTTTGCGGATTAGTTTTTTTAGTCTTTTATGCATTGTCTTTTTTATCCTCTACCGAACTATCGCCCGGATACGCTACAGCACTGTCGCCATATTTCCGCAGTATTTCGCTCATAGCATCGACTGTTTTTGCTGGGTGATGAACATCGTGTATGACTAAGTCGCCAAGATATGTCTGTATTACTATTGTACCAAAGCCCAGCAGAGTTTCCTGAAATCCAGCGACCTGGTAGTTGAGAGTTTGCACGTGCGACAGGCCAAGATCGGACACACTCTGGTTGAACATACCGCGGCGATTTAGCTGAATAAAACGCTCGTTGCTGACAATAAACAAGCTGTAATACCACGACAGCCAAGATGGAAAGAACACGATTACTGCCAGTACAAACCCGGCCGCCAGACCACCAAAAAACCAGCTGAACTCTGGTTTAAAGAACGAAGGCAGTGTGCCCAGAAGAATAGCCAACATAGAGTAGATCAAGCCGCGGCGCATAACGACAGGGTGCTTCCGAAAAACCATCAAGACTTCTTCGTCGTCGTGCTGACCCTCAAAATACTTGTGTTTGCCCATTTAGAATAGTTTACATGAGACGGTTGGTAGTTCACAGCGCTATGGTAGCCCGGGAGGGACTCGAACCCCCAACACCCACCTTAGGACGTCCAGCACCATTCTTGGTGACCCCACCGCGACTCGAACGCAGATCTACACCTTAGGACGGAGTTGTTCTATCCATTGAACTATGGGGTCAGCGTAGAAAGGTGCTGGATATCCAATTGAACTACCGAACCCTACTTCAGATTGTACACCGTGCACGACAGATAGGTAGAGTTACTTTTTGCGAGCTTTGGCCTGTGTATAGTGGCCGTGCGAGGTTTCGTAGTTAAAAAGCTGGCTCTTACTGAACCAGTGAGCTATTTCGGCACTGGCCTCATCCGGACTACCAGAAGCGTGAATTAAGTTTGGCACCCCGATGCCTTCAATATTAGAGTGCTCGAAGCCCATGTGAGCATAGTCACCCCTTATTGTGCCTGGTGCCGCCTTTTGGGGCTCTGTTTCGCCAACCATTTTACGAACAATACCAACGGCTTTTATACCCTCTAGCACATAAGCAATCACCGGACCTTCTTGCATCATGTGCAGAGTAACGTCAAAGGCGTCTTTACCGCGTCTGGAGATCATTTTACTGATGGTCTCGTAGTGATGATGATAATGATCGGTGTCTGGCCGAAGCATCTGGGCAGCCACAATCTTGAGGCCTACCCGCTCGAAACGGGCTAGAATTTCACCCACTAGACCCCTTTTAACGGCGTCGGGCTTGATGATAATAAGTGTTTGTTCCATCTCAGTACATAGTACTAAGTACAGAGTACAAAGTAAACCGCTCTGTACCTGGTATTTAGTACTCCGTACTCTGCGCTTAGTACTCCCCATGTCGTACAATAAGGGGTATGTTGTTCGCTAAAGCTAAAACCGACTTTTTGGAATACCTTGAGATTGAACAAAACCGATCGCAGAAGACTATAGCCAACTACGATCACTACTTAACGCGCTTGATTGACTTTGGCGGTGATATAACCGTTAAAGATATCGATAGTGAACTAATCCGCAAATGGCGGCTATGGCTGAACCGACTTGGCACAACCACTTCTGATGAGCTTCAAAAAAATACTCAAAATTATCATTTGATAGCCCTGAGGGGGTTCTTGCGGTTTTGTGCAAAACGCGAGATACCGGCCCTACCCCCCGACAAAATAGACTTAGCTAAAACCAGCCCCAAACAGGTCACTTTTCTAAATACTGAGGAGCTGGAGAGGCTTTTTGCTGTTCCAAAACTAGATACCTTACCGGGCTTGCGTGACCGGGCAATCTTGGAGCTTTTGTTTAGCAGCGGCCTACGCGTTTCGGAGCTTGTAAACCTCGACCGTGACGGCATAAACCTAAAAAGACGTGAGTTCACCGTGCGCGGCAAAGGCCAAAAAGACCGGCCAATTTTTATCAGCGAATCGGCGGCTTGGTGGATTAGCCAATACCTTGAAAAAAGAACCGATAATACCAGGCCGCTTTTTATACGCTACAGCGGTAGCAAGCAAACAGACATGTCTGGCAATTATTACCGGCTGACGGCGCGCAGTATTCAGCGAATGGCCGGGCGCTACGCTAAACTCGCGGGGTTAACCAAACACGTTAGCCCGCATACTTTGCGTCATTCTTACGCCACCGACCTGCTTATGAACGGAGCCGATCTTAGGTCGGTTCAGATGCTGCTTGGGCATAGCAACATCGCGACTACCCAGATATATACTCATATAACCGACCCACACCTAAAAGCTACGCACGAAAAATTTCATCACAAAAAAGCATGAGGTAAGAGGCTAAGCATGCCTAAACCTTGAGTTTTAGGGTTGATAAGTTGGGTCGCACGAAGGTATCGATAAGGGGTCGTCTGGTGTCGTAGAATTAGGTCGTGATAGCAGCCTTTTACATAGATCATCGCCAATCTCTAGCACTGAACCGGGTAAGCTAGCGCTGGCTCTGAGTGGTTTGTAGATTTTGAGACGCTTTGTAACATCTCCAGCCCGGCCAGTAGAGTCGATCAACACCTGGGCGCCAACAAACGGCAACCGATTATTGTTGATATCTCTACCCTCGATAGTTATGTGCACGGGGTCGTAAATTGCCTTCAAGCGGATATAGTATTGCCCGGCCAGCCCGCCGAGGGTAACTTTGCACTGACGCGGCCAGTTGGTGGGCGTACTGGTGTTACCTGTTGCGCAGCCACCGCTTAAGATGCTCCCGTTCGCGGCAGGTGTGTCAGCCGATGCGCTGGCCGGCGGAGGAGCTGGAAAGCCGAAAACATATCTTGTGTTGCTGGCGATGGCACTTCTGCTAGTTGGCGGCGCCGGGATAAGCTGAATAATCAAAACTCCCGGGGTATTGCTGTTCCAACTAGCGTCCGGCGGGAAGGACCCGTTAGCCGTGTCAATTGCTGGAAACGCTGGCGCAGACACCGCCGTGTCGTTCTCCCAGTAAATATCTAGAGAGGTGATACTGGCGGCCGATATAAGGAACACGGTTGAGGCAGACTCCCCTACCACATCGTCAATTTGCGTGGGTGTTTGATCAACAAATACGCAGGTCCGGGCGACGTTTGAAGCTGTGTCCAAAAGACCAGGAATAACACTGCCCGACAAAAGCTGAATACGGTTTTGTTCCGTCAGGTCGCAGTTAGAGATATCACCTACCAACCGACCGTCGGCAATAGCTTTCGTGGCGTCATTAATACCAGTTTCGGCGGCATAAAAAGCCTGGGCAGACAATTGCTTATCCAAAGCTTGGCGTTGTTCGCGGCGCGATAAGGCCGCAAACGACAACGTCATAAGCGAAATGATGATCATAAGAAGCATGCAGATAACGAGAGAAATCATGCCGGACTGGTTTTGCTGAGCTCTGCGCATCATTACTATTCTACCTTAACCCGTCTTAGAAGAGTCGATGAAAGCTCGCTAGTAGCGCAAAACTGCGAGCCCGAGATACCGCTTCGGCAAATTGCCGATCCGTAGACTTCTGGCGCGTCCGTTGAACCAGTTACTGGGTAGTCAAATATGTCGCTATCACCTAGTGCTAAACGTATGTTTACGGACCAAACGCCAGAGTTGATTGTGCTTCCAATAATCTGGAGTTCAATAATCTGGAGTTTTAGAATGCGCATGTTCCTAACTCCCAGCTCTGTGGCATCGTCAAACCAGGTACTGCTGAACGAGCATGCTCCACTATAGGCTTTGCGCTTTAAAACTGTATTGACACCGCTGTCCCCCAGTTTTCGGTTCATAATTGCCCGGTAGCTATTGTCGCCGACGCAAAAAATAAGCGGTATGGTGGGGTCACCGCCCGATATCGGGTAAGGATAAGGTATGCTACTACCGAATTGGATCTGGCTCGAGAATTCTTCGGATAAGCTGCGGGTGAGCTCTTGGATCTGCGAGGAAGTAACGCCCTTATAGTAAAGCTGGCCGATCCTGGTAATTGCCTGAATGCAAATTAATAAAACCACCGTGAAAATCATTGTCGATATTAAAACTTCTAAGATAGTGAAGCCACTGCGGCCAAGTTTTTTCATTGATATACCCGGTAATACATTTTTATTTGGTCAAACCCGGGATAACCGGTAGTGGTGTTTGAGCCGGTAACGTTCTCCCAAAGCACCGTGATTTCATGAATACCGGTTATGCTGTCCCGTTTAATGCTAGCTACATAGCGCCCCGACGATCGGCAGCCAGTTGGGTCGTCTTCATCATCGGTGATATTCGGAGTAGCGCCAAACCCAACCACTTTGAGTTCCGATGATACGCAAAACGGGCCTGGCTGATAGATGTTCTCCGGCGAGCTGTTTATGTTTAAGTACTTAAGCCTCTCGATCTGCGCCTCGGCCACTTTGACGGCCTCGCCACGCTCCTGTGCGGCTCGGGAGGCCTTCATTGACCCACTAACAGCAACGTAGGCCCCAGCCAAAACAACCGATGTGATGGCAATAGCCAGCAGCACCTCTACAATAGTATCGCCTCTAGATGATTTGATACTTACACGCATGCTACTCCGCCCAAGGGAACTTCATAATCGAGACGTAAACTTCCCTGGATACCGTCGCCAATCGTAATAGTTGCAGTCTGGTCTGTTGTGCCACTCTTAAAACACAAAACAACGTTGCCGGTGCCTATGAACTGATTGGCTAACACTGCGTCGGCCGCATTTATAACATTTGTCTGGCTCATAGAGGCGGGTCCTGCAGTCGCCGAGGTCACTTTAGCAATCGCTACCGATGTTACGCCAGAGCTTGACTGCCCGTTTAATGACACGCCTCGGAAATCTTTGTAAAAAACCCCTATCGCTCGGCCACCGTCACTACCATCTTGCTGCACTATTCTGATGCCGTACGGTAGGCTCAAGCCTCCGGTAGTATCGATCTTGGCAATGTTGGGGTCGGCAGTAATATTGTTTGCATTCTTAGAGTCGATAACGACCGGTTTTAGTTCTGTGAAGCTTTGAACGTCGCTCGAGCCTGCGGTGCTATAGGTTAACCGCCTGCCGGCCATAGAGTAAACAAAGCCCGTGGAAGCAGAAGTGTCAGTACCAATCTGAATGACCTTGCCCGCAAAGACACAGTCTTTCTTTGCGCCAGTGGTGTCGCCTATGCTGGCATTATACCCGAACACTGGCGCTGGATTGGTTGCATTGGCGGCGGCCGTGCAGGTTAAGCCCGGAGTGGTTGGGAAATACCCTGTTGACACGTCATTAAGTATATCCGATATGGTAGAGGTTATGTCTCGCATACCCTGAGAAAACTGGATGCGATTTTGGCGATCAGATATTGAACCAATGGCGGATACAAAAATAACCGTTGTGACTCCCAAAACCATCAGAGTCTCTACGATGGTAAAACCACCCCTGTTACGCATATCTAAAGTATAGCATAAGAACTACTTTTTTGAATTGGTTGTGCTTAAAGTGCCTAGTACCAAAGACGCCCAATTTGGTCCCAGAGTTTTGACCCCCAAAGCATGGCCACTATCACCCCGCCAATCAGCATTGGTCCAAAAGGCAGCTTTGTGCCAAACTTTGCCTTTTTGTTAGCAAGCAAAAAAATAGCAATTAGGCTGCCGCTAGTTGAGGCCACCACCATGGATAACCACGGCAAGATAGGATCGAGCAGTAAAAGTCCGTAGGCATAACCTAGTTTTACGTCACCACCACCGATGTATTTACCTTTTGAGCCAAGATAAATTAAATGGAAGAGCCCCCCTCCAACTACCGCAGAAATCAATGCCAGTTTTACGGTCTCGAAGTCAAAATCTCTTAAAACAAACAGGATCAACAGCTGAACAACAGCTAGCCCCAAGAGTGAATAAGTCAGCTTATCCGGCAAGATCATCCACTTGATATCGTACAAAAACATCGCTGCGAGCAGGACAACCGCAATCAGCCAGACAACCAGCATAACCCAGCCCTCTTCTACCAAAACAAAGGGCCAGAAATAATAACTACCGGCAAAGACAGCGGCGACAAGCAGCTCGGTCAAGGGACTGTCGTCAATTTTTTTGTGACAATACCGACACTTGCCGCGGAGCATAAGAAAGCTGAGTATTGGAATGAGGTCAAAAAATCCTAGTTTGTGCTTGCAGTGAGTGCAAACACTTCGGCCGGTTACCCAATTCTTGTTCTTTTTTAACCTCCAGACAAAGGCATTAACAAAACTCCCCATGCAAAGGCCGACAACGAAGAAGACAAAGACATTCATAAGCTTAAGGCTAATTGTAATCAAAAGTACGCTAGTTGCCTAGCGCACCCTTAATAATCGCTCGGGGGATCTTAACCTTCTATACACTGAGCAGTTGTACCGCTAGCAGTCTCGACCGCAAACAAGGCGACTGTGCTGCGGGATGAAGCACCGGTTATTGTGGCAACACTTCCGTTACACTTGAGAAAGTTCTGAACGACCACGTTATCGACATTTGTATTGGTTGGCGCAGATGCCAGAGCTGAAGCGTTCTTAGTCCAGACGATGTTTGTGGCAGTTGTTTTATCATAGATTGACACGGCAGCGTCAGTTATCCAGCAGCCCACAGTTGTGGGGTTGCACGACGCTGGCTGGCTAGAGTTATTGTTGTTGAGTTTCTCGGCGAATGCCGCCATTATCGTCGAGACATCATTACGGCGCTGAGTATTGCGTGAGTTTCGGTTAAGCGCTGGTACGGCTAAGAATACGATTAGCATAATAAGCCCGGCTATTGCTAGAACGATTAGAACTTCGATTATTGTGAAACCCTGATTTTTAGCAGATTTTTTTACGAACATTGGTGCCCACCTCTTAATATTTAGTATTTTGTTACGCTTATGGTTACATAGTACGACTACAGAGTGCACAAATGCAAGCGTTTTTTATCCACCAAAGCCGCTCTGGCCAGCTAAGTTATAGACCGGCAGCAGTACGGCGGCAATAACTACCAGCGCTACTACGCCTAAGATCACCATCATGACCGGTTCAATGATCGACGAGACAGTTCTTATCTGCTGGTCTACTTCTTTCTCATAGTAATCAGCTGTTTTGGCCAACATTTGTTCAATCGCCCCTGAGTCTTCGCCAATTTTTAACATCTGCGGAACAAGATCAAGAAAGTTTGGATTGCCCTGCAAGGCAACAGATAGAGCTTTGCCCCCCTTAACCTTCTCAGCTGCCTGCAAAATGGCTTCTTCAACGTGAACATTGTCAACTGAACGAGCGGTTATCTCAAGAGTCTGGATAAGAGGCACGCCGCTACCAACCAAAGTTGTGCCTGTTCTGGCAAAACGCGCCATATAGAGCTTCATAAAAAGCTGCCCAACGGCTGGTGCCTTCATTTTTAGCCTATCGAAAAACAGCCGGCCGGCCGGGGTTTTATACCATTTAATGATCGAAACCACGGCCGAAACGAACAAAACAGCCATCAGCCACCAGAACTTAATAAGAAAATTAGAAGCCGCCAACAAAACTTGTGTGATCATGGGCAACTCGGCACCTTTTATGCCGTCATATAAGACTTGAACCTGTGGCAATACCTTGACCAGCATAAAGCTTACTACGCCAATCATTACCAGAATAACAATTACCGGATAAATCATGGCGCCCCTCACCTTACCGACAAGTTCAGCGTCTTTTTCTTGTTGGTTGGCGAGCCGTTCAAGTGAGACATCGAGCGTGCCAGACGTTTCGCCGGCGGCAACCATACTGATATACACCTGGTTAAACACGTTCGGGTATTTTGACATTGATACGGACAGGGTTGAACCCCCTTCTACATCAGAGATAACTTTAGATATGACCAGTTGCATCGGTTTATTTTTGGTTTGGTCGGCGACTGTGCGCAAAGCTTGGATTATAGGTAGTCCAGCATCAATCAGAGTAGACAGCTGGCGCGAAAAAATAACTTTATCGCCGGTCTTTGTGCGATTTGTAAAGCGAGCGAACCGTCCAGCCGAAGGGTCTTTGACAGTAATGTCTAGTGCTGACAGCCCCTCTTGTTTGATCAACCGGGCAGCAGCTTGTTCATTATCGGCCTCGACCTCGGCTTTAACTTTTTTGCCGGTAGCCGGATCGCGGGCAGTGTAGCTATAGGTTAGCACTGCGCGCTCCCTTCGGGAGCTTCAATTATCAATTTACAATTTACAATTTTCATTGAATTAGCAATGGGGCAATGATTCAATGTGTTGGACATTGGACATTGGACATTGGACATTGGACATTGGAGCATAGCGACTAGCCTCTCATCAAGCGATCGAGCTCTTCGACATCAACTGCAAAAGTTTTAGCTTCGTCGTAGCTGATAGTTCCGTCGTGAATCAGACCTACTAGGGTTTTGTCCATACTGGCCATGCCAAACTCAGAACCCGTTTGGATAACAGCGTCTAGCTGGTGGGTCTTACCTTCGCGAATAATGTTTCGTACCGCTGGAGTTGCCATCAAGATCTCGGCTGCCACAATCCGGCCACCGCCGATTGCTGGCACCAAGCGCTGTGAACAAATTGCCATCAAAATATTAGACAGCTGAGCCCTTATTTGTGGCTGTTGGTGGGGCGGAAAGACATCAATCATACGGTCAATGCTCTGGGCGGCCGAGTTGGTGTGCAGGGTTGCAAAAACCAAGTGCCCTGTCTCGGCAATGGTAATTGCACTGGCGATTGTTTCAAGATCACGCATCTCACCAATCAAAACGACATCGGGGTCTTGACGCAGAGCACTGCGCAATGCGGCTGAAAATGAGTAAGTATCATAATGCACTTCGCGCTGCACGATAACCGACTTCTTGCTCTTATGCGTGAACTCAATCGGGTCTTCAACGGTTATGATATGTGATGGTTTTTCGGAGTTAATCTTGTCAACCAGAGCCGCCAAAGTAGTTGACTTGCCCGAGCCAGTTGGACCAGTGACCAAAACTAAACCACGCGGAAATTCAGTAAACTTGTTTATTACAGCTGGCAGGCCAAGCTGTTCGACCGATAAAATCGCATTAGGAATAAGCCTAAGAGCGGCCGCGAGGTTTCCTCTTTCATGGAAAGCATTCACACGGAAGCGGCCAAGCTCTCCAAAAGCAAAGCTAAAGTCAAACTCTTTGTCTTTTAGTAGAAGGTCCTTTTGGTCTTTGTCTAAAATTGCAAAAATAAGTGCTTCGACTGATTCTTCAGACAAAATATCGGCACCGCTAACTGGTGTCAGCGAACCATCAACGCGCAACATTGGCGCCAAACCTACTTGTAAATGAAGATCGGAGGCCTTCTTTTTAATAACCTCTTCTAGTAATACTTCGATTCTTGGTTGTCCCTGCATCACACGCCCCCAGGTTCAATTATCAATTTACAACTTTCAATTTTCAAAAATTCTTCGTTTAACAATCTACTAGTGCCGCCCACCCTATTTTTCATCTCTACCTTCTACCCCTTACCTTTTATCTACCATCTTTTATCTTTTACTTTAGGCACTATCGGCTGCGGCCACTCTGTTCACTTCAGCGATGGTTGTTAGACCGGCTAAGGCCTTCATGTAGCCGTCCTGACGCATTGTGACCATGCTTTGGGTCTGTGCGGCCTTTTGGATAGCGGTGCTAGTTGACCGCTTCAGAATGAGCTCTTGGATCTGTTCGGTGATCTCGAACACTTCATAAAGCCCCATTCTACCCTTAAACCCGTCTGGAGAAGCAGCGTCTTTTCTGCCTCTGCATAAAGTATAAGCGGTTTGGCCGGCCAGAGGCAAGGTTTTGTAGCCCAGCTCCATGGCGACTTTTTGCACATCTTCTTCTTTTTGGGGCAATAAGTGCCCAAGTGTTGCATGAATAGCCTCAGTTTCAGACTTGTCAGACTGATAAGTTTCACCGCCAGGAGCATTGCGACGAACCAAGCGCTGGCCGATAACAGTATTTACCGTTGAGGCAATCAAGAATGGCTCGATACCCATATCAAGCAGACGCGGCAGAATGCCAGCAGCCGAGTTAGTGTGTAGGGTACTAAATACTAAGTGGCCCGTTAGAGCTGCCTGCACTGCCAATGAAGCAGTTTCTTTATCACGAATCTCACCAACCATAATAACGTTAGGGTCTTGGCGCAAAATTGAGCGTAGACCATTTGCAAACGTTAGGCCAACCTCGTTATTAACCTGGATCTGGTTAATGCCCGACATCTTGTATTCGACCGGGTCTTCGAGGGTAACGATGTTGATCTGGTCGCTCTTGATCTCCTGAAGAAGCGCATACATCGAAGTTGACTTACCAGAACCGGTTGGCCCACTCGTTAAAATCATGCCGTTTGGACGCTTTAGACCCTGCCTGATAGCCCGCAACGCCCGGCCGGTATAGCCCATCTCCTCGAGTTTGAAAGAACTTCCCGATTTATCCAAAAGCCTGATGACTACCTGTTCGCCCCATACCACGGGTGATATAGCAATACGTAAATCGATCGACCTGCCGGCCACAGCAACGCTAAACTGCCCGTCTTGTGGTATACGGTGTTCGTCAATTTTCAAGTTAGACAGAATCTTGATCCTCGAAACAAGTGGTGCCTCAATGCTTTTAGGTAATTTCATAATTTCGCGCAAGACTCCATCTATTCGACAACGAATTTTAAGCTCTTTTTCAAGAGGCTCAACGTGCACGTCGCTAGCTCTATTGTTGGCAGCGTACTCCAAAATAGTATTTAGGGCCTTGCTAATTGGTGAGTCTTGAACGAGAGTTTTTATAGCTTTGGCGACTTCTTGAGGGTCTTGGGCGTCGTCATCTGAGCCATCGGTATCAAAAGCTACGGCTACGTCCTTGTCGAGGTTGGTCTCGTACTGCCTCAGAACATTGCGGATACCCTCTTCGGAGGCGGCATACACCCTAAGCTGTCGGCCGATTTTGTTGCTCAAAAAGTCAATCGCCTGGATGTTATCGGCGTCGAGCATTCCTATGACCAGTCGGTTTTGCATCTCGCCAAGCGGCACCGACATATAGCGCTCTGCTAGATCTTTTGGCAGCAGGCCCAAGATCTTTGGATCTACATTAACATCGCTCAGATTAACGTAAGGTACCTTGGTGACTTTGGCGATAGTCTTAGTAAGCAGCTCACTAGTGATCGTGCCCTCGTTAACCATAAAGCTCAATATAGACACCTTTTGTTTGGCCGAAGCATCGTGCAGCTCTTTGAGTTTTTGAGGGGTAAAAAGCCCTTCGGCTAAAAGTTCGTCCTCAACTTGTTTCTGTATTGCGGCAGATAAAACGCTCATAGTGCCCTTATCCCCTAGTTACTACCAAACGGTGTGCTATTATCCTCGCCGCCGATTCGTATGGTTTGGGTTGGATTCACTGCGTTTTCGTTAAAGTAAGTTTGGTCAGGAGTGACAAATCGATCGGAGATAGCACTAGCCTGCTCGGCTGTTTGCTGCCTGGTCTTGGGTGAACCAAACAAGGCTCCCGAGATAATGAACGAAAACATAGCGCTAATACCAACGACTAATAATATGGGGGCTATGTCTTTTCGTTTCATAAAGTAGTAGATCTCCAAGAATTATGTTTGGGCGTTAGACAACTCATAGAACGATTACAAAAGGACGGGTGAATTTCGCAAAGATTTTTTTGCGCAGCAACTTGGAGGCTCACTACTATATTCATTTGACCACCTCGTTTGTTACGTCGAACGTTTTTTCGGACTGATAAAAAGTCTTGGCCTTAAGAGTAAGCTGTATACTGGCATCGTTGCCGGTTAACGACAAATTAGTGATATACACAGGACGAATCGAGGCTTCGAGCGTTGTTATAAATCTTTGGGCACCGCCATAATCAGCAGTTATCGTTATCGGGAAAGGGACTTCAACCAGGACAGGGTTTGGCCCAGGCAACTCCAAGCCAGCTCCAGCCTCCTCAGTACCGCCGATTGAGTTTATGGCGTAGCCACCGCTACTTACCAGCTTTTCGAGGCTGCTAATTAGACCAGGAAAGTCGTACTTGCTAGGCAAAGCATCTAGTACAATACGCGGGTTATCACCATCTAACGGCCCCGTACCAGTTGGGCTACCGCCCAGCACATTAACCGACCCGCCGGCGAAGGCCTTATAGCTACTAACAAGCTTAGTAACATTTTTGCTGCTATCGGTAACCTGCATCAAAGTCAGTTTCTTTTGTTTTATAACTTGGTTCTGGTATGAATATTGTCGAAGCAGCGATCGGCCAGCAACCAAAGAAAAAACGACAACGACCGATGTAGCCGCTATGGCCGCCATAGTAGTTGCATTTGCCTTATCAATAAGAGCGTGCTTCTTAGAGCGTGGTTGATTTGGTTTTTTAGGGGACGTGTTCATTACTGATCCCCCCCTGTATCCAATATATCGAACAGTGCTTTGGGCTTTTCGGTTTCGGAGCGAGTTGTAACTATGCTTGGCACGACCAAAGTAACCTTCTCGGTTCCACTAAATATTATCGGATCAAAACTCACTGTGATGTTAAAAGCCGCCGCTCCTTGATCGCGCGTCAAGGTGGTTGTAACGTTTTGGAAAGCAGGCGTATCTTTAACTGAGTCAGTGTTGTAGGTGGCAAACTTTAGGGTGTCAGAATAAGTGTTAACTGTTGATATAGAATCAGCAGAACCACTAACTATCATGGTGCTAGCTGCCATATCAATATCGAGCTTGCTAATGGTGACGCTGCTGGGCGTTGTCTGCCCGATATAGATGAACAGCCGCGACAAAAGCGGTTTGTTTTCGTGAAGTTCTGGCAAAGTTGCTAACTGGTTCTGAATAGTTAATATTTTGTTAAGATCTTCAATGCTCTGGATTTTAGAAACTTCGGCCTTAATGTCCCGGGTGAGGTTGTTTATGTGCTGTTTTTGGCCCATTTGCACACCCACAAACAATAGCGAGGTTATACCAAGGCAAGCAGCTGACGCCGAAACCGCTATTGTCAGCAAAAGCCGTTTAGAGCGTTTGGCCTTTAAGTAAGCCACTTTTACATCGGGCAAAAGGTTAAACTGAACCATCACACGCTCCCCTTGGTCGCTTCAATTATCAATTTACAATTTTCAATTTTCAGTGAATTAGCAATGGGGCAATGATTCAATGCATTGAACATTGAGCATTGAGCATTGAACATTGAACATTGAGCATTGAGCATTGAACATTGGAGTGACGTAGTCATGGCTATGCCTCCCTCTGGGCCAGGCCGGCCGCAACGCTAAAGCTGTTCGAGACTGCCATCAGTTCGTTCTGTCGATCGGCCGAAAACGCAATATTGCGCCATGCATTACCAATTTCTACGCTCAGTCCAAACTTGTTGGCGATGTAAAGCGGAAACTCCGGCAATATTGAGGCGCCACCAGTAACAATGATCTTATCTACTTTAGTATTACCATAACGAGCCTGAAAAAACTTAATCGACTTTTCGATTTCGCTTACCAAAACATCAACCGTGCCAATAATAGCCCTATACACTTGGCCTTCTAGTTTATCCTGGGCGAGGCCAAATTTGAACACAAACTGTTGGGCCTGTTTTTCATCGATGTTGAGGTTTTGCATGGCGGCTTTTAGGATAGACTCTGTACCGGTCGGAATTGCCCGGATTAGCCTTGGCGATCCGTTCATAACCATAACAATATCCGTGGCAACATCACCGATATCTATAAGCATGGTTGGGGCAACAATTTCTGGTGATAGTAGCGCCCTGGTTAGTGCTAAGCTATCGGGCTCAAAGGCAATGACGTTTAGCCCAATTGCCTCCAAAACATCAAGCCGGCGCTCAACAAACTCGTTGGCCACGCTTGAGAGTAAAACCTCAACCTTGTTGGGGTCTTTGGGCGAGTCGCCAAGCTGCGCCCAATCAAGTTTGGATTCGCTCAAAGGGGTAGGAATCAACGAATCGGCTTGATAGTGAATGGTTTTGGCCATTTCTTGGGGCGGCAAACGGTCAAAATCAACCACCGCAGAAAATACTCGGTTAGACGGAATCCCCACAGCCACATTTTTAGTGCTCACGCCAGCTTCGGTAATTGTTAGCCGAATAATTTGAGCCAGTTTTTGCAAGTCAGCCGGCGCGTCGCTTTGGGCCAGTTTAAAATCTACCGGTTGCAAACCATAATGAACCAGCCCTTTTGGTTTGCCACCTCGAAGTTGTACAACCCTTACAGCCCCGGCACCGATGTCGAGTCCAAAGAATTCACCCACGCCCGAAATAATGCCCATAATTAAGCCTTAGTATATAGCATAAGTTGTTTGTTTCACACTCTCTGCACCAGCAAATATCACAGCAACGGCGGCAAGGTAGTTACACTGTCGTAGAGCTTGGTTGCCGTCTCATCAACCTTGAAAGCCGGGTTAGCTATGAACAACTCCGGCATCCCGTTAAAAACCTCAGCGATGTTGGCTGAACCGGACGTCTCGCTGCTGGTGCCTAGCCGAAGCGTGCCAACTGTACGCAGAAGTTTGATGCTCTTCGCCACAACCGATCCGTTAAAGGTGAGTTTATTTGTCCGGCACGGTGAGCTGTACAGGTCTGGTATGGTGTTGTCGAAGTTTATGCAGGTGTAGATTGTACCGCCGGTGCCCGTAGCAGTGTTCGGCTGGGCAGTATACAGCCCGTCAAGGCGAGTGACACTTGGGCCAATCTTGATGTTCCCCTTCACAACCAAAGCAAAGAACGGTATATCAGCTACCGTACTATAGCCAGCATCGGCCAAGTTAAGTGTAATGTCACCGCTAATATAAACATCGCCGGGCACGTAAATCACTAGTTTACCGCCTAGCGGCAAGTTGCCACCCGTTAGCTCTAAACTACCCGCCGACCATTCCACCTGGTTACCAGATCCAGCGACGGCATCGAGTTGGCCTATCGACCGAGCTGCATCCGCCGAGGCAGGTAGCACGCCAGCGTTTCTAGTAGTTGTGAAGTAGTCGGTTATGCAGGCCGAGCCGCCAAAACCGCCACCGAATGAACCAGATGCTGGAGTATTCGCAAATGTCCGTGCTTTATACTCTTGCGAAGCTGGTGAAAACGGCGGGCCGCCAAAACTATAGAATGCGTCAGCAACAAGGCCTAAAGCTCTTAGCTCAAACTGCGTCGACGCTCCTATTAGCGACGAAACTCTTGACACCGGATCATTATAAATGGTGGCAAAACCCGAAACCCGCCCAGCCTGCGTAGCATTGGGCGGTGTACAGGTCGCGGTGCCGTTATTAAAGCCAGCGCCAACAGTAGCACCGCCACCAAAAACCTTGAAATACGGCTTACTGGCCACAGTAATACTCGTGGCTCCATCACAGGTAGTTGGCACATATGCAGTCCCGTCAATGCTGCCGCTAACCGAAGCAGCTATCGGGAAGTTACCAGCTGCCAGAAAATCTATCGGAGCCGTCTGAAACGGCACGGTGATAGGCGAGAGGCCGTAAGTGTAGCCGCCAAAAGGGTCTGAGACCCTTGTTACGCCGATCGCCGTAACTGAAGCGGTAGCCGAAACTGTTGCTGCAGCACCGGTATAGGTCACGTTTACCCTAAACCTGTAACTACCACCTGGCTCAATAACTGGCGGCGCCTGAAGCGTACATGTCACAACTCCTGGCGGCGGCGGTTGACCGATTGGCACCGACACATCGCAGCCTGGTAAAACAGCCATCCACACGTTAGACGGCAAGGCTCGGTTGAGTATTCTAAATGCTAGCCTTTGGCTACTACCGGCAGCCATCCACGCCCCCGGACTGGTTTGAGGAGTCAGATAAAACCTGAATGTATATGAGCCGCCATTTACTAGAGTGACTTCACTGGCCGAGCTTATGCGTTCTTTCCAAACCCCGTCCGTATTATCATAGAAAGAAGATAAACTCACGGTACTGTCCGCCGCTGTCCCCACCGCCCGCCAGCGCCGAGTTCTGTCCGGCGTGTTCGTGCCGTCCCATTGGCCACCGTTGTCAAACGGGTTGGTGGGATCAATTATCCCTAGCGATGCCTTGCCACCGGTATCACCAGGTACTCCAAAAGTCATCGGTGCCGAGCTAGTGTTAGTGATCTTAACATCAACTCGGCGCGAAGTGCCGTAGATAAAAGCTATCGGTACGGTGATCTGGCAGGTCCCAGGCGGGCCGCAGTTACCAGCACCAACCACACTTAGACCATCACTATAAGGCGCCCAGAGCTGCAGGCCGTTTTTGGCGGCAACGTTCCACCACACCCAAGCGTATTTATGCGTCGGTTGTATTGTCATTGGATACGAACTGTAGCTGTCGTTAGAGATAAATACCCGATTCAGGCTGTCGCCAGCAGGGTAATGAGTAGTTATATAGCCTCCGTTCTGATCATATTCATAAACTAGCATCCGCGGGAAGTCATCAATCGACGGGGGGTTCTGCGTGGTGCCGACAGGGTTACCACCACTCGGCGCATCAGAATCATAAACTTTTAGATATATCTGCCTGGCGCTAGTGACGATGCAATCCGGCGCAAAGGTCAGCGCATACTCTAGCGTCGAGTCGTCATAATCAGTCCGCAGCGCAAAAGCACCATCTCCAGAACTCGGCCCTATAGTAGCACGATCGTTCCACCAGCCATTTTGATTATACTTATCACCTTTTGGACCACGGGTGCCGTCGCCCGGGTTATTGTCATTATTATGATAAGAAATTGTTGTACCCGGCGTATCAGATGAATATGAAATTTTGCACAGCCGACCCGAGGTTTCGGGAATGCTAGTTTTCAAACGACTACTCGATACATAAGCGCCCGTCGACCCCGCGGTAATCTGCGTAAACTGAGCGAGTCCGGTGCCAATACCGCTTAGGCTGAAGGTCGTCGTGCCGTATTGAATCGGTCCATTCGCTGAACCTACTAAACCTGAAAATACGTTGCCAGCACTGCTGGCACCACCGGTGCAGTACCAAACATTTACAGTTACACGGTTGACGGCGTTTGGGTTATTAGTAAAAATGCGCACTGAGGCATTGGGGGTGTGCAGCGTCGAGCCCGGCTCTCCATTATAGCCACTATCTTTGAAGGTTATACTGCCGTCGCCATTACTATCATAGCGGGCCATTGGGTTACCGATACCTATTGAATAATAAGCACTCAAGATAATGTGCGCTCCGTTGGTATCACCAGTCCGCCAATCGTACCCTGTGCTAGCCGGTGTATTGGCACAAGCGAGGCTGGATATCTTCGACTGGCCGGTACGTGGAAACTGGCTAGTCGGCACTCCCAGGGAATTACTAGGGCCAAAACAAAACGGTGTCGGTTGAGGTTCGGCGGCACTAGCCTGGTCGGTACTAACCAAAACCGCGGCGGTGCTAAACACCAGGAACAGTGCTGCCGATCTAAACAGCCAGCTCATTGTCCGCCTTCAGTGTTTTCGTTGTCATTGCGGTGTAATAAGTCCAATATCTCTTGGTCAATCTCAGCCGGGCGTAAAACGTTTAAAACATTCGTCATTTCCGTAGCTTTGGAGCTGTTTCCGGCAGCCTCGTAGCCCTCTTTGGCCTTTTGGTAATTGTCGGCCGCTTTGTCATTTTCGCTGCGGTAGACGTAGCAAGCCCCTAGTGACTCATAATCTGACGGCCCGGCGCCTTTTTCCAGCTCATTAAGAAGATCGTCCGGGCATTTTGCCTCAGCGAAATTAGCGGCTTGTTGGCGCTCTAGCGTCTGATTTAAGTTAGGCCGAACCACAAAGTACCAAAAAGCCACAGCACCAATCAGCACAACCGCGCCAGCGACTACCCACCTGTTATTAAGCCGTTTGCCCATGGCAGTATCATAGCAAAAACGCTTATGACAAGCCACAGGCACCCAAAAGAGATCTCCTACCTATTGCGAGGGTCGTGACCGTGAGCACTACGAGTGGTAGCGGCGCCGCCGGGCATCTTGCCTCGGCCTTTGGTCGCAGCCGCTTGATAAGCTGCTGGTGAGACACCGTATTCTGGTACTTTAGCCGAAAGGGCAAGATCTCTGCGGCTTCCGAATTTGCGCCGTGCTCCAAAAACTATGCTGGTTACGCCAGCTACACCGGCCGCCGCCAATATAGCGAGTAAGGTATTGTTAGAGCTGTCTGATGAGCGTTCTTTCTTATCACCGGTTGCGGTAGTTGGCACTACTTCGCCACCGCTAGCGACCGTAGTAGCAGGCAGGGTGTCGGGCTTTTCAGTTGTCGTAGTAGTCGGCGCTGCGTCGGTGGTCGTTGTTTCGGCTATAGTGGTGGTGGTGGGAACTGGGTATAGTCCTGGGTTAGCCTGCCTATCGGCTTCGACTCGGTCGTTTATGAGTTGCTGCAGTTTATCAGTCTGAGGCTGGTTTGGCGTCATCCTATTGGCAGGGTCGGCAATGGCGAATTCCACGCCAGTTAAGCGTCTGCCAAGTTCAGCTATGTACTCACCCTGAAAAATAATATTACATTCCCGAACAAAGGTTGCTAGCCTGCCGCTACCGTCTACAAAGTTACCACTGTCGTCGTATCGTATTAGCTTTTTAAGCTCGTCTGCTCCGAGCTCAAGGTTGGGTATGTCTTTGCAAAGTTCGGCTATTTTTTCTTCCCAGGTTGGCTTCGGCTCTTCTTCGCCGCCACCACCACCGCCTGGTGATGGATCGCATACTATGACTTCGTTGCCGTTAGCGTTAGTCCCCCAACGCGGATTGAGGCATTCAGCTTCAACGGCCGAGCCCGAACCACTAAACGTCTGCAAGGCATTATCCAGGGCAACACCCGCTGGAGCCGCCGCCAAGCCTATGCCCAGCATCAACCGGCCGGTTAATGAGCCTCGTCTATTAGGGCCGCGCGCAGAATCTCCAGAGCTTAAACAACCAGCCTCGGGTGCCAGCAAAGCGTGAGCCGGGTTAAGCAGTATTAGGCGTTCGGCTGTAGGTGTTGGTTGATCTTGTGGATTTGGCATGGTTTTAATCTACTTTACGGGCTTAATTATACTCCTTTTGACCCAAAAAATCAATAGCGCTTTCGCTAACCCCTCCCTTTCCTCCCCCCTTTACCAGCCAATACTCTAATTCTCCATCTGTTATATTAAAAATTCTGCGCACCTGCGTAAATTATTTAATCAGTCTTCTTGGGAATCTCTCCAGCAACTTATCCTGATGATCAATATGCGATGTCTCGATATAGGTTACATAACGGCTCACATCAAAGACCAGGCTTACCATCTCAACCTCCTCCCTGCACATAAACGGATAAACCCACACACTCTGCTGGAGCTGTCTAAAACCCAGAGCCTTGAGCTTGCTGGTGAGGTAATCACGTCCCCTTTTATGAGTCTGGGGTATGTCAAACATCACCAGTCGCCATTTTTTGTCCCATTTTTTGGGCTTTGCAATTGATAAATTATCAAAGTCAGCTTTCTCGGCCCGCTTCCGACCAGCTTCGGTGATAGCCAGTCCGTGCTCATAACTGCCCCGAACCAAACCCTGTCGCCTCATATAAGATGTAATTCGCCGGAACTCACGTTCTCGAGCTCTAGCGTCAAATCTTTTAAAATAGCGGTTCAACGGCTTGCCAAAAATCTGGACGGCATTGGGAGCTAGAATCGCCACCCCTATCACGGTGCCGCCCATGGCCAGCTTTAATAGCCCGTCTATAATAGCTGCTGTCGTATCATTTCTACTTGTGTTATCCATGTAAATATTTTACGCACCTGCGTAATATTTTTCAATGTAGCGCTTTATGGTTAGTCTGGTTTTGCTAACAGCCTCACGGCTCCTTATCACAACTTGGACACATACGCGTTCACAAGGAGCGCCTCCTTGCGAAATTGTAAAACTCACAAAGTAACCCCCTAGAATACCCGCCAGAGGTCCGTCCTCTGGCACATTTTCGGCAAGATTTAAGCCGTTAGTATCCAGCGCAGCACTATGTCTTTAATTTTGTTGTACTCGGCCTCGGTGTACTGCATGTTGGCAACGCAAAACTGCTTGCCTTTTATGTTGGTACAAAACATGCTGTCTTGCATATCACCGGTGTCGTGCATAAAAAAACAATTGGTCAGATTGCCCGACCACGACACGTTGAAGCAGTTGGTGCAGTTGCCGCTGTCTTCTATCCGGATGCAGAATATCGAATCGCCTGACCTTTGGCCGGCTACAACAAATTCAGAACCGTTAACACCGTCAGAGAACAAAATGTTCTTACTATTATGAATGTCCTGTGAGCGGTAAACATTTTCGGAAGAGTAAATATTGTCCGACTCTGAAGTGTTCAGCGACTCTTTGTACCGTTCGGTTGTGGTCAAGTTGATTTCGTTCCAGGCAGCCATGACATCTTCGACGCTGTTAAGCGGGCGTTTAGGGCGCAGGTAATCGGTCTTGGCGCTAGCACCGGCTATTTCTAGCCCGCGGGCATTCTTGAGGTTCACAAACCTGGTTGGGTTGGTCGACTGCGCCCAGGTAGTTGAGCCGTCGATAGAGTCGATTACCGGTTGCGGCAAACGAATGTCGAACGTGAACTTTTGCATAAACTGCTCTAGGCTTAGCGGATTTTGATAGCCAAAAACCTGGCCGATAATTTTGTCTAGTAGCGCTTGGGCTTCGGCTGAGCTCATTGTTCATCCTTCTCTTTGTTAACTTTTGAACGGCTCGACGAGTGTTTCGCTAACAGGTCGCGCACGCTGCTAAAACGGCTTGGTGGCGGTGGTTTTACCTCTTCGCTGGTTGCCTGGTCGGTCTGTTCGCCAATTGCTATCTTGCCCACTATATCTTTAGAAAAACCTAACTGCTTTATTGAAGCCCCAGCTCCTTCGACAAACTTTTCGGGAAGAATTTGCTCAACCGGCTTTAGCTTGTCCGCACTGTGTTGTGTAACAAGCGGTGCGTCCATAGTCCTGGCCTTGATCGAGGGTATAATCTGACCGTTTGACAGAAGCCTAACTAGGCATTCTCTGGGATGAAGCTCGGTCATTATTTTAACCTTGATGTCGGACTCTTTTGTACCTTTTTTGTGTTCACTTTCGACCAGCTCTTTGGGAAGCTCTATGTTCAAGTTGCCTTCGAGCGCCCTGGCATCTTCTTCGGAGACCTTAAAGGCGTAGTAATTAAAGACGTTGGCAAAAATTGCGTCGCGCAGATCCTTTTCGACCTGCCCAAAATACTGCTGGCTTAATATAACTGTTAGGTTAAACTTGCGAGCCTCTGCCAATATCTGCGCCAAAGCCGGATTTTGTACAACCGAAACCTCGTCGATAATCAAAATTATCTTTTGGCCAAACGCCCGCGCCTGAGCCAGCAAAAATATCTGCTGAATGAGTAAACCGGCTACGGTTTTGACAACTTTGTCGCCCATGCTAACTTTGTTCAGCGAAAATACTGTCAAAAAGTTTTCTTGTATGGTCTTGGCAAGCGGTATGTCGCTTTCGCCCATCAGCGACGGCTGCAGCTGCATTTCGTCAACCATCGACACCAACGGCAAAATCGTCTCATTATAATACTGTGTCCGTATTTCATTGTAGTCAGCGCCAAAAAACTTAACGACGTTTGGTGGTATAAAGCCACTGACATGCTCGACAACCTGATTGCGGTATTCGGCATCGGTCAAAAAGCGTTTTAGGTTTTCGAGCGACATGGTTTGGGCAGTCATAAGAGTAAACAGGCTGAAGCGCAGTAGCCTATCAAGCCGCGGGTTAAACTGATCAGCTAACACTGACTTAAAAAGTGTGGCCGTTAGCTCTGTTGCCGAAGTCAGGTCTGTGCCCGCCCCCGGGAACAGGTCGGTACTGTCTTGTTTGCCGAACGTTATTACCCTGCTCTCGGGTATGTGAGCAAAGTCATCGGCAATTGAGGCGTGCGGGTCAATAACTACAACTCGGTAGTTCATACGTAAGGCCGTTCGGCTTAGGCGGTCAACAAACAGGCTGATAAATTTCGATTTGCCGCTGCCGCTGGCGCCAATAATGAACGAGTGCTTGTCGAACTCGTAGTTAGTGAGGTTCAAGTAGTAGTTGTGCGAAAAATAAGGAAAAGTATCGATCTCAAACAAGGCGTCCAGGTTATCGCTAACCAGCATGTGCAGTGACTTTTCGATGTTCAGATACTTGGGTACGGCTTTTTTGAGGTATCGGGTGTTTTTGACAAAGTCGATTGCTAGCAACCGGCTTGGGAAAAAGGTCATTACTTTATTGGCCTTTGACCAACTGTCACCAGCGTTTTTAAAATAGAAGCTGCTGCGGACAACTGCCTTTTCGGCGTTTACGAGCCGCACCTTGAAAACGGCATATTGTAAGTCTTTGGTTTTCTTTATGGCTGTTTTTTCTTTTAGATCAAGCAAGTTGCCTCCCGTCACGAACTGCAAGAATCTCTCCTTGGTGGTAGCCGTTGGCAGCTTAATGTCTTTGGAGTCAACCGGACGCAGAAGCATGCCCTCGATGTTGTTTGACAGCGAGCTTAGGTCTTTGTCGCAGCTTATAAAAAAGCGCACTACGTTGTCGCTGCAGCGGAATATCAGCTCGAACTTATTCAGCGACCCCAAATACGATAATAATGCCCGATAAAGTTGCGTCCAGTTGGCGCTGGTTAATTCATCTGTCAGTATATAAAGCTCAAAGTGTTGTTTCATGTTGGTTGTTGGTGCCCGCTTCTGATAATTCTACACTTCATCGACTATTCACACCAACCAAGCCGCGCTAAGAATTTTCTGATCTGTTAGAATATACAAATGGAGGCTTGGAATTATAGATGTCGCTAAGTATTGGCATTGTTGGGTTGCCGAATGTTGGCAAAAGCACGCTTTTTAACGCGCTGACCAGTAGCAATATTTTGGCGGCTAACTACCCTTTTGCAACCATAGAGCCGAACACCGGAATTGTGCCTATCCCTGACCCGCGTCTAGAAAAGCTAGCCGAAATGTACAAAACCAAAAAAGTTGTGCCCGCAACGGTGACTTTTGTCGACATCGCTGGGCTGGTCGCCGGTGCTAGTAAGGGCGAAGGCTTAGGCAACCAGTTTTTGGCAAATATTCGTAGCTGTAACGCCGTTGTTCATGTGGTGCGGGCCTTTGCCGACAGTAATGTTCTGCACGTTGAAGCCACCCCCAACCCCGAAAAAGATATCTCCGTGATTAATACGGAGTTATGTTTGGCCGACTTACAAACCGTCGACAATCGTTTGCCGGGAGTTCAAAAAGAGTCTCGAGCAAACCCTAAACTTAAACCATTAGCTGACGCACTTCAACTAGCAAGAGATACCCTAAATAATGGGAAGCCTCTTTTTGAAAGTACTGAGTACTTAGTACTGAGCACTCAGCTCGCTGAGCTGCAGCTCTTGACTCTAAAACCGGTGATCTATCTGTTTAACGTTGACGAGGAAACTCTGTCAAACGAATCAAAAAAAGCTGATCTGGCTAAGTTGGTAGCTCCAGCTGAGAGTTTATTTATCTGCGCGAAATTAGAAGACCAGCTGCGTGAACTGGATGAAAGCGACCGCGAAGAGCTACTAGAAAGCTATGGCCAGCGTGAGAGCGGGCTGATTCAACTCATCCATGCTGCTTACAAAACATTGGGGCTGCAAAGCTACCTAACCGCTGGCGAGGACGAGGTACGAGCCTGGACAATCAAAAAAGGCGCCACCGCTCCGCAGGCCGCCGGAGTCATTCATGGCGATTTTGAACGAGGTTTTATTGCCGCCCAAGTTGTTGACTATGACGACCTCATATCGGCCGGCTCTGAGTCAGCTGCCAAAGCCGCCGGCAAGGTCCGCACCGAGGGCAAGACCTACATCATGCAAGGAGGTGACGTCGTGGAGTTTAGGTTTAACGTTTAAATTGCCACTAAGCCCCCCCCCAAGAGATCAACCGCGCATATTTTAGTTGGCCCGAACTCAACTTAGCTATTCCAAAAAAAGTATTATTATGTTATAAACAGTATAGTTATTGTTACAAAGAGGATTTATTTAGATGGTCAAGTCCGGATTATTGCCACACGAACGAGCTATGATCGAAGTTAGTCTGGAAGCTCTTGCCGCCGAACAAAGAAATATGGCTGTTGTTCGAGCTGAGGCTATGAGTCAGTCGTCTGAGACCTGGCACGACAACGCCCCTGCCGATGCCGCCAATCTTGAGGCGAGCCGGGTTACCTCCGCTGCCAAGGCTCTAGTCAGATTGCTTGGGACGCCCATAATCGATTACCCTCCCGAAGCATCCCCTATTATCGAGATCGGAAGCTTCGTGCTTCTGGATATATGGGGGATGAGAGTCGGCGCTGCCGTAGTCGGTGCCAGTCAAATTTATCAAGAGTCAGACCTAGCCGGCGTAGAAGGCACTGACGAAAATATGTTTGTAGGGGTTAACTCTGCTCTGGGGTTGGCTATTTTAGGCCGATCGGCCGGTAACCAAGGATCTTACGAAGCCGCCGATCAAACATTCACTTTTACCGTACTTGGTATTGACCAAAAACTTATCAAAGATCATTTCGCGTCACCAGTACCACAGGTATAGATCTTAAAATCTAAGATCGGTAATGCTGCTGAGATCAATGCCATAAATGTCATAGATCTTTTCGGTATTTTTACCTGTTAGACTTTTTCTATCAATGCCTAGAAGTTCGAGGGTTTTGTGTACTTTTTCTTCTGAGCTAGCTTCAATTTCGATGTAGGGCGGTATCTTTGGCCATTCGTCGATAGCTATTTCGACGCCATCAAGCTCATAAAGCTCTCTTTTGTTCTCTTGGTAACCTCTGCTTTCAATTCCGATCTGCTTGAGCATAATTAGCGCCATTTCAAAGCTAGAAACTTCCATTTCCCACTCTTCCGTACCTGTAATTGAATCGTCAGTAATGCATTTGACTGTCAGCGTGGTTTTAATGCCGTCCGTGCGCAAACGAATCCATTTGTCCTGGGCTGCGGGTATGACATCAAAGACGTAGCGTTTAAAAAAATAATCGCTAACTTTATTGGCGCCGAGTTTTTGTAACTTTTTCTTGATGTCAGCTTTGTCGATATCGAGTACTTTGCCCTCAATCTCGACAAATGACTCAGTCTTCTTTGGCATAATAAACCGTTCTTTTAAATAGTTAGGCCAGCAAATCTGGCCTCCAGCTCTGCTCTGTCGTTCAGCCTGTAATCGATTATAGCTTGGGGTGTACCCGATGCAAAGAATTCGTCAATTGGCACGGTTAGATCCATACGACGTATACATACACCCACCATATACTGACCAGCTTTGTCTACGTACAGTCTGACCCCATAGAAGCCTTCTTCGCACTCACTGTCGAATTTACAGTCATCACACGATCCGGGCAGTCTAGTGTCGCGTATTTGTTTGAATTGTACCCGATTCTTAACGCCTTTAATATCAAATGAGGTGCGCGCGCTCGAGCTACCAGCAGTTACCGAGCGTGACACCGGCTGGGCGCCGGTACCGTTAAGGTATTCGTAGATGGCATCTATAGCTTCGTCGTGGGCACCTAAATCATTCAATAGTCTGATAGTCGCGACGCTGCCATAGGCTTCTATCAGTCTTTCAATTCTAGGAAAGTCTTGGCGGCCCCTAACAACTAGATTCATATCGACTCTTATGCCAAAGTCTGCACTAGCGTGGACGGCTTCATTCAAAAAAGTAATTTTCTTTTGGGCCAAGGCTGGATCTCTATATCTGGTGTGCTGTGTTTCGGCCAGCTCCTCAGGTGTAGTTCCAAAAACACTGAAGTTGATCTTCTCAACACCCGCAGCGGCCAAAGCACCAATGTGTTTTGCACCAGTTTCACCATTTGATGTCAGTTTGACTGTGTAGCCAGCTTCGCGGCTGGCAGCGGCAATATCAACCAAAAAAGGGCTTAGAGTCGGTTCGCCGCCAGTAAGGTGCATTTCGTCTAGTCCAAGATCGTCACGACACTGCTCAATAGCCGATTTGAAATCATCATCAGCCCGCATTTTGCCGGGCATGAAGTCGACACCATTTGAGCCTACGAATATTGATACCCTGTTGCCTTTAGTAGGAAAAGGTAAGAATTGACCCGATACTGCCACCGGAGTTCCCTCGTTGTGGCAAAAGGTACAAGCCAAGCCACAGTTATCAATGACTTTTGCTCGAAGCGTGGTGTCGTCGACTATAGTAATCGGCGTTTGAATTTCCAGGCTCCTAAGTTCACCTACGGTCCGTCCAGCTTCATTCATCGGAGTTCCATAATTTTTCCGTTAAATTCGTTGTATTATATCGTTTACGTTAGCTATTGTCAATGTTCTATTTTTGTGTTATTAATAGTAACCATGGTCTTTGGGGAATGCAATCATAACGAGTTGATCCTATTCTTAGGCGCCGACGGCAGTGGTAAAAGCACGGCTATTGCCAGCGTTGGAGCAGAATTGGCAGCACATGGCCCTACAGAGACCCTGGAACAGACCAAAGCCGAAGGGCTGTTGGCGTTTAAATTAAAGAACTATTCCCGGCCTGTTGACCTGGCTTATGTAGATGAACGAGAAGCTCTTTTTGCTGACGACAATAACCGATTTACAGCCCTAATAGCCGATTCAAGACAGCGCTCCCGTTATACGTTAATAGACGGCCATCCGATGGTTACATCAATATCGCATGACCTTATGCGAGATATCATCGGCTATCCTGACGCGGCACAAAGGCACGCAAACCCGGATGCCCTACTTGCCGAACTGGAACCGCAGATGATACCCGACTATGTCGTCTTCCTGGGTGTCAGTCCCGAAGAACGAAGGCGAAGAATCGTGTTGCGTGATAAACCGGAGGAAATGCTCTGGGGATTCAATGCTCCATTCTTTTTAGAACGTTATCAAACATCTCTGAGGGACTGTTCGAGGACCGTAGTTGAACTTGCGTCTAGAACTTTCATTGGCATCGACACCGGCAGCATGAATATCGATGATATGCGAGATACCATCACATCTCAGATCCTTGGTAGTAACTTGCCTCTACAATCCTAGTTCCCCCTCGGATAGAAGCGTAAGGTGCAACGACGCATTACTAATGAGCCTTTAGTAAAGGGACCGAGGGCAAGACCTACATCATGCAAGGAGGTGACGTCGTGGAGTTTAGGTTTAACGTTTAGTTGGGCAGATTGCTGGTGATGGTTTTGGCCAGGTCTACGATGTTGGCAATGCCAGCGTTTTCGGAAAGCACCGTAACAATTAGCTTTTTGCCGCTGCCGAAGTCAACAATTGATGCGTCGTGCCACTCAACGTGACCGTTCCAGCCAACTTTGTTATAAACAGTCGCTCCGCCGGCTTCAAAACCAGCCGGTAGGCCACGGCGATAAAGCGCATCCTGAGTTTTCATTGAGTCTAGGTAAGCAGCCTGCGAGGCCGGGCTTAGGTCTTTCCCCTGCTCGATGTTTCTGAGAATAATCGCAACGTCAGCAGCACTGGTTGAGAGACCAACAAGCGAGGTGTGCTTTAGGCCATAGCTCTCCATTTGGTTTGTTAAAGTTTCTTTGCCAAGCTCGTTCCAGAGCTTTTCGGCACAAGGGCTGTAGGAGCTACGAATTGCTTCATCAATACATTTACCCCTGCTCCAGCCGTTCAAATACGGCTCATCAAGGCTAAAAGTACCGTCGTCAACCCGTTGATAAGCTTCATAAATCACAAACAGTTTATACAAACTTGCTGTGAAATATTCGGTGTCGGCGCGGTAGCTCGCCAAAACAGTTCCACCGGTCGTTGTTATAACAATTGAGTAGTCACCCTTGTGACTGGCCGCCCAAGTATCAATTACTGTTTGATAAGCGCTGGCAGCCGGCTGCCAACCTGTTGGCTTCTCAGGGTCTTTTTGTGAGCCAGAACTTTGGGTGGTCTGCGAATCGCTTGATGATTTAGCTGCGTCCTTAAAAAACTTTAGGTAAATCCCCCCTGTTAGGACTATCAAAAAGATAGCAACCAGCAGTTTTCGGTACAGGTGTTTTCGCCGATTGCGTCTTATCATTTACCTATCTTATCATTTGAGCTTTTTCAATAGGTAAAATCGTTCGACGTTGCCTTTGGCACCAGCAACATCGCTGTCGGCCTTATTCATGAGCACAAAATATTGCCCAAGCCACTGCTCAAAGTCTTTAATGATCTGGCGGCGCAAAGTGTTGTTCTTGATCACCCCTTTATGTTTGTGGCTGTCTCCGGCCTCAAACTGAGGCTTAAGCATCGCGACAATAATAGAGCTTTGAGCTGTGAGCTTAGAGATGTGAGGTAGGATTTCGCGCAACGATATGAATGACACATCAATAAGAACAATATCGGGTGAGGATTTTAGATTATGGACTTTAGAATTTGGCGGAGAGCCTTTTTTGGCGCTTATATCATCCATCTTCCATAATCCAACTTCTCTGATGTCGGTTTGCTCGTGCAGTTCAATGCGCTCGTCACTGTGCAAGCTTGGGTGAAGTTGGTTAGTCCCAACATCTACAGCTATAACTTTTTTAGCACCGCGGCGCAATGCATAATCAGTAAACCCGCCGGTACTGCTACCAACGTCGAGTACAGTCTTGCCTGTAAAATCCAGTCCAAACCTCTGACTAACAGATGCCAGCTTTAGGCCAGCGCGGCTGACATAGCTTTCGCCTGGGGCAATTTGGATATTGTCACTGCTCGAAACCAAAAAACCCGGCTTTGTGATAACTTTTGTGTTCACTTTTACCGAGCCGAGCTTAATAACGCTTTCGGCCTGGCTTCGGCTCGAAGCAAGGCCCATCTCGGCTAGTTTTTGGTCAAGTCTCTGCCGGCGAAGCATTGGCTAGTCCTTCTTGCGTTCACGGTAGCTGCCGTCTTCGGTACTAACACTAATAACATCGCCAGTTTTGATAAATGCTGGCACTCTGACCGTGATACCCGTCTCTAGTTCGGCATCTTTTGTGATGGAGCTACTTGTGTCGCCCTTTACGGCATCCGCGCTACTCGTAACCTTGAGGTAAACGTTCTTTGGCAGCTCAACGCTAACGGCATGACCGTTAAATAGTAGGATTGTGGCTTTATCCCCCTCTTTTAGATAACCAGCCTGGTCACCAATAACTTCTTTGGGGAGTTCAAATTGTTCGAAATTGCCTTGATCCATGAAGAAGTAGTTCTCGCCATCGTTATATAAATACTGGGCGTTTCTGTTTTCGATGTCAGCGTGCTCAAGTTGCTCATTACCTTTAAAGGTTTTGGCTAGCACGCTGCCGTCGAGCAAACTTTTTATACGAACGTTAACAATGCTACCGCCTCGACCAACAACTTTTTGGTTGTAGTCGAGTACGCGGTACGGTACAGCGTCTAGCTCAAAAAGAGTACCTTTTTTTAACTCCGTTATGCTCAACGCCATATTCTATAACTCCGTAAGGCTAGTTTGAAGCCACGAACGGCAACAGCGCGAGGTGGCGGGCGCGCTTAATAGCAACGCTTAGATGCCGCTGTTGGCTCTCTGTTAAACCGGTCTTTTTGCGTTGTTCGATTTGACCATATTGGTTAACGTATCGCTGCAAGGTTTTAAAGTCCTTGTGGTCAAAATAGGCTACGTCTGTTCGGTGTTTGAATATCTTTGCCATATGTCTCCTTTGTCGTAAATTTAAAAGTTAAAAAATAAGAGCTGGATCGATACAATTTTATCTATTCTCTATTGCTAGAACGGGATGTCGTCTAAATTAATTGGCTCGTCACCAATATCTTCGATCTGGACTTCGTCTTTCTTTTTGGCGGCTGGTTTGCTGGCTTTCTCGGTGGTGTCAACTTCTTCGGCTGGTTTACTGGCTGCATTACTGCCACCTGGAGTGCCAAGAAACGTAACATCCGAAGCCACAACCTCTACTTTGCTGCGCTTAACACCCTCTTGCTCCCAGCTTCGGCTTTGCAGGCGGCCATTTACTAAGCAGGGTCGTCCCTTGCTCAAGTATTGGCTGACCCTCTCGCCGAGTGGTCCCCATGCGACTATGTCGACATAGTCGGTTACCTCTTGCCACTCACCGTCGCTACCCTTGTAGCTACGGTTGAGCGCTAAGCTGAAGTTGCAAACGCTTTGGCCGTTTGGCGTGCTCCTTAGCTCAGGGTCGCGCGTTAAGTTGCCCATGAGAATGACTTGGTTGAATGACCTTGCCATATAACCTCCTTGTAGGATCTAAGTCCTAGTTATTTAATGTACTACTATCGTACGCCCCAGGGGGCGAGATCGTCAAAATTATTCTTCGTCTTTATCGTCTTTTGAATCATCGCCGTTTTCAGCACGCGCGACTGCTTTAGCGGCTTTTTCGGCTCGCAGCTCTTCGGCTTTGGCGATGGCTTTGAGATCGGGCTTGGTGATCAAGAATCTGATCACTTCGTCGGTGATATTAAGCCCGTCATTGAGCTTTTTGACACCTTCGGCCGGCAAGTCTAGCGTGTAAAACACGTAGATTGCGTGTTCAACATCTTTGATGCCATAGGCCAGTTTGCGCTTACCCCACGAATCAGTTTTTGTGACTTTGCCTTTAGCCTCAGCGATTTGTTTTTCAACTTTGCTGGTAGCTTTATCTAGATCTATCTCTAGATCTGGATGATAAAGCACGGCTAGCTCGTATTGCGCCATATCTGCACTCCTTCCTTTGGTCTATCGGCTTGCACGCCTAGATGCTGCAAGCTGAATTAGTTGTTAACTAGCCTATATTAACAGATTGGGGTGGTTATTACAACCACCGTCCATCACTTTTCGAGAATTCAGAATTCAGATGTCAGGTGTCGGATGTCGGAATTCTAAAATCCGATATCTGGTATCCGAAATCCGATACGTTCTTTACCGAATAACTGTTAGTAAACGGGTTCGTCGTCTTCGGCTGTAGTCGGCTCAGGCGCCTGAGCATCACCACCAAACACATCATCGATACTGCTAACTAAGACTTCTCGGGGCTTACTGCCGTCAGCATGGCTAACAATGCCCTGTTCTTCCATAACATCGATTAGCCTCGAGGCTCGGCCGTAACCGATGCGCAGACGACGTTGTAGCAAACTAGTGCTGGCCTTGTGATTATCGATCACTACCTTAACAGCATCATGGAACATCTCGTCATCACCATCACCGACGCCGCTGGCGTAATCCATAACGGAGCTACCCTTGCCAAGCTGTACTGGTTGGCTGATTATCTCGTGGTCATACTGTGGTGGCCTTTGCATCCTAAGAAAATCAGTAATCTTTTGAGTTTCATCGGTTTCGATTAGCGAACCCTGAATACGCTTTGGCTTGGGCATTTCAGATGTGAGGAACAGCATGTCGCCCCTGCCAAGCAATTTCTCGGCGCCAGTTTGGTCAATAATAGTTCGGGAATCAATTTGGCTGGTTGTGGTAAAGGCCACTCGAGCCGGAACGTTGGCTTTGATAAGGCCGGTTATGACGTCTACACTAGGCCTCTGAGTCGCTAGCACCAGGTGGATACCAACTGCCCGGGCTTTTTGGGCTATCCGAACAATCAAAGCTTCGACATCTCGTGCCGCCATCGACATAAGGTCGGCCAGCTCGTCGATAATCAGCACAATGTATGGCATACCAGCGCTTTGTTTTTGCTCGTTATACTCCTGAATATTGCGGGTTTTGGCCACAGCTAGGGTGCGATAGCGACGCTCCATCTCGGCAACTGCCCACTTAAGCGCGCTGATACACTTTTCGGGCTCGGTTATAACTTCTGACAAGAGGTGAGGTATATCGTTATACGGTGTCAGCTCGACATGTTTTGGATCAACCAAGATGAGCTTTAGGTCACTTGGACTATTACGATAAAGCAGGCTCGTTAAAATCGAATTAATCATGACCGATTTACCGGCCTTGGTTTGGCCAGCGATTAGGATGTGGGGCATTTCGGACAAGTCGGCAATAATCGGTTTGCCTGAAATATCCATACCAACAGCAAACGGCAAACCGCCAGCGTAGTTCTTCCATTCATCACTGTTCAGAATGCTGGCTATTCTAACCTTGGCTGGCTTAACATTTGGCACCTCGATGCCCACCGCTCTCTTGCCTGGTATTGGCGCCTCGATACGAATACTTTGGGCCTCGAGCTCTAGGGCCAGGTTATCGTCAAGCGCCGTGATTTTACTAAGCTTAATGCCAGTTGGTGGCTTGAGTGTGTACTGAGTGACCCTGGGGCCAACATTAACTTCTTCCATCTCGACGTCGATACTAAAGTTAGAAAGCGTATTGCTGATAATCTCGGCGTTGTTGTTCATGTTGCCGGGGTCGGCCTTGTCCTGCTTTTGATTAAGCAGACTAAGCGGTGGAAACTGCCAATTAGGGTCGCTTTGTTCTGTTAGTGCCTGTTGACTTGGTTGGCTAGCTGGTCGAGGGGCTACCGGCGGTCCGTCATGATGCTCGATAGGCACACCCTCATGCAAACGGAAGCCAGACTTAACAGCGCCAGCTTTCAACTCACCCAAATCGGTATCGGTGCTTTCGGGTCGCTTAAAAATATCCAGAAAAACTCGCAAAGAGATGCCAAACACCCAGCAAAAACACAGAATCGTTAGAACAAAGAACATGATGCTGGCTGGTAGCTTATCAATAACGGTTAATACGGCATTACCAAGCACTCGACCCAAGTTACCGCCAAAACCACCCTCCCAAAGGCCAGTTGTGGGGTTTTTATCGGCAAACCCGGTGTGCAACCAGGCCGATGTGATAACAAGCAGGCTGAGCATACTTACCGATTTGCCAATCGGGATCTCGTGATCTTCACTAGCAAATTTATGAACGCCCCAGAATATCAAAGCCAAGGGCGATAAGTAAGCGGCGATGCCCAGCACCCAATAAACGCCATCAAAAAGCGCAGTCGGCAATGGACCGCCTGTGCCAAAACCGCCAAGCAGTAAAAATATCGCCAAAATGAACATAGTAACGGCGGCCACCTGGCGCCAGAACATACTCGGTTCGCGGTCGAGGCGTTGTTTCTTTTTGGAGTGCTTTTTCTTTTTTGCCATGGTTTTGTTATTTAAGTATACCGCTTTGCTTGCTCAAGCAGTTAGTGTTGTTATTTTAACAAAACTTAAGCGTTTTGTCAACCTATACACTAACCTGAGTCTCAAAACCTTTAAAACTGTATCAATATATGCTCGATCGAGCATATATTGATACAGTTTTAGCTGTTTCGGTAGTCGATGCATTGATTGAACCTAGGTTTTGAGACTCAGGTATACACTAGGCTTCATAAAGACCAGTGTAGAATTCAAATGTCAGATTTCAGAATTCTGAAATCCGAAATCCGAAATCCGGATTTCGACTTCCGAACTGCACTCTGTACTCCGAGACGCTAGTCAACTCTTGCGTCTTGGCCAAGCAGCTGTTGGCGCATTTCAGCAAAACGGCGTTGTTGATCGGCAGCAACTTGTTCAGGCGTTTTTTCGGTGACAGGTTGAGCTTGAGGCTCTGGGGCTGGGCTAGTGTTTTGGTCGTCACTAGCAACTGTTTGCTGTTTAGTGTGAGCCGGTGGCCTCTCGCCCGTTTTAGGAGTACTGCCTCCTGAGCCAACCACGTTTACAACCGGAATAACTATCGGGCTGCGCTGGGTTTGTTCGTACAAAAAGTGTGTAACATAATCTTTTAGTTCGGCTTTAAAGCGGTCAAGGTCGACTCGCTTGAAACGCTGCGCCACAGCGCGCCGTAATTCAGCGCGAAACAGGTTCATGAGCTCTTCTTGGCCACGCATGTAAATGAAACCGCGGCTAATGATGTCGGGGCTGGTCATGAGCTGGCCACTCTTGCGATCTATGGTCAGGACAACGGCCACCAGGCCCTCTTCACTTAGTACTAGGCGGTCTTTGATGACAACGTTATTGACGATTGCGCCGGTTTGGTCGACCAACACCGTGCCGGTAGGTACTGAACCCGAGACTGTCATTGAATCGGCAGTAAAATTTATCACTTCACCGTTGTTGATGAACGACAAATTACGGCGAGGAAAACCACGTTTGACAGCTTCTTCGTTGTGATACTTTTGAGCTTTGAAGGCGCCGTAGATCGGTAACAAAAACTTAGGCTGTATGAAATCAATCATGTCCATATACTCGTCTAGCGAACAGTGTCCCGAAACATGTAGCGGACCACAGCCGTCGATCTCGTGAGTGGCGTGTCGAAAGACATGGACGCCCTTGCGCATCAGATCGTCGACCATAACGCTAATTAGCTTGTCGTTGCCACTTTCAGGGATGGGGGTACTCGAGAGAATAACGGTGTCCTGCTCCTTGAGTTTGACGTGCTTGTGATCGCCCGAGGCCATACGCTGCAAAGCAGAGTTTGGCTCACCCTGCGAACCGGTACAGATCACCACAACTTCTTCGTCTCTCATATTACCAACGTTAGCGATTGGCACAAAAGTGCCTTTGGGTATGCGTATCATGCCCAGGTTGACGGCTACTTCAAGGGTGCCCATCATACTTCGGCCGTCCATGGCAATTTTGCGACCGTGAGCAGTAGCGGCATTTACTAGCATTTGAATACGGTTAATGTTGCTCGAAAAAACCGCCACAAAAACACGGCCAGGGGCATTTTTAAAGAGCTCTACAAAGGTTGGTTCGATAGTACTCTCGCTAGGCGTGCGGCCAGGACGCTCTGCGCTCATACACTCGTTCATCAGCACCAAGACACCCTCTTTGCCGATCTCTTTTAGGCGCTCGACATCGCTGCGTTCGTGGTCAAGCGGGTTCGGATCAAGTCGATAGTCGCCAGTACATACGATTTTGCCAACTGGTGTATCAAGCACGACGACAGTACTACCAGGAATCGAGTGCGTAATACGCACCAGTTCAACAAAGAACTGCCCGATTTTTAGTTTTTCGTGAGTTGTCTCGTTCATGGTGACGGTTTTGAGGTCGAAGCCTTGCGGCATATGCCCGCCAAAATTATCGAAAAACCTCTCAATCATACCGATTGTAAATTTGCTACCGTAAATTGGAGCTGGGTAAAGTGGCACGATGTGTGGCAGACCACCAATGTGATCAAGATGGCCATGAGTTATGATGTAGGCTTTTAGTTTGTGCTTAATAGAGTCTAGGTATGCACTGTCAGCGATACCGTAGTTTATGCCTGGCAAGTCAACGCTCAGGTCAACCCCACAGTCGATCACAACAGCGTCGTTTTGGTACTCGACGACTATCATGTTTTTACTACCACCACCGTCCATACCGCCTAGAGCGATGATTTTAAGCCGTGGGCTATCGTCAATTGCGTTGGCGCGGGTTGGTCGTTCTTGAGTTGTAGCTGTTACGTATTGGTTAGCGATGCGATCAGCATCCTCGTGAGTCCGCCTTTGAGCGCGGATGGCCTCACCACGCGAAGCACTGCGTGCTTGCGGCGTAGTTTTGGGCCGTTTTGGTACCAGAGCATTGTTGCTTTGGTGATTGTTTTGTTTATTCATTGATATTATTTCTCCTAATTCTTTGAAAGTTTTTTTAGTAATATTGGGACTGCTTGAAAATCATCAAGTAAAGTCTGTCTTAGGCCGCCGTTATATAAAGCTGCGGCCGGGTGGAACAAGGGCAGGATAACAACTTCTTGGACCGAAGACTGAGGACTGGAGACTAGGGACTGGGGACTGGAGACTGGAGACTGGGGAAGCTTCCCCGGTCTTCGATCCTCGACCTTCGATCCTCGATCAGTAAATTGTAGCCTGGTTCTTTTGGGTTGGCCGTGTGCACTGCTGATGCTGAGCCCTGGCAACAGGCTATCCATGCTGTGTCGGCCTAGTGTTGCAATAATGAGTGGCTTGATAATTGCTATCTGGCGCTGCAGATATGGTAAAAAAGCAGCTTTTTCTTCGGGCAATGGATCACGGTTGTTCGGGGGCCGATATTTAACGATATTGGTTATATAAACGTCTTGGCGTTTCATGCCGATACTAGCCAGCAGCTCGTTCAAAAACTTACCAGCGGCGCCGACAAACGGCAAACCTTGCTCGTCCTCTTTCTTGCCAGGAGCCTCACCGACAAACATGACGGCTGCATCTACGTCGCCGTCGCCAAACACCAACTTTGTAGCTGTTTTAGCAAGATCGGGCGCTACATTGTCAGCCAGAATCTTAGCCTTTAGTTTATCTAGTTGTTCTTTTTTGGTCATAGTTTTTTAGCGTTTATGGGCGCGCACGAGTTGAACAATTTCTTTGATGCCAAGTCCGAGCAAGCCGAAAAATAAGGCATATAGCCACAGGGTACCGGTGTCAATTGCCCGCAAGGCCACAGCCCAAGCCAGCCCGAAACACACCAATGCACTGATAGCGTAGATCTGTTTGGCGTTGGGGTGATTAGCTAACTTACGCATGCTTTTAATCTTTTTTAACAGCCTGCTTCATGCTGAGGTTATTGCGGCCTTTGTCATCTACAGCCATAAGTTTGACCGTTACCATATCGCCAACTTTGACGACGTCGCTTGGTTTATCAATCCGCTCGTTCTTCATTTCGCTAACATGCACTAGGCCTTCTTGCCCCGGCATGAACTCCACGAAGGCTCCAAAATCAAGCACGCTAACAACCTTGGCGTTTTCGTAAATTTTGCCAACCTCTGGTTCAGCCGTAAGGCCCATGATCCAGGCTCGAGCCGCTTCGATGCTCTTTTGGTCGGGGCTAGCAATAGTAATCGTGCCGTCGTCTTTAATATCAACTTCGGCGCCAGTCTCTTTGGTGATCCTGTTGATCACTTCTCCGCCCTTGCCGATCACAGCACCGATCTTCTCGGGATTGATCTTGATGGCTTCGACGCGCGGCGCATGAGGGCTAAGCTCTTTTCTTGGTGCAGGCATGGTTTCAAGCATGTGGCTCAAGATATGCTTTCGTCCGATTTGGCCCTGCATTAGAGCGGCCTTCAAGGTTGCAATCGGCAAGCCGTGGACTTTCATGTCCATCTGCAAAGCTGTAATACCTTTCTCGCTACCTGTTACCTTAAAGTCCATGTCACCGGCAAAGTCTTCGGCATCAGCAATATCTGACAGAATGAAGCTTTTGTCACCCTCGATCATAAGACCCATGGCGATCCCGCTGACTGGCCTTGTAATTGGCACACCTGCATCCATTAGCGCCAAACAACTGCTGCAAGTAGCCGCCATACTAGTTGAGCCGTTTTGGCTCATAATCTCGGTGACGCTTCGAATGGTATATGGAAAAGCTTCCTCGCTTGGCAAAACTGCCTGCAAAGCTCGTTCAGCCAGAGCACTGTGGCCGATTTCGCGTCGGCCCGGGCCACTAAGCCGCTTGACCTCGCCAACTGTGTAGCCAGGGGCATTGTAATGGTGCATAAAACGCTTTTCACTAGACCGCTCCATGGTGTCGATCATCTGGGCGTACGACAACGGTGCCAAAGTCACGATGTTAAGAGCCTGGGTAAGTCCGCGCGTAAACAGGCTCGATCCGTGAGTACGAGGCAGCAAGCCCACTTCGGAGCTGAGTGTTCGCACTTCGTTCAGAGCTCGCCCGTCAGGACGAACATTGTCTTTAATTATGCCGGCACGAACGTCTTTGTGGACAGCCATAGTAAACGCCTCGCTGTATACGGCTCGAACTTTGGCAAACTCTTCTGCGCCTAGTTCTTCTTCAAATTGAGCGTTCATTTCTTCGCGTAGAGTAGCTACGAGTTCGTTGCGCTCTGGGTACGCTTTGCGGATTTTCTGTCCGAGCTTACCGTCTACCCACTTATCAACTGCTGCCTGAATCGCTTCATCGGGTTTGTCGAGCTCGTAAACCTGCTTTGTAACTCCAACCTTGCTGGCAAGCTCTTTTTGTAGAGCAATTGCCGGTTGCATGGCTTTGTAGGCGAACTCAATAGCCTTAGCAACTTCGTCTTCGCTGACCTCGTTGGCGCCAGCCTCAACCATCATTACGCCATTTTCAGTACCCGCTACAACTAGATCAAGTTTGTTGTTGGTCAGATCATCAAGACTCATAAACGCCTGGTAGCTACCGTCGGCGGCTATTCCGACTCGCAGGCCGGCAATTGGACCGTCGAATGGCGCACCAGTTAACATAAATGCTGCGCTCATGGCGATCATGGCGATCATGTCTGGCCTAAAGCTTGGGTCTAGGCTAAGAACCGTAGCTACACCTTGAGCTTCGTGCCTGTAAGCCTTTGGCCACAGTGGGCGGATCGGGCGATCAATCAAACGGCTGAGCAAAATTGCGTCTTCGCTGGGACGGCCCTCGCGTTTTATGAATCGGCTGCCACTGATCTTGCCGGCTGCATACATTTTTTCCTCGTAATCGATACTTAGCGGAAAATAGTCAAAACCGGTCAAGGTTTTGCTGCCAACCATGGCTGTACCGAGTACAACCGTGTCGCCATATCTGGCGATTACGCTGGCGCTGGTTCTAAAACCAACCCTGCCGACCTCTAAAGTTAGGGTGCGGCCACACAGCTCGGTGCTAAGCGAAATAATTTCTTTACCGAGTGGATTAATAGTTTTTTGACTCATGTTTCTTATTTATTACCTTTCTTGATTGGGATAGGTTTTGGTAACAAAGTTCAGGCATACTTTCTGGGATTAGGGGTTAGTATTTGGTATTTGGGCCACCCAATTACTATCTACTACTACCCATTTCCTACTCAAGGTATATCTGCTGCTTTGTTACCAAATGCCCTTATATTTAGTGTTTCGTGCATTCCATGTTCGACACTTTCCAAAGAGAGCTTACTAGCTGCCCTAAAACTGTCCCAAGATGCAATGTACGATGTTAACGTCTAAGTCCGAGTTTGCTGATCAGTGCCAGATACGTTTCGCTGTCTTTTTCGGCTATGTATTTAAGGAGCTTTTTGCGCTTCCCAACCATCTGTATCAGGCCCCTACGAGCTGCGTGATCGCTTTGTTTAGACTTCAGGTGCACTGTAATCTCTTCAATGCGCGCCGTCAATAAACCAACTTGCACGCTAGCCGAACCGGTATCTGTTTTGCTAGCTCCTAAGTCAGTGATAACCTTCTGTTTTTTTTCAGCGGAGATCATATCTTGAGCCTCATATTATCACCTCTGTAGCAAAATATCAAGAGTGAATTATTTGCCTCTAGTGATTAGTCGGCTATGCCGGCCATTTGTAAAACCAACTTGTCGGGCATGATATCGGGTGGTGAATCGGCAACTCGGCATAACCATCCGTCTTCTTGGGCTTTTTGTTGTTCGTCGTAGAGTCCTCCCACATTGCCTAACCCCAGACCCATAACACTAAAAGTACGAACCAGCACCTTAGGATATTCGCCATATTCCAGCGCTTGACCTGCCCATGGAATGAATCCATCATTAACCAAAAGACGACCCGTCGGTTCTGCCCTCATCTTACCCCCGGGTAGCAGACAGTTCGCGACTATCCGAGTTTCCTCAGGATTAAGGATAGGATCTAGGCTAAACGCATAAAGTGGGTGCCTTTTACCCCTGCGAATATCTACTATATTCGGTACATTCACCCATAGATTGTTTCCTAGGTTTATCGTGACAAAACTATTCCGAAATTCATGTTTGCCATACGCTTCACACTCTTTCCCATAGATTCTAGACTTACTCATATCATTACTCTACTATAAGTTTGAGGTGTGTCAAACTTATGTCTTCAATCTTGGTAGCATCTCTGATCTTAAACTTACCAACCTCTGTTCTTCTCAAAGCACTCATGTAGGCGCCTGTTCCTAGTTCTTTGCCAATGTCTTCGGCCAGAGAACGAATGTAGGTGCCAGAGCCAACTTTAGCGGTGAACTTCACCTCCGGATAACTGTAATCTGTCAACTGTAAACCGTAAACTGTAACTGGTCGAGGCTCTAGCTTAACCTCTTTGCCCTGCCTGGCTAATTTATAGGCCCGCTGTCCGTCAACTTTGATAGCACTGTAGATTGGCGGTGTTTGCATGATTTCACCCGTAAAACGTTTAATAACGGCCTCCAAAGCCTCTTTTTTGGGCTGATTGCTCGAGACTATGGTTTTTTCGCCTTCTTCGTCCCCTGTTGTGCTGGTTTCGCCTAGCTTCATGGTAACATCGTAAACTTTGTCTAATTTGGAAAATTCCTGAGCGCGTTTGCAATAACTACCAACAACAATAATTAAAAGACCGGTGGCTAAGGGATCAAGTGTACCTGTGTGTCCGACTTTTGGCTTTTTCAGCCCGATTTCACGCCTAACCATGCCGCGAACTTTGGCGACGACGTCAAACGACGTCCACCCTGCAGGTTTATCGATTAGAAATTGACCATCCACAAATCAATTTTCAATTATCTATTATCAATTTACAAATAGAAAATCAATAGTATCTTGAAAAATGAATGCAAAATTGAAGATTGGAACGTTTGGAAATTAATTTGTGGTTTTGTCTGAAGGGTTCAAGTATGGGTTGTCTACCTTGCCCGATGTGTCAAAAAACTGCGGAATCATCGGCGGTGGAACCGGTGGAGGTGAGTTGGGGTCATTAACTACGGGCTCCTCTGGTGGAGCTTCAGCTGCGACCGGTTCTGGTGCAAGATTCGGCGCTGGCGGTGGTGATATCGGCATAAGCGGATCAGGGTTAAGCGGCGGGCCAAGCGGCTGAGCATTTAAGGCTTTAATTGGCCCGGGATTTACGTCGGCGACAGCCGAAGCAGCCTGTTCAACTGCGGCTCGGGCTTGATCAACCGCCGGGGCGGTCGGTGATGCACCGCTAGGAAGATCATCTGGCGTAGGTTGCTCTGCCGGCGACATTGAAGATGGCTGACTAGCGGCTGGTGGCTGAGCATGATGACTAAGAAGTGGCTTTTGATACTGTTTGGCCATGGCCATTGGGTCGGTTAATGGTTCATTCATCTCATGTTCGGGCACCGTGTTGGCTGTTAGGCCAACATCTGGACCATTGCTGGTTAAGACTCCGCGGCCACTGCTAGTGGGCGCCGTGGCTGCTGGGGCCACTGATACCTGCGGTTCTTCAGGAGTGTCGGGCGCAGCATTGTCCTCAGGAGATGGCGCATCAAGGGGTTGGGCAAGGGCTGGCTCAGATTCGCTTGGCGCCGTAGCGAACGGGCTTGGCTCGGGCAAGATATTTGCCGCTTGCTCTTCTTTGAGCTTCTTGAGTCTGCCGATTCGGTCTATTTCAATCTCGTTTTCACTGTGTTCGATCGACAACGTTCCCTCATGAGACTGCTCTTTGGCTATTGGAGTGACGGCTGGCGCGGCTGGTCGAAGTTTTGCCTCAACTTGCTGTGAGAGCTTGTTGGCAATCAGCTGTTGGTTAGCACCGGCGGCCATTAGCTGAGCACTTAGGCTCATTACCTGAGGTGTTGTGCGTTGGTTGCTAAAACGGCCTGTCTCAGCAACGATCCCAGTTAATAGAGCCGTGGCCGATTGGGGGTCAATCAAGCCTGGCTGCAAAGCTTCAGCAATCAACATAGACATCTCGCTTAGGCTACTAGCGGCTGGCTCTTCCCAGTTAATAGCACCTATCAGGCTTTTGTCCTTGCCACGTGTGACACCGATAACGGTGGCATCGTGCAAGATTCGGCCGTGGGCCAAAATAACCTGGTCGAGGTCTTCGCGTTTTAGAACGCCAAGCGCTAATACAACTTCGACGTTAAAGTCGCCTTGGCTGAATGCGAGATCTTTTGGGCTCAGCGATGTTTTGTATGGCGTTATAAAAATCTTGACGACGTCGTTTTCGACTTTGTAACGCAGTTTATCTGCCTTCGACTTGTCGAGCGAGATAATAAAGTCTTGCAGGCTGTCAGTTGTTGGTTCGAGAGTTTTCTCGGGCTGCAGAAACTCCAGTGTCGACGGCACCTTACCGCTGAAAACGGCCGTGGCGTGTTTGCCAGCCTTGTTCAAAAGCAGAGTCATACCGATACAGGCGGCTAGCTGATCGACGCTTGGATTGGCACTAACAGTAACCAAAACAGTATTCGCCTGGCGGAGGCGTTCAACGGTCTGTTGCATGGGGTTGGGCGGCATATTCTCTATTTTTTTGTTTTAATGTTTTACAGATGCACTATACCATATGAAGATGCTAATGTCTAGTTCGTATTCAGTAGGACGTTTACAGTAAGAAGTAAATCGTATATAATTACGGTAAATCAGCACTAAGCTAACAGGAGTTTAAGTTAAGACCAATGCCAATTATCAAATCCGCCAAAAAACGTGTCCGACTAGCCAAAAAAGCCACCGCCCGCAACGCTCGGGTAAAACGTAGCCTCCGCATAGCCGTAAAAGCCTTTCAAACATCGGTGAGTAGTAAAAAGAATGTTTCAGAGAGCCTGGCTGCGGCCAATAGCGCCATCGATAAAGCTTCCAAGAAAAACTTGATGAGCAAGAAAAAGGCCGCCCGCCGAAAGAGCCGGCTCAATGCCGCTGCCAAAAAGGCTGGCGTTGGTCGAGCTACTACAAAAAAAGCCCCGAAAGCCCCTGCCAAAAAAGCTGTAGCTAAAAAATCGCCTGCCAAAAAAGGGCCGAAAGCTTCTTAGATTTCTGAATTCGGATTTCAGAGTTCAGAATTCTGACATCCGATATCTGAAATCTGACATCTGAAATCTGAGTTATAGGCTTACTATCAGATTTTTCAAACCATCGTCTATGTCGACGGCCGAAGTTTTAGCCGCGTACTCTAGCTGGGTTACGCGCGACACTAGGTCTTTGATGTCTTTTAGCGAACGGCTTTCGGCCAGCTTTGCCGATTTTGCGGCCGTATAAGGGCTTAAGCCCGATTTTGCCGCCAATTCGGTCGATGATATTTTGCCGGCGGTTTTTGCAAGAGTCAGAGCATGCAGCTGCCAAATAATCAGAGCCAAGATGTTGTACGGCTCAACATTCTGCTGACGTTGCTCGTCGTAGACTTTGAGTGCGCCTTTTTTATCTCCGGCAAAAGCCTTGTCTAGCAGACTAAATATACTGCTGCGCGGTGTCATGTTTGTTAGAAGCTCAATGCTGTTTTTGCTGACCTGCGGGTTATACAGAACCAGCTTGGCCACTTCGCTTCCTAGACGCTGCTGGTTTGGGCCGACAAAGTTAACCAGAGTCACGGCATCAGAGTGGCTGATTGTACCGCCAGCTGTTTTAACCTGAGCTTCAACCCACCTAGCTAAGCCTAGTTCATCCATGTCTTTGTGTTCTGTGAACCCAGGCAGATTTTTTAAGGTTTTGTAATAGAGTGAGCGCTTGTCTTGTTTGCCTTCGACAAGCACAACATCAACGCCGTCATCACAGCTATTCAGAAGCTCCTCGATTCGATCGCTTGCCGACTTATTGGCAGACAAACGTTTAATGATTACCAGCTTTTTATCGGCTAAAAACGGCAGCGTCGAAACCGCCCCAAACAGGTTGTCGTACTCCGCCTCCTCGCCGTCAAAACGCTCTATTGCCAGTTCGCCATGAGCGGCTTTGAACTCGCTAATAAGCCTTGTTAATGCTTCGTCGATAGCATGAGAGTTAGTGCCACTTAACGCTTTTATCATTCGGCTAACTCCTGACATTTAGGGCAAGTGTGCGTACCGCGGCCAGCAACCCGACTTTTAATAATCGTTGTCCCGCAGTGCGGGCATGGTAGGTTCTCGCGCCTAAAAACCCTGGCAAAGCTCATATAACTTCCCTTTTTACCCTCAGCATTAACGTAATTCTTATTTGTTGAGCCGCCTTTTTTGATTGCGAGATTCAGCACAAGCCGTATTTCTTTGTGCAGCTTTTTTAATTTAGAGTCAGAAACATCACATACTCTTGTTGCCGGATGTATTTTTGCTCCCCAGAGAGTCTCGTCGGCGTATATATTGCCAATACCCGCCAGAACCGTCTGATCTAGTAGTGCTGCCTTGATAGTGGTGTTAGCCCGGCGTCGAATACGCGCTATGAATACTTTTGCGGTGAACTCGTCGCTCAAAGGCTCGGGTCCGACTTTCTTCATAAAATCTATGTTTGGAACCTCGGATGTTGGGATTAGCTTCATCCAGCCGAACTTGCGCTGATCGTTAAAGAATAGCTTTGAGCCATCTTTAAAATCTAACGTCACTCGAGTGCTCTTGTCGGGTAGCATACCGACTAACGAGCTGGTCGGGTGACCAGCCCCAAAGCGAAGTTGAGAGATCTTAGATCTTGGATCTTGGATCTTAGAATCAAGGGGTTTATCTGATCCCTCTGTACTCTGTACTGGGTACTCTGTACTCTTTTGTGCCTCTGCCACAAAGACGAGCTGACCTGTCATTTTTAAATGAACAACTAATGTATGCAAACCGCTTAAGTCTATTAACAATACCTTGGCACGGCGGCGCACACCCACAACACTCGCCCCTACCAAAAAACTACCTACGTCACTGGCCGAATTAGGAAAGCTTTTGGGCCAATCACTTTTAACATGAGCAATAACCAAGCCTGGCAACAACTTGGCCAGTCCTAGTTTTACAGTTTCAACCTCTGGGAGCTCGGGCATAAAGCTAGTATATAGGACTCTCGCACATCATCGCAGCAACAGACCACAGATAGCTGGCCGCAAACTGTCTATCTCATCTCGGTGCAGCTCTATGGCTACCCCTCCATAAGCTAAACAGTTTTCGCTGCAGCTATCTGCACCCTGTTATCTACGTAAATGTGCGAAAGTCCTATTAACAGTTGACGGTAAACAGTTTACAGTTTGAGTTAATCAAAATACAGCGCTTGTCGACCCAGAACCGATTATTGTAAACTTACTCTTATGGATTCAGTTGTAGACGTTTTGAGAAATCAACTTCCTGTAGAGCCACCGGCAGTGGCAGCTCTAAAAAACTATGTAAAAGATCATTACAGGGCTGTGGCTGTGGTATCGGTTGCGCCTGATTCGTATATTCTATCTGTAAAAAGTGCTGGTTTGGCTAGTAATATGCAGAACGAATCGGCGGCAATTAGCCAGGCATGTGACTTAGATAAGCCATTACGAATCCGAATCTCGTACTAATGAACTTTTTGTAGTTGCTGTTTTAGGTCTGCTAGATTCTTATAGAGCACGGCTGACATACCGGCCTGGCGAGCGCCATCGCAATATCTCTCCTGGTCGTCAATTAACAGACAGTCTTTGGGCAGCTCCCCTAGCTGATTGGCGATTGTCTCATAGGCTCGCTTATCGGGCTTAACAAAGCCGCTCTCGCAAGACAGCGACACCGCATCAAAAGGTTCTAATTGTTCCTTGCTAAACAGCTCGTCCAGCCAATTTTCGGCAGCATTACTTAACAAGCCGATTTTATAAGTTGGTTTCAGGGTTTTTATGTAGTCAAACAGAGGTCCGTTGGCTACATTGTTTTCAATTGCATGCCTTATCTCACTGACTGGGCGGCTGGCTAACTTCGCAACCCCGTGTAGAAAAGCTTGGTAGCCAATAGCACCCGTATCTGAGCGCATGTTCAGCTCACCCGCCTTCTCAAACAAAGCCGGGTCATGACCAAAAAGCCGCTGCTTTACGGGTAGCCAGCCATCGGTAGTCAATACCCCAAAACAATCAAAAATAATAGCCTTTATCATTGCTAACAGTTTACAGCATACAGTTAACAGAACCTCCCGTTCGCTGTCAGCTGTTTACTGTCCGCTGTTAGAGATTCAGCCCGGCTGTAAAATTGGCGAAATTAGGAAACTGCTTTTGGAACAGGGTTCGTACCGCTGTTGGGGCGGCCGAGCTGCCCGACTCTTTGGCACAAGAGGTCTTCCAGGCGCGGAAGGCTTCTACACCGTCGTCTTCGATCTCAAAAATGTAACGACGGCCATTAGCACAAACGCCTTTTTCGTCTTGATCTTTAAATTTGCCGCTTAACCTGTCGAAGCCGGCTCGCTCTAGAGATTTCAAAAATACATCAAAAGACGCTTCGGTGTTGTCTAGGCGCTCTTCTTTAACAACGGAGTTGTCGTAGCCTCGAATAACCTGCATGGTACGAGCAGTACGACTAACTATTAAGCGATAGGTGTTATATTTTTCTTTGGCAACAACTGGCCCTTGAACTTCTAGGATCACGTTTACGCCGGGTCGGTTGTACTCTGATAATAGCGCTTCTTCTTCGGTCTGTCCGCTTGAGCTATCATTCGATTTAAAGATACCGCGGGCAATAGCTGACACGCCAATAATAGCGCCTACTAGTAAAACCAGTACAGCGATAACCACGGCGCCCCAACGGATACGAGAACCTAACTCCATAACTGTTGTATTATGTCACACTTTAAACATAATTGCAATGCTTTATTTTAGAGCCGCTACGCCAAGCCCTTTAACCCCGACATAGAACTTTTTCATTTGGTCTTTCTAAAGACCTCTTGCAAAATAACTCACGGGCTAAAAAGCACCATTTTTGTCCAAAACTGATCCGCAGCCTTCGCAGCGTAACTTAGGTTACTCTTTGTCGGCTGCAACTCAGTTTGATCAAAAATC
>Ga0163144_10001261_pt1 | contig 59589 bp, 55 predicted proteins | sample OliLak19BULKMAT1_FD_123175 | JGI IMG/M metagenome (GOLD analysis project Ga0163144, IMG submission 123175) | Freshwater microbial mat bacterial communities from Lake Vanda, McMurdo Dry Valleys, Antarctica - Oligotrophic Lake LV.19.BULKMAT1 | ecosystem: Environmental > Aquatic > Freshwater >...
GGCGGTAGCGGCGGTAGTTCGCGATCCAGGCGAAGAACGATACCGCGGACATGGCGACGCAGCCCAGCGCCCAGCCCAGCCGGGATTCGGTCTGGGCCGCGATCGCGATGATCACGAAGTGGGCGCCGCCGAACAGCCAGTTCGAGGCGTGGACGCGGAAGAGGGCGCGCATCGCGCGCAGAGGTTATTGCTTGAAGAGTTGACCGACGTTGACGTCGGCTTTTTCGGCTTCCTGGAATTCCAGAAGCGCGAAGGATTTGAAACCGAACATGCCGGCGACGATCACGTCGGGAAACTGCTCGATGCGGACGTTGTTGATGTTGACGGACTCGTTGTAGAACTCGCGGCGGTCGGCGATGCCATCCTCCAGCCCGGAAATGCGGCTCTGCAGTTGCTGGAAACTCTGGTTGGACTTCAGGTCAGGGTAGGCCTCGGCGAGCGCGAACAGCTTGCCCAGGCCAGCGCGCAGTTCGCCCTCGGCGGCGCCCAGCGCCGGCATGTTCTGGCTCTGGCTGGCGGAGAATACTTTCGCGCGCGCGTCGATGACCTTCGTGAGCGTGTCCTGCTCGAACTTCATGTATTCCTTGCAGGCATCGACCAGTTTGGGCAGTTCGTCGTGGCGCTGCTTCAACAGCACGTCGATGTTCGCCCACGCCTTGGTGACGTTGTGCTTCACCTGCACGAGGTTGTTGTAGAGCATGACGGCATACACCACCGCGACCAGCAGAACGCCGAGTACAACGACAACGATCAGGCCGAATCCCATGACAGGCTCCGCAGGATAATGACGGCGGGATTGTAGCCTGTTGGTGATGAGTGATGAGTGATGAGTGAAGGGAAATAGGGATTAGGGAATCGGCAATGGTGGTCTCCCATTACCCATTACCGTTCTTTCGGTTACCAGGAGTATTGCACCGTGTAGCGCACCACTGCCTCCGAGCCCGCGGCGATCTTGACGGGGAACACGATCGTGCGCGCATCTTCCTTGGTAAAGCTGTGCGTACGGGCGGCGATTTCCCAGTTGACCCAGCGGTAAAGGTTTTCTTTCACCTGCACGGTGACCGCCTCTTTCTTCTGGTTGCGCAGGCGTACTTCGATCTCCTCGGTCATGGTCTTGCGGGTGGGGTCCACCTTGAAGTCGAGCTGCTTGCGCTCGCCGACGACGTCGAAGGCGGAACCGAGCTTGATGCGCACATTCTCGTTGCGGGCGGTGTGGTCGATGGTGTCCTCGCCGATGAACTCGAGCGTGCCGTCGGCGTCGTCGCGCTTGGACACGCGCACGCGGCCGGCAGGCAGGGGCACGCCGAGATTCTGTTCCTGCCCGTTTTTGAAGCCCAGGTAGACGTCCACCTTCTTGTTCGTGGCAGTGCCGTGGGTGCGATCGGTCATCGGCTTGGGGAAGAAGCCGAAGCTGCCGGGCGCCAGGCCATAATAGACCAGTGTTTTCTCGCAGGGCACGTTGCGCGCGACCGGGAACAGCTCGATCTGCTTGGTCGAGTTGTCCGGCAGCGTGGTCGGGCGGCCGAGCGTGTAGAGGTGGTATTCGAAGAATTCCTTTTCCTGGAAGCCGACGGACTTGCTCTGCAGGGCCGCCTCGGCTGCCGGATAGGCCGCATCCCTGCGTACGCGTCCGACGGGTGCAACGCGTTGCACGTCGCCCGCCACGAGCTTCAGCTTCGCTTCCGGATAGGACGCGCCGCTCTGGTTGAGGATGCTGACCCAGGCCCCGACATCAAGCTTGCACTGGTTGGCGGTTTTGCCTTCGCTATAGGTCAGGTTGTAGTCGGACCACCACGTCAGGCCGTTGGTCTGGTACGACACGCGGGTGCGGTGGGTGCCGGCACGCGCGGCATTGATGTCCCACACCAGCGTCGGCTTGGTGATCAGACCGCCGGGCAGGTCGGGCAGCCGTACGCCCGCGTTGTGCGGCAGCAGTTGCAGCGTGCCGTCCTCGCGCTTCAGCACCATGCCGCCGGCCATGGAAAGCAGGGTCCCGCTGAAGGTCTCGGTCTGGTTGCCGCGGATCTGGTCCACGGACACTTTTTTGTCGATATAGCGTTCGAGCAGCTTCTGCTGGCTGACGAGGTCGAACTGGAAGTTCTGCTCGAGGACGCCGGTGCCGGCGGGATCGGTCAGCGACTCGAACTGGACGGTGGTCGGGTCGATGAACGCGGCCACCTCGGTGAAGCGCACGGTGTTGCGGCCGCGGATGAGCGCGAGTTCGCGCTCGGCGCGCACGACACCGTAACCGGGCACGCTGGCGCCGCGGTTGCCTCCGCCGCGGTACAGTTCGGGCGGGATTGCACCGGGTTGGGCGGTGCTGTAGATGGTGAGGGCGGTGCCCATGCCGGGGGCAGCCGTCGGGTCGGTTACGTTCTGACTGTTCGCAGCCGGGGCAACGGCCGCGGCGACCGCGAAGGAAAGGGCTGTCAGGCGCGAGGGCATCAGCATGTTCGTCTCCAGTTTGAACGGCCGGGTGCGGCCGCCTTGACCGGGTTAAACGGTGGGATGGCCCGAAAAGGGTTAAACGGCCTGTGATCGTTCACGCGGGAAGGGAAGACCTGCCGGATGGCCTCCAAAGGCCCGGGTTCTCCGTGTTCAAGGCGCCGTCGCTGGTCTATGATTCAGTCGCTCGACGGCATGGTCCGCCCCGGGAGGATCAGCCGAGGGGCGGCCGCGCATCATTCTGCATTCTGTATTGGCGGTATCCCAATAACGGCACGACCCCGGAGGAACACGTGAAGGAACTGGTCTCACCCCATGGAGGCGGGCCGCTGCGGCCGCTACTGCTCGCAGGCAAGGAACTGGCGGCGGAGCAGGATCGCGCCCGCACGCTGCACCGGCTGGTCGTGTCCTCGCGCGAGCGGGGCGATCTCATCATGCTCGGTATCGGCGGCTTCACGCCGCTCGACGGGTTCATGACCCACGCGGACTGGCAAGGCGTTTGTGACGGCTACCGCACGGCCGGCGGCCTGTTCTGGCCGATCCCGATCACGCTGTCGGCCGACGCGGGCGCTGCCGGTTCGATCGAGGTCGGCAACGACGTCGCGCTGGAGGATCCCGAGGGCGGTGAATGTCTCGCGGTCCTGCGGGTGACCGAGAAATACCGGATCGACAAGGCGCACGAGTGCGCGTCGGTGTTCAGGACCACCGACCACGCGCACCCTGGCGTGAAGATGGTCATGGCGCAGGGGGAGTTCAACCTCGCCGGCCCGGTGAAGGTACTGTCCGACGGCGGCTTCAGGGCGCGCTACGGCGCGTTGTTCATGACGCCCGCGGAGACCCGCGCCGAGTTCGCGCGGCTGGGCTGGTCGAAAGTGGCGGCTTTCCAGACGCGCAACCCGATGCACCGCTCCCACGAGTACCTGGCCAAGGTCGCGATCGAGACCTGCGACGGCGTGCTGGTGCATTCGTTGCTGGGCAACCTCAAGGCCGGCGACATTCCCGCCGATGTGCGCACGCGGGCGATCGCGGCGCTCATCGCGAACTACTTTCGCGAAGGCACCGTCGTGCAGGCGGGCTATCCGCTCGACATGCGCTATGCGGGGCCGCGCGAGGCGCTGCTGCATGCGGTGTTTCGCCAGAACTACGGCTGTTCGCACCTGATCGTCGGGCGCGACCACGCGGGCGTGGGCAGCTATTACGGACCCTTCGACGCGCACCACATCTTTGACGAAATACCGGCGGGCGCGCTGGAGACCCAGGCGCTCAAGCTCGACGTGACCTTCTGGTGCTACCAGTGCGGCGGCATGGCCTCGAACCGCACCTGCCCGCACGGCGACGCTGACCGGTTGCAGGTGTCGGGCACGCAACTGCGCAAGTGGCTGGGCGAGGGCGCCACGGTGCCGCCCGAGTTCAGCCGCGCCGAGGTGCTCGAGGTGCTGCGCAAGTACTACGCCGGGCTGGAGGCGAAGTAGCGCAGTCCGGCCCGGAAACGAAAAAGCCGGCCCGGGGTCGGCTTTTTCCTGCCTGCGGTACCGCCGGCCGTCAGCATGCGGTTGTCGCCCCGCTGGTGCTCGTCGGCGGCGTAGTCCGTCGGGCCGCCCACGCGTCGGAGCGGGTGGCAAGCGAACCCATGGCGCCTACGGCTTTTTCGGCGTCTTGTATTCGACTTCCTTCTGGAACGGTTTCCAGACGGTTTCGTAACCAACAAATCCCTTTTCGTTCGGCGCCATCTGACGCGTTGTAAAAAAACGCGTCTCGCCGTCAGGAACTTTGGGTGTGGGTTTTTGCTCGCTCATAAGTCACCTTTTTGCCGTGAAGTCGGGATGGTTGGTGCACGTAACCAAGGCCGGGAGTTTTTCGGTTCCACTCAACACCGCAGCTCAAACAGGTCTCAAGAGTGACGGGTCGATATCCGCGCCCGCAATGATCGCTTCGCCCAAGCTTGTCTCTTCATCCGTTGCGTCGCGCACGGCCAGTATCTCCAGCGCAAAAACAACCGCTCTGCCGCACAGCGGATTGTTGCCATCGATCGTCAGTTTTTCGTCGTCCATCAGCGTCACGAGAAAGCTGCGGGTCTGGCCCTTGTCATTTTCCATGAGGATGGAGCCGCCGACTTTTCGATACTCCTCGGGGACATTCTCGAGGTGATCGGTAAAAACCAGCGACTCGTCTCTGGGACCGAAGATCTGATTGCCATCGATTGGCACTTCGATCACGTCGCCAACGGACCTGCCCTCCAGCTCCCGATGGACGGCAGGGGCCAGGATTTCATTGTGTCCGTGAACATAGCCCAACGGGAATTCGACCCTGGTGAGGACATGCCCCGACTTCTGGTCGATCACCTTGTAGGTCAGTTCGACAAACTTGCCGTCCTCGATGGTTTCACTCATTTCGAATCCGAACGAATCGCTCAGAAGATGGACGCACCAAAAATCCTGACCTTTCCATCTTCATAGCCGAGCACAAGTCTGCCAAGCCATTCGCCTTGCTTTTTGGTGCTCCGCTGCCGGTAAAGAACCGTCACATGCTCGCCCCGGCGGATGATGCCGAGCGAGTCGATGTCTTCAGACAGGCTTCTCGCCAGTTCACTGTTTGCGAACTGGTGGCCCGCCACGACTTGAGTCATGGCAAGCGCCAGGGAATTGGAGAAGTTCTTTACGAATTCCCCGTATTTGCCTTCGTTCGAATGCCTGACGAGGTCGCGCCAGAGGGGGTCGGCCATGGCCCGGATTTCTTCATCGGTCTTATCGATGATATTCACGCGCGACTCTTCGTGACCGGAAGAGACCGATTTCACGGGGATCACAACAGACGACATGCCGGTTTCTCTTGCGTCAGGCAGACGTTCAACGCGAGCATCTGCCCGGGGATATTGCTACTCGTCATCCGACACCAAGTGATAACAAGGCGCCTTCTCCATCGTGTATTCGCCGGTGCTCGGATCGCGACGCGAAACCGTCAGCACGTGCCAGTTTTCATCATCCAACTTCATGGCGTCGCCACGATAGTAGTAACCCGGCCAACGGGTTTCCTTGCGGAACAGCGTGTGCTGCGTGACGCACTCTGCAGCGCGATGACGGTGCATCAATTCCCACGCACGCAGCAGCTCGTGAATATCCGCAGCGGCCAGGCTCTGCAGGTCTTCCTCCATGATCTCGAGCTTCTTGAGACCGATATTCAGGAGCTTCTCGTTGGTCATGTAGTTGACGGTCACGCCGCCGCAATACTCGTCCATCAGCTTCTGCAGTCGGTCCAGACCCTGCTTGGGATTGATGTAATGCGGATTGACATCGCCCGCCACGATCGCATTGCGGTACATCTTGTAATGCTCCATGGGCTTGTAAATCTCTTGCTTGCGGCGGTTGATCTGCGCATCGGATACAACTATGCCTTCGCCCTTTCCGTCGTCGATGTATTTGCAGGCGGCCTTCGCGGCGAGACGGCCTTCGGTGAACGAGCCGGAGGAGAAAGCGTGCGGCGTGCCGCCGACCGCGTCACCGGCGCCGAACAGGCCTTCGATCGTCGTCATGCGGTTGTAGCCCCAGAAATACTCGGGCGGGGAGACGTCCTCGGGACCCGAGCACCAGGCACCCGAGCCCGTCGCGTGGGAGCCCATGACGTAGGGCTCGGAGGTGGTCAGCTCGGGATTCTCGTGCTTGGGATCCACATCGGTCGCGGCCCACAGCACCGCCTGGCCGACGGTCATGCCGAGGAAGTTTTCCCAACCGACCTCTTCCAGATGGGGATCCTGGAAGGCGCGCATGGTCACCATGTGAATGGGGCCGCGGCCGGCATTCACTTCACTGATGATGCAATGGTTGCGCAGACAGGTCGGGATCGGCCGATGGGTCAAGTTCGAGACTTCCGGATCGAGATATTCCTTGCCGACCATTTTCTGCAGTTCGGGAAACCACTTGGATTCGTACTCTTCGCCCAGACCGTTTTGCGTATAGGTCTTCAGGTGCAGGAAGTAGGCGCCGACCGGGCCATAACCATCCTTGAAGCGCGCCAGCACGATGCGATTTTCCATCTGCGTCATTTTCGCGCCGGCGTCGATCATGAGCCCATAGGCAGACGCGGACGACCAGGGCGCATACCAGGTGCGACCGGAACCTTCGCCTACGGAACGCGGTTTGAAGATGTTGGAGGCGCCGCCCGCGCCGCAGATCACGGTCTTGGACTTGAAGACGTGGTAGTTGCCCGTGCGGACGTTGAAGCCAACGGCACCGGCAATCCGGTTCTCCTTGCCGTCGTCCATCAGCAGGTGGGTGACGCAGATGCGGTTGAAGATCTTGTCCGCCGATTTCTTGGCGGCCTCGGCCACGATGGGCTTGTAGGACTCGCCGTGAATCATGATCTGCCATCGCCCTTCACGCAGATAGCGCCCGGTCTTCGGGTCCTTCATGATGGGCAGGCCCCACTCTTCGAACTGATGCACGGTGGAGTCGACGTGACGGGCCATATCGAACAGCAGGTCTTCCCGCACCATCCCCATCAGGTCGATGCGAGCGTAACGGACATGGTCCTCCGGCTTGTTCTCGCCCCAGCGGGTGCCCATATAGCAGTTGATGGCGTAGAGACCCTGAGCGACCGCACCAGAACGATCGATATTGGCCTTCTCGGCAATGACGATCTTCTTGTCCTGCCCCCAGAATCTGGCCTCCCATGCGGCACCCGTGCCGCCAAGGCCTGCACCGACGACCAGAACATCGATGCCGTCTTCGATGATCGTTTCGTAAGCCATCAGTAGTACACACCTTTCTTCATCGTGAGACCAGCGGACTGAAGTGTATGCAAGCCGCCGTCATCCATGCGGATGAATTCCGGCTCGCTGTACAACAGATGTCCGTCGCGCATTTCCTGGCTGGGGCCGGGAACATCCGCGAGCTTGGGGATCGCCGTTCCCCAGGGCTTGGTGGTGATCGGTGACAGGAAGTTCTTTTCCGTGCCGTTGCGGAACTTGATCTTCCAGGCGATCGTGCCTTTCTTTTCGTCGCGTTGGACGCGAACGCTGTGGCCCAGGGGGGCAAAGTCGGCATATCCGCGCACATCGATCGCATTCTGCGGGCAGGCTTTCACGCAGGCGTAGCACTCCCAGCACATGTTCGGCTCGATGTTGTAGGCGCGCCGATAGGTCTTGTCGATGTGCATGATGTCCGACGGGCAGATGTCGACGCAATGTCCGCATCCGTCGCACCTCGTCATGTAGACGAAGGTAGGCATAAGCTGGCTCCTTGATCGGTTCCGCTGGAAGCTGCGGGCTGGTTTCTAGTAGTGGCGCGGTGCTTCGCGCTTGATGCCAAGCCCCATGTCCATCGGGGCGTCTCGCAACAGTTCCATGGAATGTTTTTCCCGTTGTTCAGGATCGTCCCGGCTCAGCGTCGGCAGGTTCTCGCACGTGCCATTGGCCTCGGAAACGCGTTTCTCGAAGGCCGCCGCGGGCTTGAAAAACATGTGAGCGAATTTGGACCACGGCACTGACCCGAACAGCACCGTCGTGGCCAGGAGGTACAGACCGAAGGCCACGCCGGCGCCGGCACTGCCTCTGGCCTGCAGGAAAGCCCAGATGAGGCCCAGTGTGACGCTGGCGAGCAGGGAGAGGATGAACAGGTCCGCGCGCATGACGCGGAACGGTGATTTGCCTTCGGCGGCGACGTCGACCCGGATGAAGAACCAGAACCAGTAGCCGCCGAGGCAGACCATCAGGCCGCCAGCCCACCATAACAGCGGCAGCAGGGCGGGCGTCGTGACGGCGGGGGTCGCGTAGCAGAACACCATGACCGCGGTGCTGATGACGTAGATCAGGAACCCGTACATGGTAAGGAGATGTGCGATCCGGCGGCGCACGTTGCAGAATTCGCCGGAGGTCAGCACATCGACCACGCCGGTCTTGACGGCGATCGACACCAGTTCGGCACCACCGACCGGTTTCACGCCCCGGTTTTTCGATCTCCGCCAGTGGTCGAAAAAGTATCTGGCGCTGCCCTTGTGAACGATGTCGAACAGGGTTCCAGCAGCCACCAGGACGATCATGACGACCACATAGGCCTGCATGGCGGCCGGCGGGATGAACGCCGAAAGCGCGGCAAACGGATTGCTCGTGAACATCGTTCCTCCTCTCAGTCGATCGGCGGGCGGCAATTGACGGCTTGCCGCTCCCTCATTGGGTCAGGCGCATTCTATGCGGCGCACCGTTCGGCGCAACCGGGAAGACATCTATGCGCCCATAGAAATTTTTTGTGCACCATGGTCGAGCGTGCGCACTTCGAACTGCAGGCTTGCCAGATCACCCAAAATCCAGGTACGGGGCGCGGCGAGGCCGGCGACGGTTCCGGGATTGACCAGCCAGCAGTCACCGCCCTTTACGCTGGCGACGCGGCGGATCTCGGCCTGGTGCGAGTGTCCGCAGCACACGAGATCCCATTCGCCGGTGCACGCCATGCCGTAACCGTACTCCGGGTAGTGCACCACGAATACCTTGCGTCCGCCGAGTTCGAGCCTGGCGTCGGTGCCGTGATAGTGGAGGAGGCCGCCGCTGCTCTGCGCCAGCCGGTGCAGAGCCCCGGCATCGCCGAGGTTGTTGCCGTGGATCACGTGCAGCGGTAGCCCCAGTGCGATCGACGGCCGGAGGGTCTGCGCGCCGATCACGTCGCCGCAGTGAACGATGGCCGTGGCGCCCTGTTCCTTCGCTTCACGCACCGCCTGCGCGAGCGCGTCCGCCCGATCATGGCTGTCCGAAACGATGCCGATCTTCATCTCCCGGATGGTAATCGATAGCGCTCCGGGGCGCAGGGGCGTTCGCTGCACTGCGACATGCGCTTATGGACTGATCAGATCAGTTCATTGGCCAATCCGGATCGTGCAACGCAACATGGCGTCCTTTCAACGCGGAGTGTCCTGTTGAACGGCGGCGCAGCAACATCGGTCAAGACCACCACCTGCTACATGTGCGCGTGCCGCTGCGGCATCCGCGTGCACCTGCGCGACGGCGAGGTGCGCTATATCGACGGCAATCCCGATCATCCGCTGAACAAGGGGGTGATCTGCGCCAAGGGCGCCGCCGGCATCATGAAACAGGTTTCGCCGGCGCGGCTGACCCGCCCGTTGCTGCGCAAGGCCGGCACGGAGCGGGGGGGCGGGGCCTACGAGCCGATTTCCTGGGACCGCACTTTTGACCTTCTGACCGAGCGCCTCGCGAAAATCCGGGCGACCGATCCGAAGCAGTTTGCCCTGTTCACCGGCCGCGACCAGATGCAGGCGCTGACGGGCTACTTCGCCCGCCAGTTCGGCACGCCCAACTACGCCGCGCACGGCGGGTTCTGCTCGGTCAACATGGCCGCCGGCATGATCTACACCATCGGCGGCTCGTTCTGGGAGTTTGGCGGGCCCGACCTCGACCGGGCGAAGCTGTTCGTGATGATCGGCACCGCCGAGGACCATCACTCCAACCCGCTCAAGATCGCGCTCTCGAAGTTCAAGCGCAGCGGCGGGCGGTTCATCTCCATCAACCCCGTGCGCACCGGCTACTCGGCCATCGCCGACGAGTGGATCCCGATCAAGCCGGGCACCGATGGCGCGCTGCTCTTGGCGCTGTGCCGCGAACTGATCGAGCGCGACCTGTATGACCGGGAGTTCGTGGCCGAGTACACGAACGGCGGCCACTTGATCAATCTCGATGCCGCGCACCGCGATTTCGGGCTAGCCGCGTGTGATCCCGCGCATCCAGAGCCCGGCACGTACCGCCCGCACAACCAGCTCTGGTGGGACACGCGCACCAACGCCGCCGTGATGAATCACACGGCGGCCGCAGAACCGGCGCTTGAAGGCGAGTACCGGCTGCCCGACGGCATGGCCGTCAAGCCCGCTTTCGCGCTCCTGCGCGAGCGGCTGCAGGAGTACACGCCCGAGTGGGCGGCGGCGCTCACCGGCATCCCGGCCAAGACGATCCGGCGGCTGGCGACGGAGATGGGTGTGATGGCGCGCGATCACCAGATCGAACTGCCGATCGCCTGGACCGACAGTTGGGGCCGCCGTCACGACAAGGTGACCGGCAATCCGGTCGCCTTTCACGCCATGCGCGGGCTGGCCGCGCACTCCAACGGTTTTCATACCATCCGCGCGCTGTCGATCCTGATGTCGCTGCTCGGCACCATCGACCGGCCGGGTGGCTTCCGGCACAAGGCGCCGTTCCCGCGCGGCACGCCGCCGGAGTACGCGCGCCTGCCGCACAGTCCGGACGCAGTCAAACCGAATACGCCGCTCGGCGGCGCACCGCTGGGCTTTCCCGCTGGCCCGGACGACCTGTTCGTGGACGCGGACGGCAAGCCGATCCGCATCGACAAGGCGTTCTCGTGGGAGTACCCGCTCGCCGTGCACGGGATGATGCACAACGTCATCACCAACGCCTGGCGCGGGGACCCGTACCGCATCGACACGCTGATGATCTTCATGTCCAACATGGCCTGGAACTCGAGCATGAATACGGTCGAGGTACGCAAGATGCTGAACGACAAGGGCGCGGACGGGGAGTACAAGATCCCGTTCCTGGTCGTTTGCGATGCTTTCCAGTCGGAGATGACGGCGTTCGCCGACCTGATCCTGCCGGACACCACGTACCTCGAGCGCCATGACGTGATGTCGATGCTGGATCGGCCGATCTCGGAGTTCGACGGGCCGATGGACTCGGTGCGCGTGCCGGTGGTGCCGCCCAAGGGCGAGTGCAAGCCCTTCCAGGAGGTGCTGATCGAACTCGCCGGGCGGCTCAAGTTTCCGGCGTTCACCACGCCCGATGGCGGCCGCAAGTTCAGGGACTATCCGGACTTCATCGTCAATTTCGAGACCGAGCCGGGGTCGGGGCAGGGCTTCCTCATCGGCTGGCGCGGCACGGACGGCAAGGACGCCATGCTCGGCAAGCCGAACCCGGGCCAATGGAAGCGCTACGCCGAGAACAACTGCGTGTTCCATTACGCGATGCCGCCGGAGCACCAGTACCTGCGCAACTGGAACCGGGGCTACCTTGAATGGGCGCAGCAGATGAAGCTGCGCCGGCGTCCCGACCCCATCGTGATCCAGCTCTACTGCGAGGTGCTGCAGAAGTTCCGGCTGGCGGCGCAGGGACGGGGCCCGGACCAGCGCCGTCCGCCCGCGCATCTGGCTGCGCGCGTGGAGACCTATTTCGATCCGCTGCCTTTCTGGTATGCGCCGCTGGAAGCGCAGGCCAGCGACACGGAGAAGTACCCGCTCAACGCCATCACGCAGCGGCCGATGGCGATGTATCACTCCTGGGATTCGCAGAATGCGTGGCTGCGCCAGATCCACGCGCACAACTACCTGTTCGTGAATCCACGCACGGCCGGCGCAGCGAAGATCGAGGACGGCGGCTGGATGTGGGTGGCGTCGCCGCACGGCAAGGTGCGTTGCCTGTGCCGCTATTCGGAGGCGGTCGAACCGGGTACGGTGTGGACGTGGAACGCGATCGGCAAACAGTCCGGCGCGTGGCATTTGGCGGCGGACGCCAATGAGTCGCAGCGTGGTTTTCTGCTGAACCACCTGCTGACCGAGGAACTGCCGGCCGATGCGGGCGGCAGCCGCTTTTCCAATTCCGATCCAGTGACGGGGCAGGCCGGCTGGTACGACGTGCGGGTGCGCATCTACCCGGCGGCGCCGGACGAGGCCAAAGAATCCTGGCCGCAGTACCCGACGATGCACGCGCTGCCGGGTACTGTGGGGATGAGCAATGGGTAAAACCCCATCACCCATCACCCGTCACCCGTTCCCCGGCATTGAAATGCGGAGCCCGCGGTGACCCAGTTCGCGTTGGTCATCGACCTGAACGTCTGCGTGGGTTGCCATGCCTGCGTGACGTCGTGCAAGGAATGGAACACGGCTGGGGTGGCCGGTCCGCTGTCGGACCTCGAACCCTACGGCAAGGATCCGACCGGGACCTTCTTCAACCGGGTGCAGACCTTCGAGGCCGGCACGTTTCCGGACACCGAGACCGTGCATTTCCCGAAATCTTGCCTGCATTGCGAGGATCCGCCCTGCGTGCCGGTATGCCCGACCGGCGCCAGCTACAAGCGCCCCGAGGACGGCATCGTGCTGGTGGATTACGATAAGTGCATCGGCTGCAAGTATTGCGCGTGGGCCTGTCCGTACGGCGCGCGCGAGCTCGACATGGAACAGAAGGTGATGAAAAAGTGCACGCTCTGCGTGGACCGCATCACCGACGTGTCGCTGCCGGAGCGCGACCGCAAGCCGGCCTGCGTGATGGCCTGCCCGACCAGCGCGCGCTTGTTCGGCGACGTGCACGATCCGGAATCCGAAGTCTCCGTCGCGATCCGCGAGCGCGGCGGCTACGCGTTGATGCCGGAGTGGGAGACGAAGCCGGCCAATCAGTATCTGCCGCGGCGGAAGACGCCGGCTCCCGCAGGGTTGGGTGATGGGTGATGGGTGATGGGTGATGAGGGATGAGGGATGAGGGATGTGAACCCAACACCCATTCCCCATCACCCATTCCCCATCACCCATCACCCATCACCCATCACCCATCACCCATCACCCACTCCATGCATCCCGCGATTTCCGTCATTCTCCTCACCACGCTGATCGGGGCGGGGCAGGGCCTGTTCCTTGCCCTGGCCGGCGTCGAACTGGCGGCAGCACGCGGCGCGGTCGCAATGCCCGATGCCACCGGTTTCTTCGCCGCGGGCAGCGCGCTGGCGGTAGGGTTGCTCGGTGCGGGCCTGATCGCCTCGTTTTTCCATCTCGGGCATCCGGAACGTGCGTGGCGCGCCATCGCGGTGTGGCGCACCTCATGGCTGTCGCGGGAATGCCTCGTGCTGCCCGCGTTCATGGCGGCGGTGACCGCCTACGGCGCGGCGCATGCGTTTGCGTTACCGGGGACCGGATGGATCGCCGCCGCCGGGGTGGTGCTGTGCTGTGCACTCTTCGTCTGCACCGCGATGATCTACGCCTGCCTCAAGTTTCTGCAGGAATGGCATACGCCGCTGACGATGCTCAATTTCACGCTGCTGGGCTGTGCGTCGGGGTTGACCTTGAGCGCGGCGTTCGCGGCGCAGACCGCGCCGGAGCTGGCGCCCGCGCTGGCTCGCTGGGCCATCGGTGTGACACTGCTGGCGCTGGCCGGGCGCACCGCGTCGCTGGTCCGGAACGCGCGGCTCCGCCCGCGGTCGTCATTGCAAAGTGCAATCGGGATCAGCAATCCCCGCATCGTGCAGAAGTCGCAGGGACAGATGGGCGGGTCTTTCAATACCCGCGAGTTCTTTCACGGCCGCACGGCGGGGTGGCTGCGCGGGATGAAGTGGGGTTTCCTGCTGTTCGCGTTCGTGCTGCCGGTGCTGCTGCTGGCGGGCGGCTGGTGGGGGGCGGCGTTCATCGCCCAGTATTGCGGCCTGCTCGCCGAACGCTGGTTTTTCTTCGCGCAGGCGAACCATCCGCAGAACCTGTATTACGGCGCCATCGCGTGACGGATGTAGGCGTGCGGCGGCACGGCGTGTAGGCGCAATCCGGTTGATTCTTACCGGAAAAATCGGTTAGGCTAGCCTTCCAGTGCCGTTCCCTGTGCGGCGCGTACCGAGCCTTTCCCAGCCTTCCCATTTTCTCCGTCCGAACCAATCGAGGTTGCCCATGAACGATATGACCAATGCCCCCCGCGACAAACTGCTCTCAGACGTCAAAGTGGTGATTTCCGACGCCGAGGAACTCCTCAAGGCCACTGCCAGCGCTGCCGGCGAGAAAGTCGCCGCCGCCCGCGAACGCGTGCAGGACAGCCTGCACAGGGCCAAGGTGAAACTCGCCGAAGCCGAGGAAGTCGTGATCCAGCGCGCCAAGCAGACGGCACGCGTTACTGACGAATACGTGCACGAGCATCCCTGGCGTTCCGTCGGCATCGCCGCTGGAGTGGGCCTGATCGTCGGCCTGCTGATCGGCCGCCGCTAGGCGGCAGCATGGCACGCAAGCCTGCCGAGGGCTTGCCGCCGCCGGATGAACAGCCCAGCCGTGAGGCCGGGCTGTTCGAGTCCCTGCGCCGGCTGCTGGCGACGCTGCTGGCGATCGCCCAGACGCGCCTTGCGCTGCTCGCCAACGAGGTCCAGGAAGAGACGCTGCGTCTGCAGCGGCTGATCGTCCTGGCGTTTGCCGCGGTGTTTTTCCTGGCGCTGGGCGTCCTGCTCGGCACCTGTTACTTCATTCTGTTGCTGTGGGAGAACCACGGCCTCGCCATCATCGGCGTGTTCGCCTTGCTATACATCGGCGCGGGCGTGGTATTCGGCCTCTACGTCTACCGGAAGTCGCTGGAACGGACGCGCCTGTTCCAGGCCAGTCTTGCTGAACTCGGCAAGGATCGTGAGCGGCTGTCGCCGTGAGCTACCGCAGCCGGGTCGCGCAACTGGAGCACCGCCGCAGTGTCCTGATCGCGCAAGCCGCGGAGCAGCGGGTGGTGCTGGCCGACGCCGCCGAACCGTGGCGCCGGCCGCTGGCCATCGCCGACCGCGGGGTCGCTATGCTGCGATTCTTCAAGCGCTACCCGGCGTTTCTGGCGGCGGCGAGCGTGGTGGTGCTGCTCTTGAAGCCCGGCCCGACGTTCCGCTGGGCGCGGCGCGGGTACTTGGCCTGGCGGGCCTGGCGTGCGTTCGTGCGCACGGAAGCCGTCCGGTAGTCCGTGGCGACCAACGATCCGTCCTCCCTGGTCGTCGGCGCGCGCAAGGTCGTCGTTCCGCCCGCGCAGCTGCTGCCGCAATTGATGGGCTCGGCCTTCCTTGCCGGCTGGAAGATGGAGGAGGTGTCCACGCTCATCGATTACCTCGGCGTGATCGACGCCACGCCGAACACGCTGCTGTTCCGGGAAGGCGAACCGGGCAGCTTCCTCGCGCTGGTGCTGGACGGCAGCGCCGATATTCTGAAACACGACATGAAAAGCGGCGACAAGAAGCTCGCGCGCATCGGCGCCGGCATGACCTTCGGCGAAATGGCGATCATCGACGGCGACCCGCGATCGGCGACCTGCGTCTGCAACGAGCAGACCCGTCTCGCCACGCTCACGCGCGAAAATTTCGTGCGCCTCATCCGCGAACAGCCGCCGCTTGGCGTGAAGCTCCTGCTCAAGGTCACTACGCTGTTGTCGCGGCGCCTGCGCGCGACCAGCGGCCAGTTGATCGACGCCCTGTACCATCCCTGATCCGCATTCTCTCCGGACCGCCGCCATGACAGCACTCAGGCATTGCAACGTCCACGACCTGCGTGAAAAGGCGCGCCGCCGACTGCCGGGCGGCCTGTTCCAGTTCGTCGACCGCGGTTCCGAGGACGAGCGGTCGCTGCGCCACAACCGCGAGGTCTTCGGCCGCATCCGCTTCCGTCCGCGCACGCTGGTGGACGTGTCGGCGCGCTCGCAGCAAGTCAGCGTCTTCGGCAAGCTGCAGCACATGCCGGTGGCGGTCGGGCCGACCGGCACCGCCGGCATGATGTGGTTCCAGGGTGACGTGGCGCTCGCTCGCGCCGCGAAGGAAGCGGGCGTGCCCTTCACCTGCGCCACCGGCTCGATCACCTCGCTCGAGGAGATCGCCCGGGACGCCGGCGGCACATTGTGGTTCCAGCTATACATGGCGGCCGACCGCAGCCGCTCGGAACAGCTCATCAAGCGCGCGCACGACGCCGGCTACGAGGCGCTGTTCGTCACGGTGGACGGGGTGGTCTCGGGCAACCGGGAATACAACCTGCGCCACGGCTTTACCATCCCGTTCCGCTTTTCCCTGCGCAACGTGTGGGACGTGGTGTCGCATCCGCGCTGGCTGCTGGGCACGCTGGGCCGCTGGATTCTGCACTCCGGCATGCCGCGCTATCGCAATTTTCCGGCCGAGACGCAGCAGCGGGTCACCGCGGCGCCGATGGGCCGCTCCATGCTCAAGTCCGATGCCCTCAACTGGGAAGACATCCGCTGGGTGCGCTCGATCTGGCCCGGCAAGCTGGTCGTCAAGGGAATCCTGCGGGCCGACGATGCGCTGCTCGCCGTGCAGCACGGCTGCGACGGTGTCGTCGTCAGCAATCACGGCGGGCGCAATCTCGACGGCGCGGTGTCACCGATCGAAGCGCTGCCCGAGGTGGTGGCGGCGGTGGGTTCGAAGCTGACGGTCTTCGTCGATGGCGGCGTGCGCCGCGGGGCGGACGTGGTGAAGGCGCTGGCCCTGGGCGCGCACTGCGTGCTGCTCGGCCGTTCCACGCTGTACGGCATCGGCGCGGCGGGCGGGCCGGGTGCTGCGCGCGTGCTCGAGATGTTCCGCGACGAGATCAGCCGCGTGCTTGCGCTGCTCGGCTGCCCGAGCGTCTCTGCGCTCAATCCGGACTTCCTGCATCTCGACGGTGTGCGCTTCACGCAGTCTGCGCCGCACAGCGACGCCGGACGCCCGGAAGCCGCGCGGTCCACCCGCGCCTAGCGCCCACGCGACGGAGGCCTGCGCATGTGGTGGCTGCTGGGGGTGGCGGTCTGGGTCGGAGTAATCATCTGGCTGGTCATGAGCTACCAGCGCAAGATGGGCGGCCGCAACCGGGAGCGCGACGCACAGCTTGAACAGATGATGGCCGAAGTGCGTGCCGCCAAGGGCGCGCCGGCGGCCGCGGCGGTTGCGCCAGCGGGTGTTGCGTCCGCTGTGCCCGGAATGGCAGTGCCGCCGCTCGCCACCGGCGGACCCCCGTGGCACGGCCGCGAGCGGTTGCTGGACCCGCCCCGCGGGCTCATCTACCTCCTGCTGCGCACCGGCCTGCCGGAACATGAAATCTTCGCCAATCTGACGCTTGCCGACGTGGCCAGTGTGGGGGCGTCTGCGCAGGGCCCGGAACGCGAGCAGCGCTTGCGCCGGCTGCAGCAGACACGGGTGGATTTCGTGGTGTGCACGCGGCGCCTGCAGCCGGTGGCGGTGGTAGCGTTGCGGGAAGCGACCGCTGACGCAGCGGGAAAGGGGGCCACCGACGCGGCCGTGGTTGAGCGGGTGCGCTTTACGGAGGAATGCCTCGCTGTCGCGGCGCTACGCTACGTGACGCTCGACCCGGCTTCGCCGCCCCGCCACGGTGAAATCCGCGGCCTGGTGCTGGGCGGCTAAGCCGCCGCGCCGGCGGCCGGTCAGCGCAGCGAGAAGTCCACGCGCGTGGACTTGCCCTTGTCCTTGATGTCTTCGGCCGTCAGTTTCGGCGCGACCATGAACACGCGGTCGGCGGGCATCTTGCCGGCCACCACCAGCGCATCCTTGACGGCCTGGGCCCGCGCATTCGCCAACGCGCGCAGGTCGTCTTCGGTCACCGCGGCATTGGTCAGCATGAGCTGTTCCATCTCCGCCACCGGCAGGTCCTTGGCGATGCCGACGAGGTTGCGCGACTTGGGGAACTTGGCGTCGCTGTAGGCGGCAGTCAGGTACTTCGGATACTCCGCGGCATCCACCCGGACGTCCTCGGCGGAGGCGGGGGCCTTGCCGGCCTTGGTAAGGTCCTGCAATTTCTGGGCGCGCACCTGGCGGTCCATCGCGGCGCGCTTGAGGCCCTCGCGGTCGGCGGCCGGATCGACACGGCCCGTGACATCCACCTTGAGCGCGGGCCGGTCGGTCAGCGCTTTGATCAGCGTCTTGGTCTTGGCGTCGCCCGCCGCGTCCAGACGGGCCGTGCCGGGTGCGAATTCGATATAGGCCAGTTCCTCGCTGCCGCCGAACATGGCGCCGATCAGCGCGAAGGGCGAAGTCACCGCTTTGACGAACAGGTTGACGATGACACGGACAATGACACCGCCGATGGAAAACTGCGGGTCGTCGAGCGAGCCGCTGATGGGCAGGTTGATGTCGATCACCCCGTTGCGGTCCTTCAGCAGCGAGACAGCGAACAGCACCGGCAGCTTGGTGGCGGTGGGACTGTCGATCTTGTCGCCGAAGGTGAGCTGGTCGAGGTAGATGTTGTTCTCGGCGTTGAGCTTGCGGTTCTCGATGAAGTACTTGATGTTGACCGACAGCTTGCCCTTCTGGATGCCGTAACCCGCGTACTTGACCGCGTACGGCGTGAACGGCGACAGCTCGATGTCGCGCGCGCTGGCCTTGATGTCGAGGAACAGGTCCTTGCCCAGCGGGTTGATGCGTCCGAGCACTTCCAGCGGGGCCGTGTTGTCGATCCTGCCGCGCAGCTCGACATCGGCCGCCTTGTCGGGCGTCATCTCGCTGACGGCACCGCCGACGCCGGTCAGGTTGGCGGAGTAGTTGGGTTTGATGAAGTTGTCGGTGAAGTTGATGTTGCCGCCCTGCAGGGTGATGCGCCCGACGCGCAGGTTGGCCGTGGGGCCTGGATCCGCCGTCTTGACGGACGCAGCGTCCGGTCTGACGGTGGCAATGGCCGCGTCGGCAATGTTCTTGTCCCCGGCGGGCGGAGGCGGCTTGCCGCCGTCCTTCTTCACCACCTGCTGCAGGTTGAGCGTGCCATCCGCATTGACGATCAATCGCGAGTAGAAATCCGATAGTGCGATTTCGTCGATGTTGACGGCGAGCGGTGCGAGGTCGAACTTGATGCCGCCGAGGAACAGCGAGCGCCACTTCAGCAGGTCCTGCGACGTAGTCTTATCCAATGAGGCGAAGTCGGCGACCGTGATCTCCCCGGCGTAGCGCACCGCGGGCGCCGCGTTCGCGGGCAGGTCGACCTCGAGCTGTCCGGCCGTGTTGAACGCGCCGCCGGTAAGGACGACGGCGGCCTGCTTGGCGATGTAGGGTTGGAAGGGAGCGAGCGGCAGATCCTTGACCTCTACCTTTAAGCGCAACGATTGCGGGCCCGAGACCATGCTGCCGTTCACCGCAACCTTGCCGGTCGTGTTGACGAGCGTGCGCAGGGCGACCGTTTGCTTCTTGCCCGGCGCGGTCGTGAAGTTGTCGATCGTCATGTTCAATTTCGACAACTCGATGCGGGCGGGCGTGGCGAGGCTGCGGTCGTCGATGGTGATGGCACCGTCGACCAACTGGTAGCGTTTGGCTTCGACCACCCACGGCGGCCCGCTGTCTGTGCCGGGCGCCTGTGCCTGTGCGTTGGCTTCCTGCTCCGTGGCGCGCTTGATCAGGCGCGCGAAACGCAGCGAGCCGTCCGGCTCCCTGACCACAACGCCCACCGGCTGGCGCACGTTGAACTCCTGCATGCTCACCAGCCGGGCCGCCAGGTCGACCGTGGTGTTGCGCACCTCGATCGCCGGCACCCGTCCGAAAGGCTCCTTGTCGCCAGGGAACTGCGTCTTCAGCGCATTGATGGTGGCATTGAGCGCGGTCAGCTTTGCATCGAGCTTGCCGTCGGGCAGGCTGATGGCGAGTCCCGTGTCGAGATCGAGCGTGCCGTCGGCGACTTCCAGGTTGAGCACGCTCTCGTAGTAGGGGTAGAGCTCCTTGAGGCGCAGCCCGGCGACCTCGATGCGTCCCTCCACCGCCAGCGGCGCGAGTTGTACCTTGCTCGTAAGCTTGATGCTTTCCTTGCGTTCGGTGGCGAGCGCCAGCGTGACGTCGGCCTTGGTGTCGGGAGCGTTGGACAGGTTCTTCACGTTGACCGCGAGGTCCTGCACGGTCGTGTGGAAGGGCCGCTCGGGCACGAGGTCGGCGATGCGGATGCGGCCGCCGGAAAGATCGATTTCGCCGACGGTAAAGCCGAAGGGTTGGGCGGGCCTGGGCGCAGGCTTGGCACCGGGCGTCGGCAGCAAGGCGAGCAGGGAGATCGCGCCGTCCTTGCGCCGCGTGACATCGACTTCGGGCGCTTCGAGCCGCACGCTCTTCACGGCGGCGTTGCGCGCAATGGCGTCCACCTTGTCGAGTTCGATTGCCAGGGACTTCCAGACGATGGCGGGTTTGCCATCCGGAAACTGCACGGCGAGGTCGCGTATGGCCGCGGTACCAGATACGGCGAGGGTGGAAATCTGTTCCTTGCGGGTGGACACCATGAGCACGAGCCGCGTGTCGAGTGCGCCGGACGGCAGCTTGAATTTCAGGGGCACCGGTGAATAGTCGAAGTACTTGGACAACTGCAGGCCGTCCAGATCCAGGCGCAGGGTGGTCTCGCGCGTGTCCTTGAAGGGCTTGGTTTCGCCGGTGAGGCCGACGGCATTGCCGTTCAGCTTGGCGGTCAGCCGCGGCTGCACCTTGAGGTCGGTGTAATAGGGCAGGCTGGAAATGAAGGGAATGCCGAGGTCAAGGTCGGTGATGCTGTGGGTGAGTTTTTCCGGCCGGTCGTCAAAGTCGATGCGGCCGTCGACAACCTCGATGTTGTTCAGCGAGAACGGCGGCGTCGGACCACCGGAGGGTTTGGCGAGGATCTCGTCGATGAGGTCCTGGTAGTTGTAGGTCTTGTCCGCGTTGCGCACGATGCGGATGTGCGGCTTCACCAGCCGCACGGCATCCAGCACCGGCGCGAGACGGAAAATCGAGAACGACGACAGGTTGACGTACAGTTCGTCGAAAGTGATGGCGGGCGCGTCGCCGGCGGGCTCTTTCAGCGTGAAGCCGCGCACCGTGAGCGACAGGACGTACGGATTGAACCCGAGTTTTTCGATCGTGACTGGGCGGTGCAGGGCCTTGGACAGTTCGGTTTCCACCTTGCCTTTGACCAGCGGCGGCACCACGAAGAAGCCGATGGCGCCGATCGCCGCCATGATGCCGGCGAACCAGAGGGCGATCTTGCGTGCCCGCGGGGTGCGGGCGAAGCGGAGCGCCCGCACGGGCAATTGGCGGGCGTGGTCGAGCAAGGCAGTCATGGGCAATCCGTGCAGTCCGTGGGAACCGCGATTATCGCCCGGATGATGGTAGACGGTAATCCGGCTGCGTTTGCGGATTGAGGACAATCCGGTATTTTGTCGCCGCCACCACTGCCTGCCTCGAATAGGCGAGCGGGAAATATTCGCCTTTCTGCCACAGGGCTGCCAGATCGCGGTAATGCAGGCTGTCTGGATGGCCCGACTGCCCGGGGTGGTTCACGGCCCGCGAGCGGTCCCAGTTGCCGACGTCCACGACGATGCGGAAAGACGCGCCGTTGATGTGGCGGAAATCGCTCACGCGGTAGGTGGACTGATTGGGGGTGTAGGCGGAGCCGCCCTTCGCCAGCGGGCCGACGTTGAACTTCGCGCGCGTGGCCTCGTCTAGCGCGGCGGACAGCGCGTGCTCCGGCAGGTTGTGGTGCAGCTTGCCCCATTGCCATTGCCGGGGGTCCGTGCCCTGCAGCTTTTCCATCTCGGCCCAGGCCGCGGCCAGGCTGCCCAGCAGCACTTCGTTGCGCAATTCGGTCGCGTTCGGCCCGAAGCGCGCCGTCGGCTTCTCCAGCGCGTCGAGCATGACGGCCGCGTCAGGCGGCCCCATCGCATCGGCGGCGGCCTTGGACAGCAGGGCTTCCTTGAACGCGCGCCCGAGATGGCGCGAGAACCAGACTTCCAGCAGCGCGGCCTGCGCCGAGTCGGCGTGCTGCACGCCGTTCCAGCCGCGCAGAAGATCGAGCGCGGACTGGGTGCGGGACTCGCTGGAGGACAGCGGGGCGAGCAGGGCCACCAGCCGGCGGGCGGGTATGGAGAGGATATCGTTCTGCAGCCGCATCGACTCCGCGAGGGAGACCTTGCCGGGCAGCGACAGCACCTCGGCGATGCGCGCGTAGCGCGAGCCGTTGGTCCATTCGAAGCCCAGCATGCGGCGGTGGTACGGGAAATCCGCCGGCAGGTTCATCTGGTTGGCGGTGGCGAACCAGCCGGACTTCGGGTTCAGCACCCACGGCATCTGGTCGCCGCTCCAGAAGCCCGCCCATTCGTAGCGCCCATCACCAGGCACCGGCAACAAGCCGTCGTAGCCGACGCGGATGGGGGCCAGGCCGCCCGGCACCCAGCCGATGTTGCCTTTCGTGTCCGCATAGACCTGGTTTTCGGTGGGCGCGCCCCAGTGCCGCATCGCGCGCCGGAAGTCATCGAAGTTCTGCGCCCGCATGTAGTCGATGGCGCCGAAGTAGGGCGCCATGCCGGGTTCCAGCCAACACGAGCGCACGGCATAGCCGCGGTCCCGGTCGGTGTCCGTGTAGATCAGCGGGCCATGCCGGGTGAACTTGAGCCGCGCGATGACCGGTGGCCCGCCCTTGACGCGGATGACTTCGGAAACCGTCCGTACCGGCTCCCAGCGGCCCGCGTAGCGGTACTCGTCCGCGTTGGCCGGATTCAGTTCGTAAACATAAAGGTCTTCCTGGTCGATGCTGAAGATGGTCAGCCCGAAGGCGATGCTGCCGTTATGGCCGATCGAGATGCCGGGCAGCGCGGGCTCGCCGGCGCCGATCACGTTCATGCCCGGCGCGACCACGTGCGCGATGTAGCGCAGGCTCGGTGTGGTGTAGGCGCGGTGCGGGTCGTTGGCCATGATGGGGCGGCCGGTGGCGGACTTCTTCGGCGCGATCACCCAGTTGTTGCTGCCCTCCAGTGTTTCCAGCTCCCGCTCGTCGGCGGCGATGCGGACATCCGCCGCGCGGGCGCCCTTGAGGCTGTCGCGGGTGATGCGTACGCCCTGCGTGGCGAGGTCGAATACGCGCAGCACGTCCTTCGGCAGGCAGGGATCGAGGCCCTCGGGCAGGCGGGTTTCCCACGCCGGCTGCAGGCCGACGCGGATGCCGTCCGATTTGAGGTCGGCGCGGCAGGCGACATTGGCGCGGGCCACCTCGCTGCGCAGGTTGCGCGTGAGGCCGTGCGAACGGATGCGCACGACGTCCTCGGGCGACCATTTCGCCGGACGGTAGCCGAGCAGCTTGAATTCCGGCGGCAGCTTGGAGGGGTTGGCTTCCAGCCATTCGATGTGCGCGTTGATGCCCGCCACGAAGGCCGTGGTGATGCGTTCGGCGTTCAGCATGCCGGGTCCGCCGCGGCCGTAGGCCTGCCATTCGCGCGCCATGTCGCCGCGGTAGAGAAACAGGCGCGTCGCCTTGTCCTGTTCGACGTAGGCGGGGCCGAATACCTCGGCGAGCTGCCCCAGCCCGCGCCGGCGCCACAGATCGATCTGGAACAGGCGTTCGCGCGCGGCGTTCCAGCCTTGCACGAAGAAGGCATCGCGCTCGTTGCCCGCGTAGATATGCGGGACGCCCCAGCGGTCGACGCGGATTTCGGCGGGCGCCTTCAGCCCGGGTACGGGCAGGCGGAGGTCCGCAGCGGCGGCCAGCACGGACGGCGGCGCCAGGCACAGCCCGAGCCCGAGCGCAATGGCGGCCCACTCCCTGCGTCCTCGCCTGCTGGTCATGCCTGCTCCTCCGGGTGGGGCGCGGCGGCCCGGTGTGCCGCGCGCTATAGACGGGATATTACCCGCGCTGCGCAGTAAAAAAGGGGCCCGCGGAGGCCCCTCGTTGCAGCACGCGCCTGCGCGCGTGCGTCAGCCCTTGGTGCGGCTGCGGTACTCGCCGGTGCGGGTGTCGATTTCGATGCGGTCGCCGATGGCGCAGAACAGGGGCACCGGCACTTCGAAGCCGGTTTTGAGCTTGGCCGGTTTGAGCACCTTGCCCGAGGTGTCGCCGCGCACGGCGGGTTCGGTGTAGATGATTTCGCGCACCACGCTCTGCGGCAGCTCGATGGAGATCGGGCGGCCTTCGTAGAGCACCAGCTGGCACTCCAGGCCTTCTTCGACGTAATTCAGCGCGTCACCCATGTCTTCCTGGTGGACTTCGAGCTGGTTGTAGTCGGCGTCCATGAACACATGCATGGGATCGGCGTAATAGGAGTAGGTCACGTCCTTGCGCTCGAGCGTCATGATGTCGAATTTTTCATCCGCCTTGTAGACCGTTTCCTGGCCCGAGCCGGTCAGCAGATGCTTCATCTTCATCTTGACGACCGCCGCGTTGCGGCCGCCTTTGTTGTATTCGGCTTTCAGCACGACCATCGGATCCTTGCCGATCATGATGACGTTGCCGACGCGCAGTTCCATTGCGGTTTTCATGGGGAATCCTGCCTGCCTGAAATCAAAAAGACGGCGATTGTAACCGTTCGCCCGCGAAGCGCACCAGCGAGTCCGCGAGGCCGTTACCCGCTGCAAGACCATCCGCCCACGCTCCGGCAGCGGCCGTCAGGCCCGGCCGGGCGGCGGCAAAGGCTTCCCAGGTCGCGGCGATGTCGCCGGCTCCGTTCCAGGCCTGCATCATGTGTTGCACCGCCGCGGCGGGACGGGGCGGCAGTCCTGCCGCGTAGCGGGCGAGGAAGGCTTCGAGCTTCACGCGATGGGCATCGGCCTGCTGCGGGTAGATGTTCCAGACGAAGGGCCGCGCAGCGAGCTGCGCGCGCACGAAGGAATCCTCGCCGCGCACGAAGTTTATGTCGCAGGCCCACAGCAGCCGGTCGTAGCCCGGTTGGTCCTGAAAGGCGACGGGGTGCAGGGTCAGCGCCCGCGCCTGCTGGGGCCGGCCCGGTACCAGCGGCGTCCGGAACCAGTCCTCGAGTGCGCGCGTGGCGACGCCGGCCGGCACGTAACAGGCAATCGGCGTGCGACTGTGCGACCAGGCGTCTAGCAGCGCGGCCACGGGGGCGCGGTCGTAGCAGAACAGCGAGACCTTGAGCGCGTCGGGCTGGGGTGCCGCGTCGAGCGCGCGCCAGAAATTCTCGCGCGCGGCAGCGTCGGCCTGAAAGGCCCGGCGCGCCGCGGCCAGATCGCGTTCGACCAGCACGCCGCCCGTGCGCGGCGTGAAGCCCGGGAAAAAGAAATGCTTGGTTAAAGGCAATCGCGGATGCGGTGAGGGCAGGCCGTGGCAGCCTTCGACCCAGTCCTCGGCGGACAGATAATCGAGATTGATCCAGACCGGGTGTACGGGCGCTGCGGCCATGGCGTCGAGGTAAGTTGCCGGCAGTTCGCAGCCGAAGGTTTCGAGCACGACGTCGGCAGGTACGGTCGCCGCGAACGGCGTTTCCCAGCAGCGGATGTCGACGCCGTCCACGTGTTGCGCGCGCAGAGTGGGATCAACCGCGGGGACGAGACGGGCAAGCGTGGCCGGCCGGTCAATCCACAGCCGCATTGAAAGTCCGTGTTCGGCCGCCAGTTGCCGCGCCAGACGCCAGCACACGCCGGCGTCGCCGTAGTGGTCAACGACGGTGCAGAAAATGTCCCAGCGGTTGATGGCGGCAGGCATCCCGGCCGCAGTCTACCGACTCGCAGCGCGGCGGCGCAGGATCAGCGGGCCGGGGCGGCGGGCAGCGCGCGGATGGCGGCGGCGAGATCGCGGCTGACGGCGCCGAGCGCTTTGGCGTGGGCAGTTACCAGCGCGCCGTAGCTCGCATCGGTCGTCTGTTCGCGCGCGATCGTGCGGCCGGTGCGTTCCGTCGTGCCGCGCCGCACCGTCCACAGCACCTCGATCTGAGCGGCCTCGCCGAGCGAGGAATCGAAGCGCGTCACGTCGAGCAGCACGCGCACCTCGGCGTCGGCGGGCGCCGCCTGCGACGAGGGCCACACTTCCGCGCCGCCGAGATCCTGCGACAGTTGGGCGGCCACGGTGCGCGGGATGCCGCTTTTCAGCGACTCTGACCAGCGATGGTATTCGGCGAAGCTGACGCGCCCCCAGCTTTCGCGCAGGGTGATCTGCGGGCGGTCGAGGCTGTCCGGAATGGTAGTCGACACGATGACGACCCGGCGCACCCCGGCCGCTGCCGTTGCGGCTGCGGCCGCGGGTGTAGCCGCGGACAGGGAATAGTAGGTCGGCACGGGCGACGTTCCGCAGGCCGCGAGCGTCAACGCGGTGGTAAGGGCAAGCGCAATTCGGGTGCGCGATTTCACGGTGTGGTCTCCTTCTTGCCGCGGATCAGCGCTTCGGGCTGGCGGTCGAGCATGTCGGCGAGGATGCGCAGCGACTCGGCGGCGCGGGCGATTTCACGCAGGGCGTTGCGCAGATCTTGTTGCAGCGGGCTTTCCGAGGCCAGCACGTCCTGCGCGGTGGTCAGCGCCTTCTTGCCCTCGGCCATGGCAGCGCTCAGCTCGGGTGCGACGTTGGTGTTGAAATTCACGGCGAGCTGATCGACGCTCTTTAGCGTCTTGTCCAGCGTCTGCATAGTCTGCCGCAGATCGGCCGTCAGCTCGTCCAGCGGCATCTTGTCGATCTTGCGCAGGATGCTGGAGAAGGATTCCTCCAGTCCGATCAGCGAGCTCGGCATCGTCGGCACGACGACGGGCAGTTTGGTCAGGTCGACCTTGACCTTGGGCGCGTTCGGGAAGAAATCCAGCGCGATGAACAACTGCCCGGTGAGCAGGTTGCCGGTGCGCAATTGCGCGCGCAGCCCGCCGGCCAAAAACGCCTGCAGCTGCCTGGGCCCGCGCTCCGGCGCGGCTTTTTCGCCGCCGACATAGCGTGCGCGCATCCGCTCTGCATAGATGTCGACGTCCACCACCATCAGCACCTGCTTGTCTTTCTGGTCGTATTCGACGCCGATCGATTTGACCTCACCGATGTTGATGCCGCGAAAGTCGACCGGCGCTCCGACGGCAAGGCCGCGGATCGACTCGCGGAACAGCAGCCGGAAGCGTTGCACGGCCACATCGGGCTGCTTGAAGGCCTCGGCACGGTTCGGATACAGACTGAAGATGGCGTTGGCATCGGCGGGCGGCGCATCCTGCGCGTCCAGCGACGTGCCGAAGGCGAGGCCGCCGATCAGCATGGCGACGAAGGATTCCGTGTTGACCTGGAAGCCCGAGGCGTTGAGCGACACGTCGAGCCCGCTCGCCTCCCAGAACCGCGAGCGGGTCTTGACGAACTTGTCGTGAGGGGCGTTGATGAACACTTGGATGGTCACGCCTTCGCCGTCCTTGTCGAGCTGCTGGGCGACGACCTGCCCCACCTGCACCTGGCGCAAGTAGATCGGCGCGCCGATGTCGAGCGAGCCCATTTTGTCGCTCTTCAACGTGAAGTGTCGTCCCGGCTGGTCGGCCGTGAGTACCGGCGGCACCTCCAGGCCGGTGAATTCCCGCTGCCGGGTCGCGGACTTGCCCGCCGCCATGCCGATGTAAACCCCCGAGAACAGCGTGTTGAGGCCGGACACGCTGGACAGCGACACGCGCGGGCTCACCACCCAGAACTTGGCGTCCCCCGTAATCAGGCCCTCGGCCTGCTTCGACATCTCGGCTGTCGCAATCACCCGCTTGCGGTCTTCCGACAGCACCACGCCCGTCACGAGGCCGATCTGCACTTCCTTGTACTTGATCTGCGTCTTGCCGGCTTCGATGCCGTTGGCCGACTCGAAGCTGATGGTGATCGTGGGTCCCTGCTTGAGGATCGCCTGCACGGCAAGCCAGCCGCCGGCCAGCGCGGCGACGATGGGCACCACCCACACCATTTGCAGCGACCATTTTTTCTTTTTCGCGGCGACCGCGGAGGGAATGTCAGCCGTGCCCGAACGATCGGGTCTTGGGGGCATATCAGCCATGGGCCTGTTCAGCTTCCTCGGTGGTGTCCCAGATCAGGCGCGGATCGAACGCCTGGGCGGCGAACATGGTGACGATCACCACGCCGCAGAAGGCCACGGCGCCGGCGCCCGGGCGGATGATGGCGAGTGTCTGGAACTGTACCAGCGCCGCCAGCAGCGTGGCGACGTAGATGTCGAGCATGGACCAGCGGCCGACCGCCTCGACCATGCGGTAGAGGCGAGTGCGCTGGCGCGGGTCCCAGCGGGCTTTCAGTTGCACCGACACCAGCAGGATCATCAGCGCGATCAACTTGGCGAGCGGGACCATGATGCTCGCGACGAACACGATGACCGCCAGCGGCCACGAGCCGTTGAGCCACAGGTAGACGATGCCGCTCATGATCGTGTCTACCTGCGTGCCGAAAGCCGAAGTGGTCACGAAGACCGGCAACAGGTTGGCGGGAACGTAGAGAATGACGGCTGCGATCAGCAGCGCCCAGGTGCGGTGGATGCTGTCGGTCTTGCGCCAGTGCAGGGGCGTGCTGCAGCGGGGGCAGACCGGATGCTCGATGGCCGCGGCCGGACGCGCGAGCTTGCTGCAGGTATGGCACACCAGCAACCCGGCGCGGGCGGCGGTGGGTGGCAGGGTCGCGGTGGTCATTGCGCCGCCTCAAGCCGTTCCCATACGGCATGCGGATTGAAGGAAGCCCCCGCTGCCGCCATCGTCAGCATGAGGCCGGCGAAGCTCCATAGCGCGAGCCCGACTTCAAGATGCGCGAGGTGGGACAACTTCACCAGCGACACCAGCACGCCCAGCATGAACACGCTGACCATGCCCCAGGGCGCCAGCGTGTGCAGCAGGCGCAGGGTCGCGGCCCCGCCGCGCGGGATGCGGCCGCGGTGCAGTGGCGCCAGCAGCCAGATGATGCCGAAGATCTCGAACCCCGGCACGATGATGGTCGTGAACGCGACCACGCAGGCAAGGCTGCGCATATCGTCGTTCCACAACGTGCGCACGGCATCCGGCAGCGTGGTGATGATTTCGTTGCCCTGCAGGTTGAGTCCGACGATCGGGAACGTGTTGGCGACGAGGAACAGCACTGCAGCCGCCAGTGCCAGCGCCAGCGTTTTTTCGACGCCGTGCGGCGAGTCGCGCCACAGGATCGCCCCGCAGCGGCAGCATTCCTCCGTGCCGCCTTCCGGTACGGCCCGCGCCTTCTGCAGGAGGTCGCATTCGTGGCAGGCCACGAGCAGGGGGGTGGCGGGCAAGGACATGGGGCGCGCAGTCTAAACCGTGCGGTCGGAGGCGCTGGCTAACGGCCCAGGTGCGCCAGCGCCGCGCGCATCGGCCCGTCCGACACCCGGACCAGGCCGGTCAGGGGGCTGTCCATTTCGAGGATCAGGAAAATGGCGCCGGATACGCACAGGGCGCACATCAGCAGCGAAACCACGATCGTGCCGTTGCGCGGCGAGAACAGGCCGAAGCCCGCGAAAATCAGCGCCAGCCAGACGACCACCACGATCAGCAGCGTCAGCGACACGGAAGTCTCGTTGTGCAGGATGATCGTCCAGCGCATGTGGGCGAGGTCGTTGGCGAGGGTGATGGCCTGCGTCTGCAGTTCACGCTGGATGTCGTTGCGCGGCGCCAACTCGCGCAAGCGGCGGGGCAGGTATTCCACCCGGGCGGCGGCTTCGGGGCTGTCGAACGCCGCCAGACGCTTGCGGTCGTGGGCGAAAATGGCATCGGCCCCCGCGGAAAAGGTTTTCAGGACCGCCACGCGCGTGTCGGCCGCCTCGGGGCCGTAATTGGCGAGCGTGCGGTCCAGCTCGATGATGCGCACGGCCATGCGGGTGAGGTCGTCGCTGGTCCGGTCAAAGGCGTTCTTGGCGGACGACACCAGCAGCCCCAGGACCAGCGCCGCCATGGTGGCGATGACGCCGATAGCCAGTTTCACGATGTCCTTGGTGTCATCCTTGAGGTGATGCCCGGGCAGGTGGGCGCGCAGAAAGAGGCCGGCCAGCGCGCTGCCGAAGACGCAGGCAAAGACAAGGATGGCGATGAGGGTCGATGACACGGCTGGATTCTCCGCCCGTTCCCGGGCGCGGGCTAGCGGACGCGGGCGAAATATACCTCGTACTTCTGCCCCGCGACCGCCTTGAAGTGCACGCCCCGCAGGATATCTTTGGCCGGATCGTAGGTCAGCGTATAGGTGGGCCCTTTGCAGCCCCCGGCGCGCAATTCGAGAAACACCTTGATCGCGCCGCGTTCTCGGGATGCCTCCGCGCTCAAGAAGGGGATGTAAATCCGGATTGGCGTGGCTCGCGTCGAGCCTGCCGCCGGGGGGGGCAGGCTTGCGGGAGTCATAAAGAACCGGGACGGGCGCTGACCCTTCGTTGATGCGCCTCCCGGGCACCGCCGGACTATTTGCTATGGATCAAGCCGGCGCGGGGCGGTTCGGCGCATACTTTTCCGACGCGACGCCCATTCCGGGCCGCCGCAGAGATTCGCATGTTTCGCCAAAGGAGATTCATATGTTGACCCGGTTCAGTCGTTTGATCGCGTGTGCCGCCATGGGCGTTGCCGCAACCTGCGCTCAAGCCCAGGACAAGAAGGAAGCGCCACGCAAACCCGACGCCACCATCGCCTTCACGGGCGGTTCGGTCGCCGTGGGCATCGGATTCACCTGGGGCGGCGGCGATGTCGTCTTCCAGGGCAAGACGCACAAGATCAAGATTGACGGCCTGTCGCTCGGCGAGATCGGCGGCAACAAGGTCAGTGCGACCGGCAAGGTATTCAACCTCAAGAAGATCGAGGACATTGCCGGGACGTTTGCGTCCGCGGGCGCAGGTGGGTCCTTGTATGGCGGCGGGGGCAACGCGGTCATGAAGAACGACAAGGGCGTCGTCATCGAACTGACGACGGAGAACAAGGGCCTGAGCCTGAAGCTGGCGGCCGAGGGTGTGAAGATCCGGCTGGAGAAGTAAGCCGCTCGGTTCTATGTTCGGATCGGCTTGACGGCGAGGAAGCGCTCGATGAGCGCTTCCCTCTCGTCTTTCAGCTTCGCCGTGTAACGCCCGTTTCGTGGCGTCAGCCGCAGGTAGTCCCTCAGGATCAACTGTGCTCGTCCGGCTTTATACGTTTGCAGGTAGGGCGCTACTTGCGCCAGCACGGCGAGGGCTTGCCGGTTGCTCACGGCGTAGGTCAATCCGGGCGCGTGATGGGCCTGATAGGTTTTCTTGCCGGTGATTTTTCCAACCCCGGCCACCGACAGTACCCATTCAAGCAGCGGGCGTTCCGTGTTGCTGATGCTGACAACGAGCTGCCGTTGGTCGGTGCGGTGGCGGCGGGTGAGGGCGATGGTGCTTTCGCCGTCGATGAGGCCGGCGAGATAGGCGGCGTCAGTCGGGAACAGTTTGGCGGCCTTGCGACAGCTGGCCATCGGCAACCTCCGGCAGCTTGCAGAAATAATAAACCCCTGGCTGCTTGCGCAGCCAGGGGTTCAGCCAGCATGGTGGAGGCGGCGGGACAGCTGGTCCATTCCTTTCGGAACGGGCTGGACTATGCCTTCATCCCGGTTGCCCGGGATGCGGAGCGTGTTATTCGCGCATTAACTGCTGCCTTGCGCGAATCCTAGTGCCTGCCCGCCGGCGTTGCTCTGCCGGTCGGCAAGTCTATGAGTCTCTACAGGGCAGGCCTGAGGTTGGCCCTCTTCCTACCCCTCGGTGTTGCCATGCCGCCCCTGGCAGGGCGGCGAAGGTTTCGCCGATGTGAGCTCCGTTTTCACTCTGCCCTCACGGGCAGAGGCGACCACTTGATCGAACCCGCGTCCGCAAGCCCTCTACAGCCAGTTCTACATACTTAGCCAGGTTGTTTGATTTAACCGCGTACCCGCCAACCGGCAGGCTGGCACACGGCGAGTCACCTTGGATTTAACACCGCGCAAAGTGACCCTGCACGGCACGATCCCATGTATATGACTCTGCTCCAGCTTGCGCCGGCCGGCCCATGAGAAAACCGGTGCAGAGTCCAGCCGGGTTTAAGCGGCTAGAGCGTAGCTATCGTCGTTCGCATTTATAGCGATCCAGTTGTATTTACGAGGTAGCTGGTCCTCGGTATGCCCTGAACTGCTTTGTAACCCACGTCGAAGCCAAGTCGCCCCCGGAAATCAGGGATGAGAGATCAGGACTGGGGACTCAGATAAACAGCCCCCGATACAGGTTCCCTCACGTCTCGATTATCCCATATGTGGCCGGCAGTCCCGGGTTCAAGGGCCGTTTTCAGAGATGCGCGAGCAGTTCCACCGGTGTTTGGATCAGGATATCGGCGCGCCAGGCCTGTGGGTCATGGCCGTTCAGGTAGCCGTAGGCAGCGGCCACGGCACCCATGCCGGCGGCGCGGGCGGCTTCGATGTCGCGCGCGTCGTCGCCTACGTAGAGGCACGCGGGGGCCGGGATGGCGATGCGCTCGGCGCCGGCCAGCAGGGGCGCCGGGTGAGGCTTTGCATGCGGGGTGGTGTCGCCGCCGATCACGCAACCTGAACGGGTCGCCAGTCCCAGCCGTTCGATGAGCGGTAGCGCGTAGCGTTCAGCCTTGTTCGTCACTACGCCCCAACGCAGGCCGCGGGCCTCGATACCGTCGAGTAGCTCGGACATGCCTGGAAAGAGGCAGCTTTCGCGGCACAGGTTGGCTTCGTAGTTGGCGAGAAATTCGAGCCGCATGGCTTCATAGTCCGCATGGTCGGCACCGATACCGAAGCCTGCCGCCAGCATGCCGCGGGCGCCCATCGAGGTGCGCGGGCGCGTCTGTTCCAGCGGCACATCAGCAAGACCACGCGCACGGCGCATCAGGTTGAGCGCGTAGCCGAGGTCGGGCGCGGTGTCGGCGAGCGTGCCGTCGAGGTCGAAGAGGACTGCTTTGATCACGGGAAATCGGCGATGGGTGATGGGTGATGGGTGATGAGTGATGGGTGATGGGTGATGGGTGATGGGTGATGAGTGATGAGTGATGAGTGATGGGTGATGGGTGATGAGTGATGAGTGATGAGTGATGGGTGATGGGTGATGAGTGATGAGTGATGAGTGATGAGTGATGAGTGATGGGTGATGGGTGATGGGTGATGAGTGATGGGTGTGGACCCATTCCCCTTTACTCATCGCTCATCACGGCTTCCGGAAATGGAGGATGTAGTTCACGTCCGTATCCGGGCCCAGGGCGTAGACCTTGGTCAGCAGGTTGTACGTCATGCCCGTGATCCCGGCCACGTCGAGGTCGGCTGCGCGGGCCATGGCGATGAGTTCGGACGGTTTGATGAAGCGCGCGTACTCATGGGTGCCGCGCGGCAGCAGGCCGAGGATGTATTCGGCGCCGAGGATAGCGAAGAGAAAAGACTTGGGGTTGCGGTTGAGCGTGGCGAAGAACAGGTCGCCGCCGGGTTTGGCCAGCGCAGCGCAGGCGGCTACTGTGCTGGCGGGATCGGGCACGTGCTCCAGCATTTCCATGCAGGTGACGGTGTCGTAGGCCGCGGGTTGTTCACGGGCGCAGTCTTCCGCGGCGATGGCGCGGTAGTCCACCGTGAGGCCGCTTTCGTGCAGGTGGAGCTGCGCGACTTTCAGGGCCTTTTCGGACAGGTCGATGCCGGTCACCTGCGCCCCGCTGGCCGCCATGGCTTCGGTCAGGATGCCGCCGCCGCAGCCGACATCCAGCACACGCCGGCCCACGAGCGGGGCGCGTGCGGCGATCCAGCCCAGCCGGAGCGGGTTGATTTCGTGCAGCGGGCGGAATTCGCTCGCCGGGTCCCACCAGCGGTGGGCGAGACGGCTGAATTTTTCCAGTTCTGCGCTATCGACATTCATCGGACGTTCATGCGGTCAGGAGCTCTTGATTTTGCGTTGCCAGGCGCGCGTTTTGGCGGCAACGGCTTCCGGGTCGAGTTGGGCGAGCACGCCATCCATGACGCGTGGCTCGCCGTCCACCCAGACGTGGGAGACGTGCTCACGGCCAGCGGCGTAGACCAGATGCGAGACCGGATCGTAGCAGGGAGACAGTTCCAGCGCGTCCAGGTTCACGGCGGTCAGGTCGGCACGCTTGCCGGGTTCGATCGAGCCGATCCGGTCGGCGAGGCCGAGGGCGCGCGCGCCGCCCAGCGTGGCCATCTCCAGCGCCTGCCAGGCGGGCACGGCGGTGGCGTCGCCGGAGACGCCTTTGGCCAGCAGCGCCGCGAGCCGCATCTCCGCCCACAGGTCGAGCCGGTTATTGGAGGCCGCACCGTCGGTGCCCAGCGCCACGTTGACGCCGGCGGCGAGCAGTTCCCTCAGCGGTGCAATGCCGCTCCCCAGCTTGAGGTTGGAGGAGGGGCAGTGGACCACCGACGCGCCGCTGCGTGACAGCGCGGCGATCTCCGCGGGCTCCAGATGCACGGCATGGACGGCAATGAGGCCCGGATTGACCAGTCCCAGCCGTCCGAGGCGCTCCAGCGGCCGCACGCCGTGGCGCGCGATGCTTTCCCGGATCTCATCCTGCGTTTCATGGACGTGCGTATGCACGGGCAGGTCAAGTTCGGCCGCCAGCGTGGCAATCGACTGGAAGGTCTTGTCGCTGACGGTATAGGGCGCGTGTGGGGCGAAGCAGAACGCGAGCAAGGCTTCCTCACGCAGCAGGTCGCGCGACTGCAGCCCCTTGGCGAGGTAATCCTGCGCGTCCGCGGCGTAGGGCGAGGGGAACTCGATCGCGATCATGCCGATCATGGCCCGCAGGCCCGTCTCCAGAGCCGCTTGCGCGGCCTGTTCCGGATAGAAGTACATGTCGCTGAAGCAGGTAACGCCGCCGCGCAGCAGCTCGGCGCAGGCGGCGAGGGTGCCGTCCCGCACGAATTCGGCTGACATCAGGCGGCCCTCCGCCGGCCAGATATGGTCTTCCAGCCAGCGCATCAGGGGCAGGTCGTCGGCGAGGCCGCGCATCAGCGTCATGGCGGCATGCGTATGCGCATTGACCAGGCCCGGCACCAGCGCGTGGTGCTCAAGCCGCACCCGGGGTGCGCCGGGGTAGCGCGCTGAGGCTTCGGCAGCCGGCAGCACGGCATGGATGGCGCCCTGGCGGATGGCCACGGCATGCCCGGTCAGCACAGCGCCGCGGGGGCTTACCGGGATGATCCAGCGGGCCTCGATCAACAGGTCGATGGTGTCAGAGGCGGTGGGCATGGGAGGGGGAGGATACTCAAACGACGGGCAAAAAAAAGCCCTGCTTGCGCAGGGCTTTTTTGGAGCTTGACCGCTTAGGACTTCGGCGCGGGCTTCGCTTCCGGTTTCACTTCCGGTTTCACCTCGGGCTTCGGCGCGGGCTTCGGCTTGGTGCCGACGACCTCGACGGTAACCCGGCGGTTCGGCGCCAGACACTCGATCAGCTGTTTCCGCGACATCTTGTTATCGCAGAACTTGGTGACCGGGATCGGGTTTTTGAACGCCTTGCCTTCCCAGAAGATCAGCTTCGGATCGATGCCTTTCGACACCAGATAATCCTTGCCGTTGAGGGCGCGCTTCTCGGACAGGGCCTGGTTGTACTTCAGGCTGCCGATGCGATCGGTGTGACCCGTGACGATCACGGCACCGATGTTCACGCCCTTGATCTGTTTCGCCAGAAAGGCGTCAAGATCCTTCTTGTTGTCGTCGGTCAGTTCGGGCTTGGCGAAGGCGATGCCTTGCAGCTCGATCTTGTACTCGACGTTCATCATCTGGGGCTTCGGAGCCGGCTTCGGCGCGGGCTTGACTTCCGGTTTCACTTCCGGCTTCGGCTTGACGGCAGGCTTGGGCGGAGGCGGTTTCGGGCACAGATCCGGCGTGCACTGTTTGCAGGCCTCGGCCTTGGCGGCGAGGGCGGGCGACCAGTCGCTGGTGCGCACGCAAACGCCGGCACCGATGGCGGTGACGACGTTGCCCGTCACGGTATCGACGAGATAGCCCTGATTTTTGGTTAATTGCTGGGCGGACGCCAGACCCGGCAGCAACAGCGCTGCGGCGACGCCAACGAGGGTTTTGCGAAACGCTGAAATCATGACTGAGGCTCCTCCCGTATCACGGACACGATCGAATTGAAACGACATCGTTAACACTCCCCTTGAAACTATCGAGCTAAGTCGTCGGAACCAACTTGGGCCTGCCTGACCGCGCAAATCCCGTCTGGTTCCATCACCGCGCGAAGATTACCACAGTTTTCTGGCGCTTAGCACAAGGTGTTGCAGCAAAACCACAGGCCCCGGTACCCTTGAAATCTCAAGCAAAACCAAGGCTGCGGCGCTGAAAACCGGCTCAGGATGCATCTTGCCACATCCGCGGGGCTGGTGGACCACGGAAGGCGAAGTTTCGGTCGCCCCGGCCCCGGCACGCTATGCCATTGGAATGGGGGCCCCTCGGGGGCGGGCGGCGCAGCCATAAAAACGGGGGGGCATTCCCGATCCCGGGGGTGACGCGGCAGGCCGGGGCATGCTGAACGCAAACCCAATGCGGCAAGCCGCCGGACGTTACGCATGGATGGTGCGGCCGCGAACGCAAATTGCCGCCCGGCATTGGCCGGCGGTCCGCGGGGCTGTCGTCGCTGCGCGATTAACGATCTCGCCTGTGCGTGATCGCAGCGCCCTGAGGCACAAAGGCGCGAGCCTGTCGCATGCTAAAATTTCAGGCTTTAGTCCGCGCGCTTTGGCGCTGGAATGGCGCGTGCGATGTCGATGCGGAAACCGCTGGGTTCAGTGCCCCCGCTGCCGACAGAGCCGAGTGTTGCCGTGCCTCGCGAGGCCCCGATTTTTCATCCGTTCACCGTAGCCGCCGTCACTCATGGATCAATTCGCCAAGGAAACCATCCCCGTCAGTCTCGAAGAGGAGATGCGCCGCTCTTACCTCGATTACGCCATGAGCGTAATCGTCGGGCGCGCGCTGCCGGATGTGCGCGACGGCCTCAAGCCCGTGCACCGCCGCATCCTGTTTGCGATGAACGAGGCGAATACGGTGTGGAACCGCCCGTACGTCAAATGCGCGCGCGTGGTCGGTGACGTGCTCGGTAAATACCATCCCCACGGCGACTCGGCGACCTACGAGGCGCTGGTGCGCATGGCGCAGGATTTCTCGCTGCGCTACCCGCTGATCGACGGCCAGGGCAACTTCGGCTCGGTGGACGGCGATTCGGCGGCGGCCTACCGCTATACCGAGTGCCGGCTGCAGCGGATCAGTTCGGAGATCCTCGCCGACATCGATATGGAAACCGTCGATTTCGTGCCGAACTACGACGGCAAGGAGCAGGAACCGGTCACGCTGCCGACCCGGGTGCCGAACCTGCTCATCAACGGTTCGTCGGGGATCGCGGTCGGCATGGCCACCAACATCCCTCCGCACAACCTCAACGAGGTGGTGGACGCCTGCCAGGCGCTGCTGAAAAAGCCCGAGATGGACATCGAGGAGCTGATTCGCATCGTGCCGGCGCCGGATTTCCCCACTGCTGCGATCATTTACGGGACGAGCGGCGCCAAGGATGCCTATCGCACCGGCCGGGGCAAGGTCATCATGCGCGCCCGCACGCATTTCGAGGAAGCCGAGCGCGGCAAGACGCTGCTGGTGATCGACGAACTGCCGTACCAGGTCAACAAGGCCAACCTGCTGATGAAGATCGGCGACCTGGTGCGCGAGAAACGCCTGGAAGGCATCTCTGAAATCCGTGACGAGTCCGATAAATCGGGCATGCGCGCGGTGATCGAGATCAAGCGCGGCGAGGTGCCGGAAGTCGTGCTGAACAATCTGTACAAAGAAACGCAGATGCAGGACAGCTTCGGTATGAACATGGTCGCGCTGGTCGACGGCCAGCCGCGCGTGCTGAACCTCAAGCAGATGCTGGAAGCCTTCCTGCGCCACCGCCGTGAGGTGGTGACCCGCCGCACGGTGTTCGAGCTGAAGAAGGCGCGCGAGCGCGGCCACATCCTTGAAGGCCTGGCGGTGGCGCTGTCGAACGTGGACGACGTGATCGCGCTCATCAAGGCGGCGAAAACGCCGGCCGAGGCCAAACAGCAACTGATGGCGCGGCTGTGGCGCTCCACGCTGGTCGAGGAAATGCTCGCCCGCGTCGATCCGCAGGCGGCGCGACCCGAGGGGCTGGCCGCCGAGTTCGGATTGCAGACAAAGGGTTACAAGCTGTCCGAAGCGCAGGCGCAACGCATCCTGGAGATGCAACTGCAGCGCCTGACCGGACTCGAGCAGGACAAGCTGGTGGCGGAATACAAGGAGGTGATGGAAACCATCATCGATCTTCTCGACATTCTGTCCAAGCCGTCGCGCACCACCAAGATCATCAGCGACGAGCTGGCCGCGGTGAAGAAGCAGTACGGCGACCCGCGCCGCAGCGAGATCGAAGAAAACGCGCAGGACATCAACGTCGAGGACCTGATCAAGTCCGAGGAAGTCGTGGTGACCCTGTCGCACGGCGGCTACATGAAGTCGCAGCCGGTGGACGATTACCGCGCGCAGAAGCGCGGCGGCCGCGGCAAGCAGGCCACCACCACCAAGGAAGACGATTTCGTCGAGAAGCTGTTCATCGCGAACACCCACGACTACATCCTGTGCTTCTCGAACCGCGGCCGCGTCTACTGGCTGAAGGTCTACCAGGTGCCGCAGGGCAGCCGGACCTCGCGCGGCAAGCCCATCGTCAACCTCGTGCCCCTGATGGAGCACGAGAAGATCACCGCGGTGCTGCCGGTCCCGGCCTTCGACGACAACCATTTCGTGTTCATGGCCACGGCCAACGGCACGGTCAAGAAGACCGCGCTGTCGGCGTTCTCGCGGCCGATGAACAAGGGCATCATCGCCATCAGCCTCGAGGACGGTGACTATCTGGTGGGCGTCTCCATCACCGACGGCAAGCACCAGGTGATGCTGTTCTCGGACGCCGGCAAGGCGCTGCGCTTCGCTGAGGACGAGGTGCGCGGCATGGGGCGCGCCGCGGCCGGCGTGCGCGGCATGAAGCTGCAGAAGGGCCAGCACCTGATTTCGCTGCTGACCACGGATAACGTGAAGGTGTCCGTGCTGACCGCCACCGAAAACGGCTACGGCAAGCGCACGCCCATCGGCGAGTACACGCCGCATGGCCGCGGCACCCAGGGCATGATCGCCATTTCGACGTCCGAGCGGAACGGCAAGCTGGTCGCCGCGCAGATCGTGGACGACGAGGATGAAATCATGCTGATCAACACCGGCGGCGTGCTGATCCGTACCCGGGTCTCGGAGATCCGCGACATGGGCCGCGCGACGCAGGGCGTGCGCCTGATCAATCTTGGCGACGGCGAGAAGCTGGTGGGCCTGGAGCGCGTGGCGGAGCGGGAAGAAGAGGAAGACGGGGAATAGCCCGGCTATCGCCAGCCAGTTCCCGCAACCGGCAGGACAGTCCACAGGAGCGGTACATGGCAAGAATCTTCAATTTCGGTGCGGGCCCCGCCACGCTGCCCGAAGCGGTGCTAAGGCGTGCCGCGGACGAGATGCTGGAGTGGCGGGACAGCGGCATGTCCGTGATGGAAATGAGCCATCGCGGCAAGGCCTTCGTCGATATCGCCGCGCGGGCCGAGGCCGGCCTGCGCGAGCTTATGCAGGTGCCCGCGAACTACAAGGTGCTGTTCCTGCAGGGCGGGGCGACGCTGCAGTTCGCCGCCATCCCGATGAATCTGCTGCGCGGCAAGGCGTCCGCGGACTACGTGAACACCGGCGAATGGTCGAAGAAGGCCATCAAGGAAGCCAAGCGCTACTGCAAGGTCAACCTCGCGGCCTCGTCCGAAGACCAGAACTTCAGCTACGCGCCCAAACTGTCCGCCTGGAAGCTCGACCCGAACGCGGCCTACGTGCACGTCTGCACCAACGAGACGATCGGCGGCGTGGAGTTCCACTGGGTGCCGGACACCGGCAAGGTGCCGCTGGTGGCCGACATGTCCTCGCACATCCTGTCCCGGCCGATCGACGTGTCGAAATACGGCCTGATCTACGCCGGGGCGCAGAAGAACATCGGCCCGGCGGGCCTGACCGTCGTGATCGTCCGCGACGACCTGATCGGCGAGGTGCTGCCCGCCACGCCGTCGGTGCTCGATTACAAGGCCCAGGCCGAGGCCGATTCCATGCTGAACACGCCGGCCACCTACTCGGTCTACATCGCCGGCCTGGTGTTCGACTGGCTGCAGGAACAGGGCGGCCTGCCGGCCATCGAGCTGCGCAACCGCGCCAAGGCGAAGCTGCTGTACGACTACCTCGACGAGACCGAGTTTTACTTCTCGCCGGTGGCGCGCGAGGACCGCTCGCTGATGAACGTGCCGTTCCGGCTGAAGAACGACCAGTTCGACGCGGCCTTCCTGAAGGAATCCGCGGCGCGGGGGCTCGACCAGCTGAAAGGACACCGCTCGGTCGGCGGCATGCGCGCCTCGATCTACAACGCCATGCCGGTCGAGGGCGTGCAGGCGCTCGTCGGCTTCATGCGCGAGTTCGCCAAAAAGAACGGCTGAGCATGGCTGTGCAGTTCAGGGTCCTGACACTCAACAACATCGCGGGCGTCGGGCTCAAGCGCTTTCCGGCGGAGCGCTACGAGGTCGGCTCCCAGGTCGAGAAGCCCGACGCAATCCTGGTGCGCTCCGCCGATCTGCACGGCATGGAGATTCCCGCCAGCGTGAAGGCGGTTGCCCGCGCCGGCGCCGGCGTCAACAACATCCCGGTGGCGAAGCTCTCCGCGCGTGGCGTGCCGGTGTTCAACGCGCCCGGCGCCAATGCCAACGCCGTCAAGGAACTGGTCATCGCGGGACTGCTGATCGCCGCGCGCAACCTGGCGCCCGCGCTGAAGTTCGTGGACGGGCTGTCCGGCGACGATGCCGCGCTGCACCAGGCGGTGGAGGAGGGCAAGAAGCAGTTCGCCGGCTTCGAACTGCCGAGACACACGCTGGGCATCCTGGGGCTGGGCCGCATCGGCAGCTTGGTGGCGGACAGCGCGATCAAGCTCGGCATGCAGGTCATCGGCTACGACCCGCATCTGACGGTGGATGCCGCCTGGGGCCTGCCTTCGCAGGTGAAGAAGGCGCATTCGGTCGAGGAAGTGCTGAAGTCTTCCGACTTTGTGACGGTGCACGTGCCATTAGTGGACGCCACGCGTGGGCTGCTCGACGCGGAGCGCCTGAAGCTGATGAAAAGCGGGGCGATTCTGCTCAACTTCGCGCGCGACGGAATCGTCGACGATCGGGCGGTCGCAGCGGCTCTCAAGGCCAAAAAACTCCGCGCGTACGTATGTGATTTTCCGTCGCAGGTGCTGACCGGGCAGCCCGGCGTGATCGCGCTCCCGCACCTGGGCGCTTCCACCCGCGAGGCCGAGGACAACTGCGCGGTGATGGTGGTGGACCAGTTGCGCGACTATCTGGAGTCCGGCAACCTCGTCAACGCGGTGAATTTTCCCGATGTGACGATGCCGCGGGAGTCGCCGTGGCGGGTCTGCATCGCCAACGCCAACGTGCCCAACATGCTGGGCCAGATGTCGACCGCCATGGCGCAGGCCGGCCTCAACATCCACAACATGCTCAACAAGTCGCGGGGCGAGATGGCCTACACCCTGGTGGACGTGGACAGCGCGGTGCCGGAAGCGGCGATCCGCGGGCTGGCGGCCATCCCGGGCGTATTGGGCGTGCGCTACCTTCCGGCCTGAGCGCCCCGCGCTAGAATTCGACATGGCCGATTCCCTCAAACGCATCCGCGCCCGCATCGACGCGCTCGACGATCAGCTGCTGAAGGTGATCAGTCAGCGCGCGGGGCTGGCGCAGGCAGTGGCGCGCATCAAGGGCGGCACGCATGCCTACCGTCCGGAACGCGAGGCACAGATCCTGCGCCGGCTGACCGCGGCGAATCGCGGGCCGCTGCCCGGCGCGGCCGTGGCGCGGGTCTATGCCGAAGTGGTTTCCGCCTGCCGCGCGATGGAGGCGGAGTTCCACGTGGCCTTCCTCGGCCCGCGCGGCACCTACAGCGAGGAGGCGGTCGGCAAGCACTTCGGCGGCATGGTGCAGGCGACGCCGTACGCGTCTTTCGACGAGGTGTTCCGCGCGGTAGAGTCCGCCGAGTGCGGCTACGGGGTGGTGCCGGTGGAGAATTCCACCGAGGGCACGGTCGGCCGCACGCTGGATCTGCTGCTCGCCACGCCGCTCAGGATTTGCGGAGAGGTGCTGCTGCCGGTGCACCAGTGCCTGATGAACAAGAGTGGCAATCGGGCCCGGATCACGCGCATCTACTCGCACAGCCAGAGCCTCGCCCAGTGTCACGAATGGCTGAACCGTCATTATCCGCAGGCCGAGCGCGTGCCGGTGGTGTCGAACGCGGAAGCGGCGCGCCTGGCCTCGAAGGAGGCGCGCGCCGCCGCCATCGCCGGCAAGGCGGCCGCCAGGGTCTATGGCCTCAAGGTGCTGGCCCGCAACATCGAGGACGAGCCGAACAACACGACGCGCTTTCTGGTGATCGGCACGCATGGGGCGGGGTCGTCGGGGCGCGACAAAACGTCGCTGGTGATGTCCACCCGCAACGTGCCGGGCGCGGTGCACGGGCTGCTGACGCCGCTGGCGAAGAACGGCGTGTCGATGACCAAGCTCGAATCCCGGCCTTCGCGCACCCGGATGTGGGAATACCTGTTCTACGTGGATCTCGTGGGGCACCTGGAGGAACCGCGGGTGAAACGTGCGCTGGCGGCGCTGGAGCGCAAGGCGGCGATGCTGAAGGTGCTGGGTTCGTATCCGGCGGCGTAACGGCAGTGATGAGTGAAGGGTGATCGGTGATGAGTGATGGGTGATGGGTGGTGATCTTCAACCGTTTTTACCCATCACCCATCACCCATTCCCCATTCCCCATCACCCATACACCAGGATCATTTGATGTCCGCTGTCCCCTCCGTTCGTCCGGCAACCGATCTTTGCGATCTCGCGCCGCGTTACGTCCGTGCGATTGCGCCGTACCAGCCCGGCAAGCCCATTGCGGAGCTCGCCCGTGAATTCGGCCTCGACGAGCGCAACATTATCAAGCTCGCGTCCAACGAGAACCCGATTGGCGTCAGCCCGAAAGCGCTGGCGGCGATGCAGGCGGTGCTCGGCGATCTCGCGCGCTATCCCGACGGCAACGGCTTCGAATTGAAGACGGCGATCGCGCGCAAGTACGGCGTCGGCGCAGACCAGATCGTACTGGGCAACGGTTCGAACGACGTGCTGGAGCTGGCGGCGCGCGCTTTTCTGACCCCGGGTGCCTCGGGGGTGTATTCACAGCATGCTTTCGCGGTCTACCCGCTGGCGGTGCAGGCGGTCGGCGCCAGCGGTATCGAGGTGCCGGCGAAAGACTTCGGGCACGACCTCGACGCGCTGCGCGCCGCGATCGGCACGCCGGGCTCAGATGCGCGGCTTGTCTTCATCGCCAACCCGAACAATCCGACCGGCACCATGCTGGAGGCCGCGCGCCTGCGCCGTTTCCTCGAAAGCGTGCCGGCGACGGTGCTGGTGGTGCTGGACGAGGCCTACAACGAATACCTGGCGCCGGAACTGCGCTCGCCGAGCGCGCAGTGGATCGCCGAGTTCCCGAACCTGGTCGTTACGCGCACCTTTTCCAAGGCCTACGGCCTGGCCGGGCTGCGCGTGGGCTACGCGCTGGCGGCGGCGGGGGTAGCGGACCTCATGAACCGCGTGCGCCAGCCCTTCAACGTCAATAGCCTCTCGCTGGCCGCCGCGGCCGCCGCGCTGGATGACGACGCCTTCATGCAGGAGAGCTATGCGCTGAACGTGCGCGGGATGCGGCAGTTGCTGGATGGCTTCCGTTCACTCGGGCTCGAATGGATCCCGTCCTTCGGCAACTTCGTCAGTTTCAAGGTGGGCGATGGCGCCGCGATCTACCGCGAACTGCTCAAGCGCGGCGTGATCGTGCGGCCGATCGCGAGCTACGGCATGCCGGAGTGGCTGCGCGTGTCCATCGGCCTGGAAAGCGAGAACGCGCGCTTCCTCGCAGCGCTTGGCGAAGTGCTGCGCAAGTGAAGAAGGCGAAGAAGAAAACCCCCTCGCGCGCCCGCCAGCCGCGCCCGCTGATCGGCACGCTGGCGATCTTCGGCGTCGGCCTGATCGGCGGGTCCTTCGCCCTGGCGCTGAAGCGTGCGGGCCTCGTCGGCCGCGTGCTGGGGGTCGGCCGTTCGAAGAAAAACCTGGAAGTCGCGCGTAAGCGCCGCATCATCGACGAGATCGCGACGCCGGCCGAGGCGGCGGCGCGCGCGGACGTGGTGCTGCTGGCCACGCCGCTCGGCCAGATGGCGCCGCTGCTGGCCGCCATCGCGCCGCACCTGGGGCCGCGCACCATCGTCACCGACGCCGGCAGCACCAAGCAGGAGATCATCGCCGCCGCGCGCCGTTATCTCGGCGCGGCATTGCCGCGCTTCGTGCCGGCGCATCCGATTGCCGGTACCGAGAAGCACGGCGCCATCGCCGCCTTTCCCGATCTGTACCAGGGCCGCAAGCTGGTCGTGACGCCGCTGCCGCAGACCTCCGCGGCCGCCGTGCGGACGGTGAGCCGCGCCTGGCAGGCCTGCGGCATGCAGGTCGTGCGCATGCGGCCGGCGGAACACGACCGCGTGTTCGCCACGGTCAGTCATCTGCCGCATCTGCTGGCCTTCGCGATGGTGGATATCGTCGCCACCGATCCGGAAGCACGCCAGCTGTTCGGTTTCGCCGCCGGCGGCTTCCGCGATTTCACCCGCATCGCGGGCAGCACGGCCGAGATGTGGCGCGACATCTGCGCGACGAACCGCGTGGCCGTGCTTGCGGTGCTCGAAAAGTACGAAGCCAAGGTCGAGGAAATGCACGCGCTGCTCGAGCGCGGGGATCTCGAAGGGCTTGCGGCGGTGATGGACCGCGCGAGCCGCGCGCGCAACCGCTGGGCCGCCAGCCAGAAGCGCTGACTTCGAATGGCGGGACCAGCGTATCTGGACTTGCCCGCGGTCAGCCGTGCCGAAGGCGTGGTGCGCCTGCCGGGTTCCAAGAGCCTCTCCAACCGCACGCTGCTGATCGCCGCGCTGGCGGAAGGCGTCACCGAGGTGCGCGACCTGCTCGCCTCGGACGACACCGGCCATATGCTCGAGGCGCTGGCGAAACTCGGCGTGACGCTCGCGCGCCAGGGCGACAGTAATGACTATCGCGTCGAGGGGCTGGGCGGCGCATTCCCGGTCAAGCAAGCAGACCTGTTCCTCGGCAATGCCGGCACGGCAGTCCGTCCGCTGACGGCTGCGCTGGCCTTGAGCCAGGGCGAGTACCGCCTGTCCGGCGTGCCGCGCATGCACGAGCGGCCGATCGGTGATCTGGTGGAGGCGCTGCGCGAGGCGGGCGCCGTCATCGATTACGAAGGCACGGCAGGTTTCCCGCCGCTGGCGATCAAGCCCGGCGCCGCGCGCCTGGGCGCCCGCGTGCGCGTGCGCGGGAACGTCTCCAGCCAGTACCTTACCGCGCTGCTGCTGGCGCTGCCGTTGCTCGCAAGGCGTGCAGGCGCGGCGGCCGAGGTGGAAGTGGTGGGCGAACTCATCTCCAGGCCCTATATCGAGATCACGCTCGCGGCGATGGCGCAGTTCGGGGTGGTGGTCGAACGCGAGGGGTGGTCGCGTTTTCGCGTGCCCGCCGGCACCTGGTACCGTAGTCCCGGCACCGTTTTCGTCGAGGGCGACGCTTCCTCGGCCTCGTACTTTCTGGCTGCGGGTGCAATCGGCGCCGGACCGGTGCGCGTGGAGGGTGTGGGCCGGGCGAGCGTGCAGGGCGACGTGCAATTTGCCGGCGCGCTGCACACACTGGGTGCCAGGGTTGCCATGGGCGAGAACTGGATCGAAGCCCGGGCGCCGGCGAGTGGGCGGCTGCGGGCGTTCGACCTCGATCTCAACCTGATCCCGGACGCGGCGATGACGCTGGCGATCTGCGCGCTGTTCGCCGACGGCCCTTGCCGGCTGCGCAACATCGCCAGCTGGCGCGTGAAAGAAACCGACCGCATCGCGGCGATGGCAACCGAACTGCGCAAGCTGGGTGCCACAGTGGAAGAAGGCGCGGATTTTCTGGCGGTGACGCCGCCTCAGGCCAGGGAGGGTATGAAGGGGCCCCTCCCCCTTCATGGCCTCACGCCTCACGCTGTGATCGACACCTACGACGACCACCGCATGGCCATGTGCTTCGCGCTCGTCACGCTCGGTGGCGTGCCGGTACGCATCAACGATCCCGCCTGCGTCAACAAGACCTTTCCCGGCTTCTTTCAGTGCTATGCGCAGGTCGTTCACGCATGAACGCCAACGGGATCCCGGTGATTGCCATCGATGGCCCGTCCGCGTCCGGCAAGGGCACGGTGGCCCAGCGGGTCGCCGCCAGCCTCGGTTTCCACTATCTGGACAGCGGCGCGCTGTATCGGCTGGTGGCGCTGGCGGCGGAGCGGGCCGGGGTGGCGCTGACGGAAGAGGCGGGGCTCGCCCGGCTGGCGGGCGGCTTGCCGGTCGTCTTTCGCGACAGCAAAATTCTTTTTGAAAATAAAGAGGTTACGGATGTTATCCGGACCGAAGCCATGAGCGTTGCGGCGTCCATGGTGGCGGCTTTGCCCGCAGTCCGGACGGCCCTGCTGGCGCGTCAGCGAGGGTTTCGCCAGCCACCCGGTCTGGTTGCCGATGGCCGGGACATGGGTTCGGTGGTCTTCCCGGACGCCACGCTCAAGGTCTTTCTGACCGCCAGCCCGGAGGTAAGGGCGGAACGTCGCTATAAGCAGTTGATGGATAAGGGAATGAATGCTAATCTTGCGGCCCTTTTGCAGGAACTCCGCCAGCGCGATGCCCGTGATTCCGGGCGTGCCGTGGCGCCGCTGTTGAAGGGGGCGGACGCCGTTGAGCTCGACACGACCGGGCTTTCCATCGATGCGGCTGTTTCGAAAGTGTTGGCGCAATATCAAAGGGTTACGTAAGCGTAAGCCAGCCCCTTGCTGCAGGACCGTAGTTCCGCTTCCGCGTTTCCGTAGTACCTAGTACCCAAGGGTGCCTTGAGCCGCCCCGGCTGCAAGGCGTGTGCAAATCAACCCCGTGCCGGGCTGTTCGGCCGGGAACATAAGTGTCTGATTCCAAAATGATGCCTGCCACCGCTACCTCTACTGCTTCTGCTGCCGCCGCGCCTGTCGAAATGGAAAATTTCGCCGCGCTGTTCGAAGAAAGTCTCTCGCGCAAGGAAATGCGCATCGGTGAGGTGATCACCGCCGAAGTTGTCCGCGTCGACGCCAATTTCGTGGTCGTCAACGCCGGGCTCAAGTCCGAGTCCTACATCCCCCTTGAAGAATTCCACAACGACCAGGGCCTGGTCGACGTCAAGCCAGGCGATTTCGTTCAGGTGGCGATCGATGCGCTGGAAGACGGCCACGGTGAAACGCGCCTCTCACGCGACAAGGCCAAGCGCCTCGCAGCGTGGCACGAACTCGAAGACGCGCTCGAAAAAGGCACGGTCATCACGGGCCTCATTTCCGGCAAGGTGAAGGGCGGACTCACCGTCATGGTGAACGGCATCCGTGCCTTCCTGCCCGGTTCGCTGGTGGACACGCGGCCGGTGAAGGACACCACGCCGTACGAAAACAAGAACATGGAGTTCAAGGTCATCAAGCTCGACCGCAAGCGCAACAACGTGGTCGTGTCCCGACGCGCGGTGCTCGAGCAAAGCCAGGGCGCGGAACGCCAGGCGCTGCTGGAAAACCTGAAAGAAGGCTCGGTGGTGAAGGGCATCGTCAAGAACATCACCGACTACGGCGCGTTCGTGGACCTGGGCGGCATCGACGGCCTGCTCCACATCACCGACCTCGCCTGGCGCCGCGTCAAGCACCCGTCGGAAGTGCTGTCGGTGGGCGACGAGGTGGAAGCCAAGATCCTCAAGTTCGACCAGGAGAAAAACCGCGTCTCGCTGGGCATGAAGCAGCTCGGTGAAGATCCGTGGGTGGGCATCGGCCGGCGCTATCCGCAGGGCACGCGCCTGTTCGGCAAGGTCAGCAACCTGACCGACTACGGCGCCTTCGTCGAGATCGAAGCCGGCATCGAAGGCCTGGTCCACGTCTCGGAGATGGACTGGACGAACAAGAACGTGCATCCCTCGAAGGTCTGCCAGGTCGGCGACGAAATCGAGGTCATGGTGCTCGAGATCGACGAGGACCGCCGCCGGATTTCGCTGGGCATCAAGCAGTGCCGCGCGAACCCGTGGGAAGATTTCTCGGTGAACCACAAGAAGGGCGAGAAAGTGGCGGGCACGATCAAGTCCATCACCGACTTCGGTATCTTCATCGGCCTGCCCGGCGGCATCGACGGCCTGGTGCACCTGTCCGACCTGTCCTGGAACGTGGCCGGCGAGGAAGCGGTCAAGAAGTACAAGAAGGGCGAGGAAGTCGAGGCGACGGTGCTGTCGATCGACGTCGAGCGCGAACGCGTGTCTCTCGGCATCAAGCAGCTGGAAGGCGACCCGTATTCGGGCTTCATCGCCACCCACGAGAAGAACTCGATCGTCACCGGCACCGTGAAGTCCATCGACGCCAAGGGCGCCGTGGTCGCCATCGGCGGCGACATCGACGGTTACCTGCGCGCCTCCGAGATCTCGCGCGACCGCGTGGAGGACATCCGGACCCATCTCAAGGAAGGCGATACGGTCACGGCGATGATCATCAACGTCGACCGCAAGAACCGGACGATCAACCTGTCGATCAAAGCCAAGGACCTGTCCGAGGAAGCCGCGGCCATGCAGAAGATCGCGGCCGACAAACCCGCCAACGCCGGTCTCACCAACCTGGGCGCGCTCCTCAAGGCCAAGCTGGAGCCGACCGGGAGCGATCAAAAATAACCGGGGATGGACATGACCAAGTCAGAGCTGATCGCGAAGCTGGCTGCGCGCTATCCGCAGCTGGTGGCGAAGGATGCCGAACTCGCGGTCAAGATGATCCTCGACGCGATGGCCAAAAGCCTCGCGGAAGGCGAGCGCATCGAGATCCGCGGTTTCGGCAGCTTCGGCCTGAATTACCGTCCGCCCCGGGTCGGCCGCAATCCGAAGTCCGGCGAGAAGGTACAGGTGCCGGCCAAGTACGTGCCGCACTTCAAGGCGGGCAAGGAGTTGCGCGAGCGGGTCGATCTCGAAGAGGCCGCCGCCGCCCTCGCGCAGCAACAGTATCTGCAACAATAACGCGCGCGGCTCCTGCAGTGGCGCCGGCGGAACGGGGCGGCATCGTGATACACGATGCCGTCCTTTTCTTTTCCGGGACCGGCGACTGAACTGGATGCCGCGCCGAAGACTGTCTTTCAAGCCGCATACAATCGCGCACTCAATCCTCAACCGGCTCCGATGCGCCTGCTCGCCACTCTCGTCAAAGTCGCGGTTTTCGTGCTGCTGCTGGGCTTTGCCATCCGCAACACCGATCCCGTGACCCTGCGCTATTACTTCGACACCGAATGGCGGACGCCGCTGGTGGCTCTGCTGTTCGCGTTTTTCGCCGCGGGCGCGGTGCTGGGCGTGCTGTCCTGCCTGGGGCTGATCTTCCGCCAGCGGCGGCAACTCGCCCGGCGGGAAACGGCGCCGGTCGCGCCGCCGCCTGCACAACCGGCGTTGCCGGCGGAAGCTGCGGTTGAAACACCACCGGCGCGGAGGTCCTGAGTGGAGTTCGAATACTGGTGGCTGCTGGCCCTGCCGCTGTTCTTCGCGCTCGGCTGGCTCGCGGCGCGCATCGACATCAAGCACCTGCTGACGGAATCGCGGGCGCTGCCCTCCTCGTACTTCCGCGGGCTCAACTTCCTGCTGAACGAACAGCCCGACAAGGCGATCGAGGCCTTCATCGAGGTGGTGAAGGTCGATCCGCAGACCATCGAACTGCACTTCGCGCTGGGCAGCTTGTTCCGCCGCCGCGGCGAGATCGAGCGTGCGATCCGCATGCACCAGCATCTCGCGGAGCGGCCCGATCTCAACGAGACGCAGCGTCTGAACGCCGTGTTCGAACTGGCGCAGGATTACCTCAAGGCGGGCTTGCTGGATCGCGCCGAGGAGCTGTTCGCCAAACTCAAGGGCACGGCGCATGGCGAGGCCGCGCTCAAGTTCCTGCTCGACATCTACGAGCAGGAAAAAGACTGGCAGAAGGCCATCGACACCGCGCTGGCGCTCGAACAGGCGACTGGCCGTTCGTTTCAGACGGAGATCGCCAACTTTCATTGTGAGCTGGCCGCCGACCACATGATTCATACGCGTCCGGAGGCGGCACGCCCGCACCTCGCGCAGGCGCTGAGCCATCACCGCAAATGCGTGCGGGCGCATCTGCTGCTGGGCGACCTCGAAGCTTCGCTCGGCGACGACGTGCAGGCCGTAGAAGCCTGGAAGAAGATCGAGAGCCAGAACCCGGTCTTCCTCGCGCTGGCCACCGAAAAGCTGCTCGCCGCTTACCGCCGGCTGGGCAAGCTGGAGGAGGGCGTCAATCTCCTGCGCGGCTATCTTTCCAAATATGGTTCGCTCGACATGCTGAACGTCGTGTTCCAGGGGGTTCTGGAGCGCGAGGGCGCGCAACCGGCTTACCAGGTAGTGCGCGAGGAGCTAAAACGCAATCCGACCCTGCTGGGGCTGGACAAGCTGCTGGAGGCCCAGTTGCTGGACGCCCCCGCGCAGCGCCGGCACGACCTGGAACTGGTCAAGAACCTCGTACACCAGCATACGCGCGGGCTTGCCATGTACAAGTGCGATGTCTGCGGTTTCCGCGCGCGCCAGTTCTATTGGCGCTGCCCGGCGTGCGGGAAGTGGGAAACCTATTCCCCACGACGCACGGAAGAGAAGGCCCTGCCGGCATGAGCTATCGAGCAGGGGGCCCACCTCGTGGGGATGCGAGTCCAGCGAATGACGCAAGCCGCCGACCTGACGCGGGTGAATCTTGCATGAACGTCCCGGAGGCGGCGCCAGCGTGAAGGATCCCCGGATTATCGTTGCCCTGGACTACCCGGAGGCCTCGTCAGCGCTGGCTCTGGCGCGCCGGCTCGACCCGCAGCGTTGCCGTGTGAAGGTCGGCAAGGAGCTATTTACCGCCGCGGGTCCTGACCTCGTGCGGCAGTTGCAGGCGCTGGGCTTCGGCGTCTTTCTCGATCTCAAGTTTCACGACATTCCCAATACCGCGGCCCAGGCTTGTGCGGCGGCGACGCGCCTTGGCGTGTGGATGCTGAACGTGCACGCTTCTGGGGGCGAAGCGATGCTGACCGCGGCGCGCGATGCGGTGACGAAGGCCGCCCTGCAGGGTGGCCTGCCGCGGCCGCTGCTGATCGCGGTCACCGTGCTGACCAGCATGTGCGCAGCCGAGCTGCCGGCGATCGGCATCGCCGGTTCGCCGGCAGACCAGGTGCTGCGGCTGGCGAAGCTCACGCAGGCGGCCGGCCTCGACGGTGTGGTCTGCTCGGCCCTGGAGGCACCGGTGCTGCGCAAAGCCTGTGGTCCCGGTTTCAAATTGGTGACGCCCGGCATCCGGCCGGCGGGTACCGATGCCAACGACCAAGTGCGGGTAATGACGCCGGAAGCCGCCATGGCGGCGGGCGCGGATTACCTGGTGATCGGACGTGCGATTACCGGCGCCCCCGATCCCGCAGCAGCCCTCGACGTGATCAACGCCAGCATCGGAGCCGCTGAATGAACGTCACGATCATCGGCACCGGCTACGTCGGGCTGGTGACCGGCGCCTGCCTGGCGGAAGTCGGCAACGATGTGCTGTGCCTGGACGTCGATGCGCGCAAGATCGAAACGCTCAAGGCCGGTGGCGTGACGATCCACGAGCCCGGCCTGCCGGAGATGATCCGGCGCAATGTGGCGGCCGGGCGCCTGCGCTTCACCACCGACATCGACGCGGCAGTGAAGCACGGCACGCTGCAGTTCATTGCCGTGGGCACGCCGCCCGACGAGGACGGCGCGGCCGACATGCAGTATGTCATCGAGGCCGCGCGCAATATCGGTCGCCGTATGACCGAATGGCGGATCGTGGTGGACAAGTCCACGGTGCCGGTCGGCACCGCAAACCGCGTGCACGAAGCTATCGCCGCGGAACTGCAGACGCGGAAAATGGACGTGTCCTTCGCCGTGGTGTCCAACCCGGAATTTCTCAAGGAAGGCGCCGCCGTCGAGGATTTCATGCGCCCCGACCGCATCGTTATCGGCACCGACGACGAGCGGGCGATCGCGGCCCTGCGCGCGCTCTACGCACCCTTCCAGCGCAACCACGAGCGTCTGCTGGTGATGGATGCGCGGTCGGCCGAACTGACCAAGTACGCGGCCAACGCGATGCTGGCGACGCGCATATCCTTCATGAACGAACTGGCCAACCTGGCGGAAAAGCTCGGCGCCGACATCGAGCACGTGCGCCAGGGCATCGGTTCGGACCCGCGCATCGGCTACCATTTCCTCTATCCGGGCGTCGGCTACGGCGGCAGCTGTTTCCCCAAGGACGTGAAGGCGCTGCAGTTCACGGCGCGGCAGCAGGGCGTTCCCCTGAGGCTGCTGCAGGCGGTGGCAGCGGTCAACGAGGCGCAGAAGCTGCGGCTGGTGGACAAGATCGCGACCCGCTTCGGTGCGCGCCTCGATGGCCGCACCTTCGCGCTGTGGGGACTGGCTTTCAAACCGAACACGGACGACATGCGCGAAGCGCCGTCACGGGCGGTGATCCGGGAACTGGCGGCGCGCGGCGCGCGCGTCGTGGCCTACGATCCGGTGGCGATGGACGAAGCGAAGCGCGTGCTTGGCGACCTGCCGGTGATGTACGCCGCGTCGCCGCTGGCGGCGCTGGACGGCGCGGATGCGCTGGTCATCGTCACCGAATGGAAGGAATTCCGCAGCCCGGACTTCGAGTCCATCCGGCGCCGGCTCAAACAGCCGGTGATCTTCGACGGGCGCAACCTGTTCGAGCCGGGCCTGGTGAAGGCGGCCGGGCTGGAGTATTACGGCATCGGCAGAGGAGAGTCCCTTGGATGACAGTAACCTGATCAAACGCCTGCGCCGCGCGCGCGTGCTGGTGGTGGGCGATGTCATGCTCGACCGCTACTGGTTCGGCGACGTGTCCCGGATCTCGCCGGAGGCGCCGGTGCCGGTGGTGCGCATCGAGCGCACGGAGGAGCGTCCGGGCGGCGCCGCCAATGTGGCGCGGAACGCCGCGGCGCTGGGTGCGAAGACCACGCTGCTGTCGGTGGTGGGCCGCGACGAGGCCGGGACGACGCTCGGCGCCCTCGTGCGCAAGTCCGGCATCAGGGCGCGGCTGCATCGCGATGCGGGCATCGACACTACGGTCAAGCTGCGGGTGATCGGCCGCAGCCAGCAGTTGCTGCGGGTGGACTTCGAGACCACCCCAAGCCATGAGATTCTGCAGTCGAAACTCAAGGAGTTCGCGCAGCTCGTGCGCCAGTGCGACGCGGTGATCCTGTCGGATTACGGCAAGGGTGGCCTCGCCCACATCGCGCGCATGATCCGGCTGGCCCGTGTCGCCGGCAAGCCTGTGCTCGTCGACCCGAAGGGGGACGATTTCTCGCGCTATCGCGGCGCCACCGTGGTGACGCCCAACCGCGCCGAATTCCGCGCGGTCGTTGGACGCTGGCGCAACGAACGCGACCTCGCCGCGCGCGCCGAGAAGCTGCGCCGGAGCCTGCGGCTCGCGGCCCTGCTCGTGACCCGCAGCGAGGAAGGCATGACGCTTTACACGACGGGCGCGCGGCTGCACGTCTCCGCGCAGGCACGCGAGGTGTACGATGTGAGCGGCGCCGGCGATACGGTGATCGCAACCCTTGGCGCAATGCTGGCGGCCGGGGTGACCCTGCCGGATGCGGTGACGATCGCCAACCGCGCGGCGAGCATCGTGGTCGCCAAGTTCGGCACCGCGGTGGTGACGCCGCAGGAACTTTTTGCCAACCGGGATGCGAAATCATGACCATCGTGGTGACCGGCGCAGCCGGTTTTATCGGGTCCAGCCTGGTGCGGGCGCTCAACGCGCGCGGCGAGACCGACATCATCGCAGTTGACAATCTTGCGCAGGGCGACAAGTTCGCCAACCTCGCGGATTGCGAGATCGCCGATTATCTGGACCAGGACGAATTTCTGGAGCAGTTGGAGGGTGGCGCGTTCGAGAACGCGCTGACCGCCATCCTGCACGAGGGTGCCTGCTCGGACACCACCGAGCGCGACGGCCGCTACATGCTGCGCAACAACTATGCGTATTCGAAATCAGTATTCGACTACTGCATGGCGGAAGAAGTACCCTTTCTCTACGCCTCTTCGGCGGCCGTTTACGGCGGCAACACCTATTTCCGCGAGGCGCGGGAGTGCGAGGGGCCGCTGAACGTTTACGGCTATTCGAAATTCCTGTTCGACCAGTACGTGCGCCGTCTGTGGCCCGAACGCACGACCCAGGTCGTCGGTCTGCGCTATTTCAACGTCTACGGCGACCGCGAAGCGCACAAGGGACGGATGGCGTCGGTGGCCTATCATTTCTTCAACCAGTACCGGGCCGATGGCCGGGTGCGGCTGTTCGAAGGCAGCGGCGGTTACGGCCACGGCGAGCAGCAACGAGATTTCATTTCCGTCGAGGACGTGGTGAAGGTCAACCTGCACTTCCTCGACCATCCGGGTGCTGCCGGCATCTTCAACTGCGGCACCGGCGCCGCGGAGAGCTTCAACGCGGTTGCGCTGGCCACCGTCAACCGCCTGCGCCAGGCGGAGGGCAAGGCCGTGCTGCCGCTGGAGGCCCTGCAGGCGGAGAAGATCGTCGAGTACATCCCTTTCCCGGCGGACCTCAAGGGCCGCTACCAGAGCTATACCCAGGCGGACCTCACGCGCTTGCGGGCGGCAGGCTACGCCGAGCCTTTCCTGACGGTTGAGCAGGGCGTCGCGCGGTATTGCGGGCAACTGCTGGCCCGCGGTCAGCCGTGAAACGCACGCTCGAAGATTTCGTCGGCAACACGCCGCTCGTGCGCCTGCAGCGCATGGGGACCGGCGGCAACATGCTGCTGGCGAAGCTCGAAGGCAACAACCCGGCGGGTTCCGTCAAGGATCGGCCGGCGCTGTCGATGATCGTCCGGGCCGAGGCACGCGGCGAGATCAAGCCGGGCGACACGCTGATCGAGGCCACCAGCGGCAACACCGGCATCGCACTCGCGATGGTGGCGGCGATGAAAGGCTACCGCATGATCCTCGTCATGCCGGACAACCAGTCGGTTGAGCGCCGTTCCAGCATGAAGGCCTATGGAGCCGAGTTGATCCTGACACCCGCCGCGCAAGGCGGCATGGAGCAGGCGCGTGACGTTGCGGCACAGATGGAACGCGAAGGCAAAGGTAAGGTGCTCGACCAGTTCGCCAATCCCGACAACCCGCTCGCGCATTACGAAACGACCGGTCCCGAACTGTGGCGGGACACCGAAGGCCGAATCACGCATTTCGTGGCGAGCATGGGCACCACCGGCACCATCATGGGCGTCTCGCGCTATCTCAAGGAACAGAATCCGGCAATCCGGATCGTCGGCTGCCAGCCGGCGGATGGCGCGCAGATCCCCGGCATCCGCAAGTGGCCGGCACCGTATCTGCCGAAGATTTGCGACTGGTCGCGGGTGGACCAGGTGATCGAGGTGAAACAGGCCGATGCAGAGAACACCATGCGGGATCTGGCTCGGCTGGAGGGGATTTTCGCCGGAGTGTCATCCGGCGGCGGCGCCTGGGCCGCACTGCAGGTTGCTCGCGAGGCCCGGAATGCCGTGATTGCGTTTATTGCTTGCGATCGCGGTGACCGCTATTTATCCACCGGCGTTTATCCAGGGTAGAGGCTGATGCAGCCCGTTCTTGCCTTCGACATCGAAACAGTCCCCGACGTGCAAGGACTGCGCACGCTCTATGAGCTCGGGCCGGAATTGCCGGACGAGGACGTGGCCGCGATGGCCATGCAGCGCCGGCGCCAGAGCCACGGCACGGATTTTCTGCCGCTGCACCTGCACCGGGTGGTGTCCATCGCGTGCGCGCTGCGCGAGCGCGACAGCTTCCGCGTGTGGTCGCTGGGCGATGCCAACGACACCGAAGGTCTGCTGATCCAGCGTTTCTTCGATGGCATCGAGAAATATACCCCGCAGATCGTGTCGTGGAACGGCAGCGGTTTCGACCTGCCAGTGCTGAATTACCGGGGTCTCATGCACGGCGTGCGCGCGGCGCGTTTCTGGGACCAGGGCGAGGACGACCGCGATTTCAAGTGGAACAACTACATCAGCCGCTACCATGCCCGGCATCTGGATTTGATGGACCTGCTGGCCATGTACCAGCCCCGGGGTGCTGCGCCGCTCGACGACTTCGCGCAACTGATGGGGCTGCCGGGCAAGATCGGCATGCACGGGTCCGCGGTCTGGGGGGCGTACCGGGAAGGCCGGCTAGGCGACATCCGGCGCTACTGCGAAGCGGACACCGCCAACACCTACCTGGTCTATCTTGCGTTCCAGAAAATGCGCGGCGCGCTGACGGCCGCCGCCTGGCAGACCGAGACCGCACTGGTGCGCGAGACCCTTGCGCGCAGCGACGAGCCCCACTGGCGCGAGTTTCTCGCCCGCTGGCCGGCGTCCTGAGCTCCATGCTGCTGGAGATCGAGTCCCTGGATGCCGAGGGACGCGGCATCGCGCGTCACGAAGGCAAGGTGGTGTTTGTGGAGGGCGCGCTGCCGGGTGAGCGGGTCGAGGCGCGCATCCTCCAGCGCAAGCCGAGCTTCGATCTTGCCGTGGCCACCCAGGTCGTGCACGCGAGCCCGTTCCGCACCGTGCCGCGCTGCCCTCACTTCGGCACCTGCGGCGGCTGCAGCCTGCAGCACTTCGATGTGCGCGCGCAGGTCGCCGCCAAGCAGCGCGTGCTGGAAGACAACCTCAGGCGCATCGGCAAGGTCCAGCCGGGCCAGGTATTGCCGCCCATCATCGGGCCGGCCTGGGGCTACCGCCACCGTGCGCGCTTCTCGGCACGCTACGTCGTAAAGAAAGGCCGCGCGCTGATCGGCTTCCGCGAGCGGAAGTCGAGTTTCGTCACCGATATGGACAGTTGCGAAGTGGTGCCGCCGGCGATCTCTGCGCTGCTGCCGCAGTTACGCGCGCTGGTGCAGGACCTATCGATCCGCGAATGCATTCCCCAGATCGAACTGGCGGTGGGCGAGTCGGCGACCGTGCTCGTGTTCCGGGTTCTGGCCGCCCCGAATGCGGCGGACCGCGAAAAACTGGATGCTTTCGGCCGGGAACATGGCGTCGCGGTCTATTTGCAGACGAAAGGGCCGGACACTGCTGCGCCATTGGCCGGCCCGCCGGTGCCTCTCGACTATGCGCTGCCCGAGTTCGGTTTGCGTATCGGTTTTGGACCGACCGATTTCACGCAGGTGAATCCGGCGGTGAACGCCGTGCTGGTGCGGCGTGCGCTGTCGCTGCTCGAGCCGCAGCCGGGCGAGCGCATCGCCGACCTCTTCTGCGGGCTTGGCAATTTCACGCTGGCCATCGCCCGGCGCGGCTCCCGTGTGCTGGGCGTGGAGGGCAGCAGCGTGCTGCTCGCTCGTGCGGCGGAGAATGCGAAGACCAACGGACTTTCTGACCGGGTGGAGTTTCGCGTGGCCGATCTCTTCAAGGTGACGCCCGCCACGCTGGAGGCCTGGGGCGCATTTGACCGTATGCTGATCGACCCGCCGCGCGACGGCGCGATGGATCTGGTCAAGTCAATCGGACCGGCAGGTCCGAAGCGGATCGTCTACGTCTCCTGCAATCCGTCCACGCTGGCCCGGGACGCAGAGGTGCTGGTGCATGTCCATGGCTACGTGCTCGGCGCGACGGGCATCGTCAACATGTTCCCGCACACGGCACATGTGGAGTCGGTGGCGGTTTTTGACAAGTTCAATTAGCCGCAGAGGCGCGGAGAACGCAGAGAAAAGGGAACAACCCCGAAGCGCGGAAACGATCTGTTCTACAAAACAAAACGGCCGATCTTGCGATCGGCCGTTTTTTGGGTTCGAGAACGCCTCGTTCTCTGCGCCTTGGCGGCTATAGCGATTTAATCCCGGTTGCCGCCGAAGATGCCCAAGAGCTGCAGCAGGCTGGTGAACAGGTTGTAGACCGACACGTACAGCGTCAGCGTGGCCGACACGTAGTTGGTTTCGCCGCCACGCACGATGTTGTTGATCTGCCAGAGAATCACCAGCGTCGAAAACACCACGAACAGCGACACGATGGTCAGGTGCGCGACCGGGCTCTGGAAGAACACGTTGGCGACCACCGCCAGGATCAGCACGATCCCGCCCACCGCGAGGAACTTGCCCATCCCGGACAGGTCCCGCTTGGTGGTCGTGGCGATGCCGGCCATCACGAAGAACACGGCCGCGGTACCGCCAGCCGCCATCGCGATCAGCGCGGCGCCGTTGCGGAAACCGAGGATGTTCTGGAGGAGCGGTCCGAGCAGCAGGCCCATGCAGAACGTAAAGCCCAGCAGGAGGCCGACGCCCAAACCGCTGTCGCGGTTTTTCTCGATGGCGAAGATCCAGCCGTAGAACACCGCCATGATCACGAAGAACGAGATCACCGGGTTAGTGCGCAGGAAGCCCAGATTGAGGTTGGTGCCGATCACCGCACCGATCGCCGTCGGGATCAGCGTCAGCGCCAGCAGCAAGTAAGTATTGCGCAGGACGCGGTTCTGACCGGCAACGACACCAGTTGGCGCGTTGATGACAGGCTGAGGGTTGAAGTTAATGGCCATGGGATGCTGAGCTCCTCTATGTATGTATGGCGGTATCGAGCGTCTGAACTTGATCAATTTACTCGACTACTAAGACTAGCGGACTAGGCGTGAAGTTTCAATCATTTCGGAATACCTTAGCGGTCGCAGGCACATCGCCAAGTAATTGATAATAGAAGGCATTGTCCCCTGCAATGGCCGCTCCAGGGGGATCGCGGCAGCGGAGGGTTGGCAGCGCGGTTGAATGTACCGATCTTGAAAGACCTCGCCCATCCATATTGGGGTGTTGCGTCCTGTCGCAAGCAGTCTGCCAAGTCCTTGAGCGGGTAGGGGGTGCCGCCCGGCATCGTTTCGCCCGTGTGTTCCCGTCCTGCTAGTCTCTCCGCGTCAGGTTGCAGCGAGGTCGAAGGTGGCAACTTTAAGGATCGACGCGACCGCATTTGCCGCCATTTTCCTCGCGCATAGTCGATGACGAGATACCGCCTGAATGTCATTGATGCCAGCGTGACGAGGGCAATAGAAGGCGATGTCATCACGAAGCGCTTAGAAATACCCTGCAGGCGATTCTGCGCGCCTGCCCCGGCACCTTTGTCAGCACCGCGGACACATGCGAATCAGACAGCGACCGACAAGTACCCCGAGCGCCCATCGTTATTCTTAACTCGTCAGCGCAGAACGTAAGTACTGCCTGCTGACTCAGGCGCCGGCATGCCCTCATGGGAAAACCCGGCGCCACTTCTTCAGTGTCGCCGTCCCCCTCCCTGGGGCGGTGACATCGGCCCCGGTTTCCTCTAGCGATGAATTCCGGGGCCACCTTCTTCAGACTCCGCGAGGTGGACCAATGGCCGAACAGAAAAAGGATACTCCCGAACCAAACGTCGAGCTCCCGAACTCCAAGGTCAAAATACCTGATTACTCGGAGATCAAAAAAGACACTGACAAAACCGGGGATGGGAAATACGATAAGTACGATTCCGGCGATCAGGTGGGGCACAAGATTTA
>Ga0163144_10001265_pt1 | contig 59537 bp, 64 predicted proteins | sample OliLak19BULKMAT1_FD_123175 | JGI IMG/M metagenome (GOLD analysis project Ga0163144, IMG submission 123175) | Freshwater microbial mat bacterial communities from Lake Vanda, McMurdo Dry Valleys, Antarctica - Oligotrophic Lake LV.19.BULKMAT1 | ecosystem: Environmental > Aquatic > Freshwater >...
CACGGCCGGCAAGGAAATCGAAGCCGCCGTGCAGCGTCTCGCGCAAATGGCGCGCGCCGCCGGCATCCACGTCATCATGGCGACGCAACGCCCCTCGGTCGACGTCATCACCGGCACGATCAAGGCCAACTTCCCGACCCGCATCTCCTACCAGGTCACCAGCAAGATCGACTCGCGCACCATCCTCGGTGAGCAAGGCGCCGAACAATTGCTCGGCATGGGCGATCTCTTGTTCATGGCCGGCGGCGGCCGCATCCGGCGCCTGCACGGACCGTTCGTCACCGACGCCGAAGTCGAACGCGTCGTCGCCATGCTGAAAGAGCAAGGCGCGCCGCAATATCGCACCGACGTCACCCAGGAGCCGAACGAGAACGCCGGCGCCGACGACAATCCCGAACTCTTCGCCGACGGCGAAGGCGGCGGCGACGACCTCTTCGACCGCGCCGTCGAAATCGTCCAACGCGACCGCAAAGCCAGCACCTCCTATCTCCAGCGCCGCCTAAGCATCGGCTACAACCGCGCCGCGACGCTGATCGAGAAAATGGAAAAAGCCGGCATCATCTCGGAAGCCAACGCCGCCGGGAAACGGGATATTCTGGTTGATGTGGTGGATGAGGATTAGGCGGCGCGCAGCCTCGCAACTGATTGCCAACGCAAGCAAAGGCCCCTATTCAATTTTAAATTGAGCCGGGGGGCTACATGGGCGCTTACCAAGCGAAGCCCGTTCGCTTGCTCGAAAATGTACACTCTGCGCAAGGAGCGCCGGGGGGCGACTCTTACTGCGCCGGGTTCGAGCTTGAACAATGGCGGTGCGAGCCTTTGGCGCGGCACCTGATCGAATGGCTGCCCGAATATGCCCTGCCAGAACCCGAACTCGCGATCTCACACGCAAACGCCTACGTAAAACTTCGGGAAGCGGCGATCCGCGTTTATACGAGCGCGAAATACGAGAAGCGCGGCGAAGCAGGCGAGATCGCACTTCATGCCATTTGTCGCGACTTCTTCGACACGATCCCCATTTCACCACGAGTGTTCTATAAGTCGACGTCGAACGATGTCGTAAAATCCTTTGACATGGTGCACGCCCGTTTTCCGAATGGGAAACCCGAAATTTGGCTCGGCGAATCAAAACTCTATACCAAAGCAAGTGACGCGATCACGGACGCGATTGGCTCTGTTAGTGACCACCTAGACAAGGGGTTTCTCACTAACCAGAAGCTGCTGCTCGGGCCGCAAATTCCAAGTTCGACTCCTCACTATGACGAAATTCGCGCGCTATTTCAGAGTCAAACCAGCCTAGACAAACTCATTAGTGCAGCTGTTTTCGTGGTGGGAATCTTCTGCGAAAGCGACGCCATCAAAGCGGCAAAAACCATCGATGATAGCTATCGTGAGGGCGTGGCTTCGGAGTGGGGCTATCTCTCTGATCGCGTGAGGAAGAGCGGCCTCGCCGCCAAAATCAAAATTGCGCTCGTCTACCTCCCACTTCTCAGCAAGAAGACCCTCGTGGAGGACTTCGACAAACGGTTGAAGGGTTTGCAGTAAATGGCTGTGTCACACCCCAATTGGACAGCCCTTGAAAGTGCTCCGGTCGGGGAGGTCACAGTCACGCTGTTCAATTACCTGCGTGAAATTGCAATCGAGATCCAAACTGGTGATCCTGACGATCCTTCGACTTTGCAGTCAGTCCCGCGAATTGCGGAACTAGTTGAGCAGCGCGGAGACCTCGAACAATTTCAAGAGGTCCTCAGCGCGACCGCTCGAGCCCTAGGTTTGTGGAACTACATCGACCGGAGCGCTGCCGACTCTAAGGACCGACTCGTCGCCGAGTCTGTGACGAGCGAACGGCTGGGCGGAATCGCTCTGCATCGAGAACAGATCAAGGCCCTCAACACGTTGCTAGCTGGCCGAAACCTGATTCTCAGCGCGCCAACAAGCTTTGGGAAGAGTCTCCTTATCGACGCCCTGCTGCTCACTGGAAGATACAAACGCGTCGCCATTGTGCTTCCAACGCTTGCGCTGCTCGATGAATTCCGTCGGCGGCTCGCCAAAAGATTTGGCGAACAGTTTCAGATCGTGATGCACAGCAATGAACGGGCAACCTCCGAAAAAACGATCTTCCTCGGAACGCAGGAACGGTTGATCGGACGCTCCGATGCAACAGACCTGGATCTCGTCGTTGTAGATGAGTTCTACAAGCTTGACCCGGCTCGAAAAGACGAGCGGAGCGTTACCTTGAACGCTGCGGTTTACGGCCTTCTCAAAGAATCAAAACAGTTCTTCTTTCTCGGGCCAAATATTGAAGGGGTGCAGACCGTCGGCGAGTCAGGTTGGAGCTTCGAGTTCCTGAAAACGCGATTTTCTACCGTCGCCGTGGACACGTTTGATCTCAAGAACGTGGCGAACAAGGAACAGCGTCTCGCGCAAGAAGCTTATGATCCAAAGAACTGGCCCGCTCTAATTTTTGTCTCCTCGCCAAAAAAGGCTAACGAACTCGCTGCGGCGCTCGTCGAACCCGCACACAAAGTCGGTAATGGCGAGCCGCTCGCAAGTTGGATCGAGCAATATTTCGGGGGAAAATGGGCGCTTAGCGAAGCGGTTTCCAAAGGCATAGGCATTCATCACGGTAGAATGCCACGAGCCTTGGCCTCCAGGTTCGTGACGCTATTCAATAACGGCACATTGCCGATCATGGTTTGCACATCCACCCTGATCGAAGGAGTCAACACCGCCGCAAAGTCAGTGCTCATCTACGATAAGACTATCAATCGAGCTCAATTCGATTTCTTTACCTACTCGAACATCAAAGGCAGGGCCGGTCGGCTTGGTCAGCACCACACCGGACAGGTGTTCTTGTTTCACGCACCGCCCGCGCAGGAAAATGTCGAGGTTGCGCCGCCCCTATTTGGTGACCTTGATGCAGCACCCGCCGAACTCTTGGTGCATATCGAAAAAGGAGAGTTGTCTCCTTTGCTTCAGGGGCGCGTGAGCCAACTGCAGACTCAGCTCAAGCTGTCCAGCGACGAACTACGTCGGCTTGCGCCGCTTGGACTAGATAATCTGCTCGCGCTTCAGCGGCATGTCAGACAAGCTCTAAGCGCGAACTTGCGCCTTGGTTGGTCTGGTTATCCTCGGTTCGAGGAGATTGAAGCCGTCTGCACTGTGCTCGCAAAGGTTCGGAATCCGCGTGAATTTGGGGCGTTTAGCGCGCGTCAACTAGCATTTTATCTCAACCAGCTCCGGTCAGCGCCGACCATGCGGGAATTTTTCGTTTGGTACTCGAAGAACTATCGTGGTGACCTCCATGAACTAGACAACGTGTTTCGGTTCCTTCGAGCTTGTGAGTACAGCTTGCCGGAGTATTTCGGTGCGGTTGAGGCGTTCGTTCGCAGTGAACGCCGCACATGCGACTATTCGCAGTTTATCGCCGGCCTCCCACGGTGGTTCAGAGCCGATGCCCTCAAAAACCTCGAAGAGGAAGGCGTCCCCATCCAGATCAGTGAGCGGTTCCTTCAGCACGGAGACGACCCGCAATCACTGAGAAGTCGACTTCGGGCCGTCGCAAACTCGCGTGACGCCAGGATGTCTGACGTTGAACGGGAATGGGTCCTCGACGCGATTCCGAATTAGAAAAAATCTATCCGCCCCCCTTTCGACCTGACGTACACTCCACCCCGTCTCACACATGGGAGGGTTTCGAAGTGCACCGATCCTTTGAGATGTGTGAGGCGCGGTCGAGCGTGAGCTGAGGGCGAAAGCCCAAAGTCGCTGCCAGCGAGACGAGAGCGAAATCGCTGGGTCCGCACTCTCGTCGGGAGAGTGACGCACGCCGTCGGCGGGCCATCCAGCGGAGTGAAACACCTCCGTGTGAGGCGCCGGCGAGCACAGGCCGCTGGGGCGCGTGAAAACGCGCATGTCCGCAGCAATGCGGAGCTAGGACTACCCAAGGCGTGTCTTCACGCGCCCCGCCTCCCGCTCTCTCTTGGTGAGTGAGAGTCGTTCGCGGAAAATCTTGAACCGGCATCGGCCGGCGCGCACGTGCGCCCGCCTATCTCTTCTGGCCTGACGGTCCGTCATCTTGCTATTGATGGGCGCCCATGCAATTTCGCAAAGAGCTTGGGGGCTTTGATCTTGGCGAAGAAAAAGGCGGTTTCACCGCGTACCGCAACCGATGTCGATCGTCATGTCGGGCGCATTGTCCGCGAACGCCGCATCGCCTTGAACATCAGCCAGGCCGCGCTCGCGAAAGCCGCCGGCGTCACCTTCCAGCAGATCCAGAAATACGAAAGCGGCGCCAACCGCATCGCCGCCTCGACGCTGTTTACGATCTGCGATGCGCTCGGCATGCCGGTCAGCGCCGTCGTGCCGGACGCGCACGATGGCGCCAAAACCGCCGACGATCTCGCCCCGTTCGCGCCGCTCCTGATGCGCCTCAACCCGCACGGCATCGAGGTCGCGACAGAAGTGCTGCGCGTCCTCGCCGCCTCGCCGCATCTGAAAAACTGATCAGCTGCCGCCGTAGGCTTCGTCGTCCAGCATCCGCAGCACCGAAAGCTCGGCGATGCTGAAACTGTCGAGCAGTTCGGATTTGCAGACCTCGTCGCGCGCTTTCAGCCCCGCCGCATTGGCGCGGGCCGTGTGCACCAGGCTGAGGATCGTCCGCAATTGGTGGACGGTCTCCAGCTTTCGCGACGCTGCCGTGGCAGGCGCCGGTTTTATTGTCTTCGTGCGTCCAGGCATATGACGTTGGCCCCCCAGGCTTCGTAACCCAACAGCCGCGCAGCCCCCTGCGCGTCCAAAAATTCCAGAAAATGATGCGCCGCCACCGCGTCCACCGAAGGCGCAAAGCACGCGTCCGGCACGATCGCGAGCGCCACCCGCTGCTCCTGCGCCGCGAGGGCGGTCGCGAGCCCACAGCGCGAAAACACGCCGCCCGCCATCTGCCCCGCGCGCGCCGCCAGCGCGTCCGACACTTGCGTCTCCGCCAACGCCGACGCCCCCTGCAGTGCAAACACCGGCTCGTTCGCCGCCGGCTCAAAATTCGGCAGCGCCCCGAACGGGGTGTCGGCGCTCCGAGGCCGCACCGTGTACGCATGCAGCACGCGCCAACCCTGGCTGCGGAATGTCGCCAGCGTCTCGGCCAGCTCCGCCAGCGCCGGCGCTGCGCGCGCCATCTGCGCCTCGTCGATCAACTCCCGCCGCAAATTCAAACACAGGAGAACCGGCTCGCTCGTCGCCATCACGAGGCCACGCGCAGGTGTGAGGCGGCGCCCGAAAGATCGGACTCGCTGGCCAGCACATTCTCGGCCGGCGAATCCAAGCTGATCGCCTCGGGGTGGTGCGGCAGCCGCGCCACCGCCTCTACGAACTCGCGCCCCGCAAACACATAACTCGGCCGGCTCGCCCGCGCCTCGAACCCCGCCGTGCGCTGCCAGAACGGCAGCAGCGTGCGCTCGATATGGCCCAGCACGATCTTGTAGCCCTTGCGCCCGGCAAGGTCCGCCGTCGCCCGCCACAACGCCCGCGTCACCCGTCCCGAGCGCGACGCCCGCTTCACCGAAACCCGCTCCAGCTTTGCAAAATCCGCAAACCACCGGACTCTGCAGGCGCCAACGGGCTCCGGCCCCAGGCACGCCACCAAGTGCGTGGCGCCCGCTAGGTCCACCCCGTCAAACTCCTCGCCATACGCATAAGCCTGCTCGCCGATATAAACTTCGGCGCGGATCGACATCGCCTGCATCCACTGATCAAGGCTGCGCACGACGCTGACGCTTAGAGGGGCGGCGGCGTGCATCACGCGGCGCTCGCTTGCGCCGACGGCAGCGTCAGTCCTTCGAACGGCGCCTGGCGCGGGAAATAGCGGGCCAGTGAAGGATTGCCGGGCACCGGTTCAAAACCGAGCGAACCATAGATGAGACGCGCGCCGTCATCGGTGGCGGCGCGGGTGTACCCCGGCAACGCCCACAGCAGCGTCTCCCGAATAACAATCGACGCCTTCACCACCCGTCCGGCCGCGCGGTCGTTACTGGCGACAAACCCCCAAGCATACCCCCCCGCCGGCGTCTCCCGCGGCCGCCAAACATAATCCAAGTCCACATTGACCGTATCAAACCGGCCTTCGTCGAAGGCTTGCATGCCTTCGGGACGCAGCAGGAAGAACGCGGTGAGCCCCGTCACCTTGCCGCCGTCGCGCGCCACGAACACGCTGCACCCGGTTATGTCTTGTACAGCCTGAAGCATCTCGGCGGACACGACATCGCCGTCGATTTTCTCCGCCGCCAACGCCCGTCCGGCGAGAATGTCTTCCGATCCGGCCAGCGAAACGCCGCAAAAGGCGGCAAGCGCATTGATCATCCGCGGATTTGAGCAGTGCCCACTGGCGTCCACGAACTTCGCGAGTTCAGAGAGATTCATATTCTCTGGCTCCCCTTCCATGATCTAACCCACCGGGCGTAGTGTCTGGCTGAGGCTGATGGACTGCGCTTGCGCGAAGGTTGGAACAGGGCATTGCCAAAATCGAAGCACCGCGAGGAGCGGCCACGGTCGCGGCTCGACTGGGACGACATCCGCATCTTTGCGGCTGTCGCAGCGGCGGGCAGCGTCAATAAAGCTGCCGCCGATTTGAAGATCATGCCGTCCAGCGTCAGCCGCAGGATCGATGATCTCGAGACGCGCTTGGAAGTGAAATTGTTCTATCGCAGCCCCGCCGGGATGACGCTGACCAGCGCCGGCGAGGACCTCAACGACCGCGCCCGCTCCATGCAGCACTTCGCCGATGACATTGAGCGCTCCGTGCGTGCGCGCGATCGGCGCGACGAAGGCGTTGTGACAATTGCGGCCCCCGATGGTGTAGGTTCGCTCTGGATCGCGCCGCGCGTGGGTGATTTCTTAGCGCGAAACCCGAAGATCCATATCTCGCTCGATTGTCGCATCGGTCCGTCGCTTGATCCTGAAAGCCGCGCCGACATCACCATCGCGCTCGACGAGAAGCAGGCGCAGATCGGTGATGACGCCAGCGCCCTCGCGACGATGCACTACGTCTTCGTCGCGGCGCCGAGTTATATCGAAACCTACGGCGCGCCGCGATCAGCTGCGAGCGCCGCCGGCGATCACCGCACGCTGAGGCACACCGGACAAGTTTCGCAGCGTGAAAACTGGAGCGCGCGCGCCTCGGCGGTGGAGGCGCTCTCGCAATTTGCGTTCGAGACCAATTCCAGCGCGGCGCTTGTCAACGCGTTGCGCGGCGGCGCGGGCGTTGCGACGGCGCCGACCTATATTCTCTCGACCGCGCCCGAGCTGGTGATGATTGGCGAAGAACGGAGCGTGCCGATCCGGCTTTGGATGATCGTGCATCAGCAGGCTCGCAATGCAGCGCGCGTTACCCGGGTTGCTGATTGGCTGAAGCAAATCTTCGACACGCGAACCAATCCGTGGTTCCGCGACGAGTTCGTGCCGCCAGCAGAGTTTGCAGTGCCGACCGAGGACGCCGCTCCGCCCTCACGCAAGCGCCGCACTTAGCCTGCGGGCTTAGCGCCCTCAGGTTCAGCTTCAGCGCTATCTTCATCCTTGGCCGGCGCTTTGGCGACGCCGACGGTTTTCACCGAGCGGATAAAGCTTTCGATATCTGACGCTTCGTGCGGCGCCGGATCGCGATCATCGACGGCGGCTGCTTGATCGATGATCAAGTCCTGCAGCGCATCAGGGAGTTGATCCCATTGCAATACGACGCCGGCAGCGATGCGACGAAGCATGTGCTCGTCTTTCTCGCGATATTTCAGCGTGCGTTGTGTAACGGCCGGCGCTTGCGGCGGCGCGTTCGCGCGCCAGCGATAAGGATCACTCATAACCCACTGCCTCCAGCCGTGCTTCGTCGAGCACACGATCGAAGGTCTCGCCGTCATTCCTGACGCGATATTGCTGCGGGCCGCGCTCGGCCGGCAATACGCTCACAACGCGATATGTGCCGGCTGCTGCTGAGAAAGCGCCCGAGCGCACCACAGACACGCGCTGTCCCGCGCCGAATTTGGCCTGCGACATCGAATAGATCCTTGCTTTGAATGTTCGCGGCGCCATCGGCGCGCACAAAACTGTTCACTTAACATGGGCCTTTGTTTCGAAATAACAAGGTTGAGGGGCCGATTAGCCGGGACGCGCGCGCCCATTGAGCCTATGCTCAGAGCTGCAACAGCAATGCTGTTCGCGCCGAGCCTCCTTAAGGAAGGCTCCTGAATGATACAGCACGAGATGATACCCAGCGTCGACGTTATCGTCGATTGCGACGAATGCGGGCTGCGCTACATGCGCAGCGTGATTCATGCGGATATTTTCGAAAGCGGCAGCGCCAAATGCGCATGCGGCGCGCTGCTCGACTCATGGGGCGGCGCGCACCGCGTCAGCTTCGAGCCCGAAGACCCGTCGCTGCCGGCGATTATCGCTCACTGAATTTTTGAGGAATGAAAAGAATAGGTCGCGCTTTCGCGCGCCTATTCAGCTTTTGCTTTCGCTGCTTTTTTAGCAACAGCGCGCTTTTCCACGGCCGCGCGACGGGTTTCGGCTTGCGCTTCAACCTTAGCGGCGCGGCGTTCTTCCAACGCAGCGCCAACGAGCGGAAGCAAGCTTTCAGCCTGCTCCCGCTGTCTTGGCGTGCCAGATTCCTTCAAACGAACGGCGTTCGCTTGCAGGCTCTCCAGCTCCTTGTCGGAGAGATCAGGTATGCGCTGATCAATCTCCGTCATGGTCACACCGCTTTCAGGTTCGCGGCAGAGTCGCGGCCTTGACGGTCACGCTCGAGATCGAACGAAACCTTTTGGCCGTCTGCCAAGCCGCTCAGGCCCGAACGCTCAACGGCGGAAATGTGGACGAAAACGTCCTTGCCGCCCGTTTCCGGAGCGATGAAGCCGAAGCCTTTAGTGGTGTTGAAAAATTTTACGGTACCGACAGCCATTGCCATCTCCTTGTGTTGTTGCCCGCAGGGACCTTCCCCATCAGACACCGATTTCGAGGGAAACAGCAGACATCCGGCGCGAGCGCGAGGGATCAAAGCGTGACGCGACGAGGATCGATAGCGGCCATATAGGCGCTCTGGCGCCTAAAGTCCATGCAAACTGGGTTTAGGCCGCTTAACCTACTCGATCTCCCAATCGATCTCGCCTCGAACATCGACAGGCACACGCTCACACAGCGCCTTGTGCACTTGATCCTGCGTCACCGCGCGCGGCATGCGGAAAACGTAATCGATCCTTTGTTTGCTGAACTGCTTGTTCTCACTGATCAGCTTGCACTTCATCTCTGCAAGAACGGTGCGATACGCATTTGACGCATCCTTGGTGCGACCCTTCGGAATCTCGTGAACTTCGAGCTCACATACGGGGTGGCCATCGAACACGTAGATCAGCACCCACGCGAAAATCGTCGCCATGACGGCAAAGTGCGGCAGGTTGAGCCCCGCGATCAGTCCGATCAGCGTGACCATGATCAAGCGGCTGGTGTCGCGCGTGGAGGCGGCGTCGGTGCGAAAGCGCATGAGGCCGCCAAGGCCGAAGATCACAAAGCCGACGACCATGCCGTATTTCAGCACGATCTCACCGATCACCGCGCCGACGAGCGCGTACATGATCAGCACTTTGGGGAGTTCGGCCTCTTCACGGGTATCGACCGTGCGCGCCGTGGTCGGGTGAAAGGCGAGCACTGAGCCCAGCACCACCGCCAGCACCAAGGCGGCGAAGGCTTGGAGCAGGAACTCCCACTCAAGAAAGCCAGCCCAGCCGATGGAGGGCAGCATGGTAGTTTCAGCGCCGAACATGCCGTCCCCTCGAATCGTCCGCCCAATCAAGCGCTTGTGAGCCGCCGATGCCAAGCGCTCTCGCGCTCACGATGAACCCAATCTGAAGCGAAAAGGCCATTTCTGGGCAAACCGAACCCTTTTTTCCGCCATGCGTTTGCGGCACATGACCCCAATGAACAAGTCCATCCTGCTCGCCGTCGCCGCCCTGGCGCTCGCCGCCCCTGTCGCAGCGCAAACCGCGCGTCCTGGCGCCGCCACTGTCGCCAGTTCGTCTCTAGTGACGCTGGAGGGCGCCGAGCGCACGCAAGCGCTCGCTCAGATCAACGCCGAGCTAAACGGCATCCAGCGTCTGCAAGGTCGCTTCATCCAAACCGGCCCAGATGGCAGCCGCGCGGCCGGCACGTTCTACATGCAGCGCCCTGGCCGCTTGCGCTTCGAATACGATGCGCCCGCCACTTTGCTGATCGTCGCCGACGGCAGCGTTGTCGCGTTGCGCGACACGGCTTTGCGCACGACTGAGCGCACGCCGCTTCGTTCAACGCCGCTCAGCCTCATTCTGGGCGAGCGCATCGATCTGGAGCGCAATGCGCGCATCATCCGCGTGTCGCGCCAAGGCGCCTGGACGCTGGTTACCGCACGCGATCGCGCTGGCCAGACGGACGGCGTCATCTCGCTCAAGTTCAACAACGGCGAATTGCGTGAGTGGGATGTCGTTGACGCCACCGGCGCGCGCACCAACATCCAGCTTTCCGAAATCACGCGCCCAGCCAGCTTGGACCGCGGGCTCTTCCGCCTCGAAGACGTGCTTGCTCCGCGCCGTCGCTAGGCTGGCGCGCGCTGGCTAAACCTTGCTGCTTTTGCAAGCTGTTTCTCCCGCGCTTACCTTGAAAACTTCGGGCTTGTGGCGTATATGCAACGAAGCGGTCGTCGCTCATCCCCCTGGATGTCGTCGTCCCCCCCGCTGACGGATCCAGCGCGGCGCCCGCTTTAGCCGGACATCCCCTGCCGGCGAAAATGCGCCCCCCTCAAGGCGCCTGGAGGCCCGGCCGCTGAATGCGCCGGGCCTCTTCGTTTTTGAGCCGGCGCACGCCATGAACGCCCGATGCTGAAGATCGCGACTTGGAACATCAATTCCGTGCGCCTGCGGATCAACACGGTGTGCCGCTTCCTGGCCGAAGCGAAGCCCGACGTGTTGTGTCTGCAAGAAATCAAATGCCGCGACGGCGAGTTTCCGGCGAAGGCGTTCAAAGAGGCCGGCTACAAACACATGCACGTGGTTGGCCAAAAAGGCTGGCACGGCGTCGCCATCGTTTCACGTGTGAAGCTTGAGCCCGTCGAGGCGCCTGCGATCTGCCACAAGAAAGAAGCGCGCATCGCCGCTGCGCTGATCGACGGGATCGAAGTGCACAATCTTTATGTGCCCGCTGGCGCTGACGTGCCGGAGCTCACGAACCCGAAGTTCGTTCACAAGCTCGACGTGCTCGACCAGATGAAAGCGCTCTACAAGAAGCGCAAAGGCAAGACGCCGACCGTGCTGGTCGGCGACCTCAACGTCGCGCCCGGCGAGTTCGACGTCTGGAGCCACAAGCAGTTGCTCAACGTCGTCAGCCACACGCCCGGCGAAACCGATCGCCTCAACGCCGTCCGCGAGCTGGGCGGCTTCGTCGATCTTGCTCGCCAGCACAAACCCGATCCGGAAAAGCTCTTCACCTGGTGGAGCTATCGCAGCCCGGACTGGACCAAGAACAATCGCGGCCGCCGGCTCGATCACATCTGGGCCACCACCGACATCGCTGTGACCTCACGCGCCGAGGCGTTCCACATTCACGTCCCTTGCCGCTCCTGGGAGCGGCCGAGCGATCACGTGCCGGTCGTTGCTGGACTGAAGCTCTGAGGCTTTCGTCGAAAGCGGCATTGAGGCGCGCGCTGGCGTCACTAGGATGCGCGCCAACCATTTAGGGGGAACAATCATGCAAATTTCTCGACGCGCCTTACTCGGCGCTGGCGCCGCGGGCGCTGCGGTGCTCTCCGGCTGCGCCACCAGCGCCGCGCCCACGCCGCCGCCCGTCGCCGCCGCACCGACGGCAAGCGCGCAGCTCACCGCCACGCTCGACCGCACGGTCGCCGCCATTCTTCGTGAATCGCCGGAGCGCTGCACCGCCCTTGGCCTCACAGAAGAACGCGCCGGCTATCGCTTCATCGACAAATTGAGCGACGCCTCCAAAGCCAGCACGCAGCGCTACCGCGCGATCCTGCAAACCGCGATTGGCGAACTCAGCGCCATCGACCGCTCCGGCCTCAGCGCGCAGGAGAACGTCACCGTCGACGTCGTCACCACCTCTTACGAATACAGCTTGGCGAACTCGGCGTTCAGCGTCGGCGGCGGCGCAGGAGCCCCCTATGTCGTGACGCAGCTCACCGGCTCATACGGCGACTTGCCGGACTTCCTCGACTCTCAGCACCCGCTGCGCACGCGCGATGAGGCCGACGCCTACCTGGCGCGCCTCAGCGCTTATGTGCGCGTGCTCGACCAGGAAACCGCAATCATCCGCGAAGACGCAGCAGCCGGCGTCATCCCGCCAGACTTCGCCATCGATCGCGCCCTCGATCAGATGAACACCTTCACCTCGACAGCGCCGGCGCAAACCGTGCTGGTGCAAACCTTGGTGCGCCGTCTGCCGAATGTGACGGAAATTTCTGAAGCCCAGCGCGCCAACTACATTTCGCAAGCCGAGTCCGCGGTGCGTGACGCGATCCTGCCGGCCTACGAACGCCAAAAGGCGGCGCTGCGCGAAGTGCGCCGCAACGCCGTGCATGACGCCGGCATCTGGCGCCTGCCGCAAGGCGCGGAAATGTACGCCGCTTCGCTGCGCAGCCGCACGACCACGACGATGTCGCCCGACGAAATTCACGAAATGGGCGTCGATCTCATTCGCGGCTTCCATAGCGAGATGGACACCATCCTGCGCGCCCAAGGCCTGACGCGCGGCAGCGTCGCGCAGCGCGTCCAACAGCTCTCGCGCCGGCCCGATCAGCTCTATCCAAACACGGACGCCGGCCGCACCCAAATCCTCGCCGACCTAACGCAGCAAACGCGCGAAATCGAAGCCTTGATGCCGCGCGCCTTTAACACGCTGGCGCAAGCGCAGCTCGAAATCCGCCGTGTCCCGCCGACGACCGAAGCAGGCGCGCCTGGCGGCTATTATCAACGCGCCGCGCTCGATGGCTCGCGCCCGGGCGCCTATTACATCAACCTGCGCGACACGCGCGAATGGCCACGCTTCACGCTGCCGACACTCAATTATCATGAAGGCGTGCCGGGCCATCACTGGCAGATCTCGATCCAACAGGAATCGGGATCGATCCCCTTCATCCGCAGCGCAATGCTGGGCTTCAGCGCCTTCAGCGAAGGTTGGGGCCTTTATGCCGAACAACTCGCCGACGAACTCGGCGTCTACGACACCAACCAGCTCGGCCGCCTCGGCTATCTGCAATCGATGACCTTCCGCGCCTCGCGCCTCGTCGTCGACACCGGCATCCACCACAAGCGTTGGAGCCGCGAACAAGCCATCGCCTCGATGGTGGAGGCCACCGGCGATCAGGAAAGCTCAATCACCACCGAGATCGAGCGCTATTGCGTGTGGCCGGGCCAAGCCTGCAGCTACATGGTCGGCCGCCAAGCCATCAACCGCATGCGCGATGCCTCGCGCACATCGCTGGGCGATCGTTTCGACCTGAAAGCCTTCCACGACACCATGCTAGCCAACGGCGCCGTGCCGCTCTCGGTGCTTGAGCGCATCATGGCGGACTGGACCACGACGCAGCGCGCCTAACGCAGCGAGAGCGCGGGCTCAAAACCTGCGCTCTCGTTTACCGTTTCAGCACCATTCCAACTTCGCACCTGCGAAGGGAAAGGCACACGCAACCCTGCTCTGCAAACGCGATTGCTACCGGTGGCAATTGCGAATGTGCGCGAACGTCACATTGGCCCGTAGAAGGTGTTTGACATAAAGCCCCTGCCACACATTTTGACGCTTCGCTAAGCGCGCCGGAACCACCAGCGGCGCCTGGAGGGATTCCGTGACTGCACAGATCGAAGGCCTTCATCCGGCCCCGACGAACCACAAGAAGCTCGTCCAGTGGGTGGAAGAGATCGCCGCGCTGACGAAGCCGGATCGCGTCTATTGGTGCGATGGTTCGGAAGCGGAGTGGACGCGGCTCACGAATGAGCTCGTCGCCGCCGGCACCCTGAAGCGCCTCAACCCCGAAGCGCGCCCGAATTCGTTCTACGCCGCCTCCGATCCCAAGGACGTCGCGCGCGTCGAAAAGCAAACTTACATCTGCTCGGAAAAAGAGATCGACGCCGGCCCGACCAACAATTGGATCGCGCCTGCTGAAATGCGCACCAAGCTCGGCGGCCTGTTCGATGGCTGCATGCGCGGCCGCACCATGTACATCGTGCCCTTCTGCATGGGCCCGCTTGGTTCAAAGATTAGCCAGCTCGGTGTTGAAATCACGGATTCGGGCTACGTCGCCGCCTCGATGCGCATCATGACCCGCATGGGCAAAGGCGCGCTCGATGAAATGGGCGATGACGGCTTCTTCGTGCCGGCCGTGCACACACTCGGCGCGCCGCTCGCCGCTGGCGAAAAAGACGTGCCGTGGCCCTGCAACGCCGAAAAATGGATCGTCCATTTCCCGGAAACCCGCGAAATCTGGTCTTACGGCTCCGGCTACGGCGGCAACGCTTTGCTCGGCAAGAAGTGCTTTGCGTTGCGCATCGCGTCCGTGATGGCGCGCGATGAAGGTTGGCTCGCCGAGCACATGCTCATCCTCAAGCTCACCAACCCGAAGGGCGAGCACAAATACATCGCCGCCGCCTTCCCGTCGGCCTGCGGCAAGACCAACCTCGCCATGCTGCAGCCGACAATTCCCGGCTGGAAAGCCGAGACCATCGGCGACGACATCTGCTGGATGCGTTTTGGCGACGATGGCCGTCTCTACGCCATCAATCCGGAAGCCGGCTTCTTCGGCGTCGCGCCGGGCACTGGTTCGAAAACCAACAAGTCCGCGCTCGATACGCTCTACGCCAACACCGTGTTCACCAACGTTGCGCTTACCGAGAACGGCGATGTGTGGTGGGAAGGCTTGACCAAAGAGCCGCCGAACGGTCTCACCGATTGGCAAGGCAATGCCTGGCTGCCGGATTCCAAATTCCCGGCGGCGCACCCGAACTCACGCTTCGCCGTGCCCGCCGGCCAATGCCCGGTGATCGCGCCGGAATGGGAAGATCCCGCCGGCGTGCCGATCGACGCCATTCTGTTCGGCGGCCGCCGCGCATCGGCCGTGCCGCTGGTGACGGAAGCGTTCGACTGGGCGCACGGTGTTTTCCTTGCCTCGAACGTCGCGTCGGAGGGCACGGCAGCCGCCGAAAACAAAGTCGGCGAACTGCGCCGCGATCCGTTCGCGATGCTGCCCTTCTGCGGCTACAACATGGGCGACTACTTCGCGCACTGGCTGAAGGTCGGTGAGCGCAAAGGCGCCAAGCTCCCGAAAATCTATTTCGTCAACTGGTTCCGCAAGAACAGCGAAGGCAAGTTCATCTGGCCGGGCTTTGGCGACAACGCCCGCGTGCTGAAGTGGATCTCCGATCGCCTCGACGGCAAGGCCGAAGCGCGCCCGACGGCGATCGGCAACGTGCCCGCCAAAGGCGCGATCGATACGAGCGGCCTCGCGCTCACCGATGCTGAAATGGATTTGCTGACCAGCGTCGATCTAGATGTCTGGGCCGAAGAAGCCGATCTCATCCCGGCGCACTACGAGACCTTCGGCGAACGCCTGCCGCAGCGCCTCTGGGACGAATACGCGGCCCTTATCGACCGTCTCGGCGAAGCTCGCACTGGCAAGCCAGCCGCCAAGCTCGCCGCGGCTCGTGGCCCGAACGCGCCGCGCGCGACGGCGAAAGCGGATGAAGCCGCCGCGAGCTAGTAGCTCGCATCACAGCAAAACACAGAAACGCGGGCCGAAAGGTCCGCGTTTTTGTTTGGGGTAGGCGGCGTGACCCAGGGCACAGCGACAGAGCTAAGACGCGATTATCTTCTTTTTATCGGATCGAGATTGAGCCGAAGGGAGAGCCAGATGACCAAGTTTTACGCCCTGATCGCCGCCTGCGCCGTGTTCGCCCCGATGGCGTTCGCCACGTTGAACCAAGCCGCGCAAATGGTGGCGTGATAGCCGCCATGAAGAGCCAGATCAGCTGAAAGGCCCGGAGCGCTCCGGGCCTTTTCGACATTCTAGCGACCCGTCAGCCCATCGGCGCGCGCGCGCAGTAACTTGAAGCGCGAAAATCCCAGCGCCTGCAGACGCTCCAAGTCAAAGTCCACCATCCCGCGTTGTTCGCGCTCCTTCAAATTCTGCGAACACTTGAACTGGCCGCCTTTGCCTTTGTTGATCTTCGAGATCGACACGTAACAGATGCGCGATGGGCACGTCAGCGCGCAGCCAGCATTTGCGAACAAGGTCACGCGCTGCTTTTCCGGGACGGAGGCCAAGAAGTCCTCGTCCTCGTTCAACTCCATCGGCAACACCACCGTGTCGTAGAGTTTCATCGCCTCTTCGATCCGAGCGTTGTTTCTCAGATTCTTGATGACACTGGCTTCGATCCGATAGTGCGGGAAATCGCGCCGGATCCAGCGCGCCAGATTATCATCCGTGGCGATCACGGCATTTCCCGGCCTGTGATACTTCTCCAGTAGCGGCCGGCTTTGCTCATACTCCGCCTCATCGACATAGTGATTGGTGAGCGGCAGGCGCACACCTATGCCGGCGCCGTAGAGCGAGTGGACATCATACGGCGAGAACTCCGGCTGGCCATAAATGCGGCCGCCGTAAAGCGGCGTGTATTCGACGAAGCCGAAGACGCTATCGATTTCCTCCAACGGTATCGAAGCGAAGTTTCGAGATAAAAATCCCAACACCGAGGCTTGGGGATTCTTACCGCGTGCTGAAATCGTATAGCGCATGCCGTCCGCCGCCCTTCAGCGTGGGAGCGAAGCAGCCAGCGCCGCCGGCGATATTGATTCAGATCAAAAGCCGGTCAGCCCTAAACCTGCAGCCGATAGCCGCCGGTTTCCGTGATCAGCAATTTCGGGCTTTGCGCGTCGGGCTCGATCTTTTGGCGCAGGCGATAGATGTGCGTTTCCAGCGTGTGCGTGGTGACGTTGGCGTTGTAGCCCCACACTTCGCGCAGCAGCTCATCGCGGCCGACGGGCTTTTCGCCGGAGCGATAGAGGTAGCGCAGGATCGAGGCTTCCTTATCGGTGAGCCGAATTTTCTTGTCCTGCGCATCGACCAAGAGCCGCATCGCCGGGCGGAACTCATAATGGCCAATGCGATAGACCGCATCTTCGCTGGCTTCGTGGCTACGCAGGTGCGCGCGGATGCGGGCCAGCAACACCGAGAACTTGAACGGCTTCAGCACATAATCATTGGCGCCGGCGTCGAGCCCGCGCACTTGCTGCTCTTCTTCCTGCGCGGCGCCCGTCAGCATGATGATCGGCGATTTGACGCCCTGCTCGCGCAATTTCTCGCAAGCGGCAAAGCCGTCCATGTCGGGCAGCGAGACATCGAGCACGATCGAGGCCGGCTTGTGCTCCAAAGCGGCGGCCAGGCCCTCGGCCGCAGTCGCGGCGCCGACGCCGCCGAACCCCTCTTCGAGGTCGAACTGCTCGACCAACGCCTGCCTGAGATCGGCATCGTCGTCGATAATGAGGATGATCGTTTCGCGGGCCATCGGACTTCAGCTTACCCTGAAGGTAATGACCATGTCCTTTCAAGCTTTTACAACCAGGTCCGCGCCTTAAGCCCGCGACCCCAACAGCGCCGAGCCGACCCGCACCTGGGTCGCGCCAAAGCGGATCGCGGTCTCAAAGTCCTCGCTCATGCCCATGGAAAGTTCCCGCAGCCCGTTCCGGGCGGCGATTTTAGCCAGCAGCGCAAAGTGCATGGCTGGCTCCTCCTCCGCCGGCGGGATGCACATGAGGCCCCTGACGTTGAGCCCATAACTCTCCCGCACCGCCTTGATGAAGGCATCCGCCTCACCGGGCGCCACACCTGCCTTCTGGGGTTCTTCGCCCGTATTCACCTGCACCAGCAGCTCCGGCGAGCGCCCAAGCTTTTGCACCGCATCCGCCAAGGCCGCCGCCAGCTTCGGCCGGTCGAGACTATCGATCGCGTCGAACAGCGCCACCGCATCGGCTGCCTTGTTCGATTGCAACGGCCCAATCAGGCGCAGCTTCAAATCAGGAACGGCCTCGCGCCGCGGCGACCAACGCGTCTGCGCTACCTGCACACGGTTTTCGCCAAACAGACGCTGCCCCGTCGCCAGCATCGCATCGATGCGCTCGTCGGCCTGTTGCTTTGACACCGCCACCAGCGCAACAGCATCCGGCGATCGCCCATCCGCACGCGCGGCGGCGGCGATGCGCGCCAGAATTTCGGCGCGCGCAGTTTCGATGTCGGAGGCAAGGCTCATGAGTTCGATCCACGCCCTAGCGGGGCTGGCGCGGCGGCTCAACCATGAGCGCGGTGCACCCGCTATTCCTTCGCTGTTTTTCGTCACCGATCCAGAGCGAACGCCGGATCCACTAGCCGTTGCACGGCGATTGCCGCGCGGCACGGCGATCATCTATCGCCACTTCGGCGCGCCGGAACGCGCGCAAATTGCACGAAATCTGGCGTCCATTGCCCGAAGCCGCGGCCTCGTACTGCTCATCGCCGCCGACCCAACCTTGGCGCAACGCGTCGGCGCTGACGGCGTCCACTGGCCGCAAGTGCGACTGCCCCGCACCCGAAGCGCCGGTCTAGTCACCGCCGCGGCCCACGATGCCGACTCGCTCACTCGCGCTGCAAATCTCGGGGTGGACGCCTGCCTCTTGGCCCCGGTGCTGCCCACCAACAGCAGCTCCGGCAACGCTCCGCTCGGGCTCTTCCGCGCCGGCCAACTAGCACAGCGCAGCGCGGTACCTGTCATTGCGTTGGGCGGCATCACTGCGGACACGGCAAAACGCCTCGCGGGGCGAGGCTTTGCAGGCTGTGCTGGCGTGGAAGCGTTCGCTTAGAAGCGGAACGCGGACTCGATGCGGACGCCGGCGCGCGGCTCGTCGTTGCGCTCAGCCGGGGCCAAGGCCGCCGGACGCTCTTCGGACTCGAGGCTGACTTCGCCGCCGACCCGCATGTTCGGCGTGAATTGGTAGAATGCGCCAACCGAAGCCTGGTCGCCGCGGCCGCCTTCCGGCAGACGCTCGATGCGCTGAGCTTCCCTAACGTCAACCGTCACGGCCCAACGCTGGTTCAGCGTCCAGGCAGGCGGCAAAACCCGGTCATTCTCGTTCTGGCCGGTGATGGACTCGGTGACGCCATTCGACGTGGTAAAACGCTGATACCACGGCACGCTAGCCCGCGTGGACTCAACGGCGGGCGCGACCTGGGCAGTGGGGGCCTGCTGCGCATGCGCAACGCCAGCGGTCGCCAACGCGGCGACACCTGCGATCACAAATGCGGACGGCCGAAACACCAAACTACCCCTTACCTCACAGCCCTAGCGGACCACTGTATCCGAATCGAACCCCAAACGCTGTGAACAATAGGACACACGTCCGTGCGAATATTTCGTCAAAATCTTGGCGAAGGCATTTGTTCCGGCTGCGGCTCGCATATTTGGGGATTAGTCCGTCAGGCGAACTCCCAGCCACAACATAGCCAGCATCGCAGTGGACCACTGGCCCTCACCAAAGCCCGTGATATATGGGCTGCCCGCCGGGGGATAACACGGCGGCAATGCACGCGGAGGGAATACCTAATGACGAAAGCTGGCCGGACGCTCTTGAAGGGCGCTCTCTTCATGTTGGCGGCCGTAGCGCTTTCCGCGTGCTCGATGTTCCGTGGTGACGATAGCCCCGAGGGCCAATCGCGCGCGGACGACAATCGCGATCGCGGCGGAATCCCGTTCTTCAACGGCGGTGGCGGCGGTGGCGCCAGCAGCGAAGCCGGCATCGGGGTGAACTCGTTCCTCTGGCGCGCTTCGCTCGACACTTTAAACTTCATGCCGCTGGCTTCGGCCGATCCGTTCGGCGGCGTGATCATCACCGATTGGTATTCCGATCCGACGACGCCGAATGAGCGCTTCAAGGCGACGGTGTACATTCTCGACACCCGCCTCCGCGCCGACGCGCTCAACGTTTCGATCTTCCGTCAAACGCAATCCAACGGCGCCTGGGTCGACGCAACCGTCGATCCGGACACCGAGATCCAGATCGAAAACGCGATCCTTACGCGCGCGCGCCAGCTGCGACTTAGCAACGTCCGCTAGACCAGCGTTCGTTTCTAGTCGTAACAACGCTCCGAGAGGGGCGTGAGCAGCTATGTCGTCAAGGTACAATCACCGGGAAGTCGAGCCGAAGTGGCGCGCCAAGTGGGCCGTCGCTGGAATCGACCGCGCGCTCTCGCCCGAGGAGGCCAAGGGCAAAAAGAAGGCCTACGTGCTTGAGATGTTTCCCTATCCATCGGGACGCATCCACGTAGGCCATTCGCGCAATTACACCATGGGCGATGTCATCGCCCGCTTCCGCCGCTCGAACGGCTACAACGTGCTGCACCCGATGGGCTGGGACGCGTTCGGCTTGCCGGCGGAAAACGCCGCCATGGAGCGCGGCATCCATCCAAAAGGCTGGACGTACGACAATATCGACGCGATGCGCGGCCAACTGCAATTGCTCGGCCTCGCCATCGATTGGTCGCGCGAGCTCGCGACTTGCGATCCCGCTTACTACAAGCACCAGCAAGCGATGTTCTTGGCCTTTTGGAAGAAGGGCCTCGTCTATCGCAAAAAGCAAAAGGTGAACTGGGACCCGGTCGACAACACCGTGCTCGCCAACGAGCAGGTGGTGGACGGCAAAGGCTGGCGCTCCGGCGCGCCGGTTGAGACGCGCGAACTGGAACAATGGGTGTTCAAGGTCACGGCCTATGCCGACGATCTGCTCGCCGCGCTCGAGAAGCTGACCAAGTGGCCGGACAAAGTGCGGCTGATGCAGTCGAACTGGATCGGCAAAAGCCAGGGCGCGAAAATCTGGTGGGACATCGCGGAAGCGCCGTCCTTCTTGCCGCCCTCGCCTGCCGGCGAGCCGAACCACGCACGCGATCCGATCGAAGTTTACACAACGCGCCCCGATACCTTGTTCGGCGCGAGCTTCCTGGCGCTGGCGCCCGACCATCCGCTGACCAAAGCGATCGCCGAGCACAATCCAGAAGTCGCAAAGTTCATCGAACAATGCGCGCAACTCGGCACGTCCGAGGCGGACATCGAAAAAGCGCCGAAATTCGGCGTCGATCTTGGCGTTCGCGTGCGCCACCCATTCGATCCGAATTGGATTTTGCCGGTGTGGGGCGCAAACTTCGTGCTCTCCACTTACGGCACCGGCGCCATCTTCGGCTCACCCGCCGGCGATCAACGCGACCTCGACTTCGCCAACAAATACAAATTGCCGTTCAAGCCGGTGGTGCTGCCGCCTGGCGCGGACGCGGCCACTTACGCCGTCACGGACGAAGCGTTCACCGACGACGGCGTGATCTACAATTCGCAATTCCTCGACGGCCTCGGTACGCGCGACGCAATCAAAGCGGCGATCGCCGAACTGGCGAAGCGCGAAGCCGGCGAAGCGACGACGCAATGGCGCCTGCGCGATTGGGGTGTTTCACGTCAGCGCTATTGGGGCTGCCCTATTCCGGCGATCCACTGCGCCAAATGCGGTGTCGTGCCGGCGCCGCTAGAAAGCCTGCCGATCGCGCTGCCGGATGACGTGACGTTCGACAAAGACAAGCCCGGCAATCCGCTGGATCGCCACCCCACCTGGAAGCACGTGAAGTGCCCCACCTGCGGCGGCGATGCGCAGCGCGAAACCGACACGCTCGACACGTTCGTAGATTCCAGCTGGTACTTCGCCCGCTTCACCGATCCGAACAACGCAGACGCGCCGTTCGACAAGAAAGCCGCAAGCTATTGGCTGCCCGTCGATCAATATGTCGGCGGCGTCGAGCACGCGGTGCTGCACCTGCTCTACGCGCGCTTCTTCACCCGCGCGATGCGCGATTGCGGCTTCCTCGACGGCCCTGCCGACGGCGAACCATTCCGCAGCCTGTTCACGCAAGGCATGGTGGTTCACGAGACTTACAAATCCACGTCCGGCTCCTGGCTGCTGCCAGAAGACACCGACATCAAAGACGGCAAGCGCTTCGAACTGAAAACCAACGCGCCCGTCGAAGTCGGCGCCATCGAGAAGATGTCGAAGTCGAAGAAGAACGTCGTCGATCTCGACGCGTTCGTCACCGATTTCGGCGCCGACGTTGCGCGCTGGTTCGTGCTCAGCGATTCACCGCCGGAGCGCGACGTTGAATGGACCGCGTCCGGCGTCAAAGGCTCATGGAATTTCGTCCAACGCGTTTGGACGCTGACCGAAGCCCACGGCCGCCCGGCGCCCAAGCCAAGAGACCACGCTCCCAACACCGCTGCCGAAGGCGAAGCGCTCGCGCTGCGCCAACTCGCGCACCGCGCCATCCAATCGGTCACCGACGATATCGAGAACTTCCGCTTCAACGTCGCGGTCGCGCGCGGCTACGAATTGGTCAACGCCATCGCCAAGCTGAAGGGCGACGACGAGGCCGCCGTGTTCGCGCGCGGCGAGGCGCTTCGCATCCTGGCGCAGCTCATCTCCCCGTTCATGCCGCACCTGGCCGAAGAGTGCTGGGAAAAGCTGGGCGGCGAGGGTTTTGTCGCCACCGCGCCCTGGCCGGTCGCCGATCCAGCTTTGGCGGCGCGAACCACGGTGACGCTCCCGATCCAGGTGAACGGTAAGAAACGCGCCGAGATCGACGCGCCCGTAGGCGCCGCCGAGGCCGATATCCGCGAGCTGGCGCTGCAACATGCGGCGGTTAAGCCCTTCCTTGAGGGCGTGACTATCCGCAAGGTGATTGTGGTCCCCGACAGGATCGTCAATATCGTGGCCAATTGAGCCGCGGGAGAAACCCCTGATGCGTGTGTTGATCGCCAGCCTTACGCTTCTCCTCGCCGCGTGCGGCTTCCAGCCGATGTATTCGCCCGGCGGCGGCTCGGCGATCGGCCCCGTGCAGATCGACGAGATCGAGGGCAAGGCCGGCCACGTGCTGCGCACCGAACTCAGCCGCATCCTCGCGGTCGAGAACGGCGCCTCGCCCTCGCAGCTTGAGATCACGCTCTCCGAACAAGTCACGCCGCTCGGCATCCGCATCGACGAATCCGCGACGCGCGCAGAGCTGCGCCTCATCGCCAATTACGTGCTGACCCCGCCCGGCCAAGGCGCGCAAGTCATGCGCGGCTCCGTCGTCACAGTCGTGAACTACGACGTCCCCACCGCCGCCTTCGGTGAAATCGCCGCGCAAGACGATGCACGCGAGCGCGCCGCCGAAACCATGGCGCAACGCTTCCGCTCCGAGCTGGCGCTGCGCATGTCGCAAGCGCGCGAAGCGGGCGCGGCGCGGTGAAATGAAAATCCAGGGCGCCTCGATCCGGCGCTTCATCGATAAGCCGGACAAAGCCGTCCGCGCTGTTCTGCTCTACGGCCCCAACGAAAGCTTCAGCCACGAAGCGGCGCAAAAGCTCGCCGCCTGGGCTGTTGGCAAGAGCGACGACCCCTACGCCGTCACCAAGCTCGGCGACGACGACATCAAGAAAGATACAGCCCGCCTCGTCGACGCGCTTTCCGCGCAATCATTGCTCGGCGGGCCGACCGTGGTGTGGGCGCGCATCAACGGCAAAGGCGCCGACGCCGCCATCGTCGACGCACTCGAAGGCTTCGAACGCGACGAGCCGCTGGGCTACCTCATCGTCGAAGCCGGTGATCTCGGCTCCACAGCGGAGCTGGTCAAAAAGTTCACCGCCGCCAAGAACGCCGCCGTCGTCGCGTTTTACGAAGAGACGGACGCCGAACGCGCTCAGCACGCCCGCGGACTGGCGAAAGATATGGCCATCAGCTTCGACCGCGACGCGGAGGATCTCTTCCTCTCTGCCCTCCCCGTCGATCGCGGCCTCGCCACCAAGGAAATCGAAAAGCTCGCCCTCTACGCCCACGGCCTCGGCCGCCCGATCAGCATCGCCGACCTCGAAGCGCTGATGACCGACGAAGGCGAAAGCGCGCTCGATGCCGCGAGCCTAGCCGCCGCCCAAGGCAAAGCCGCGCAAGCCATCGAAGCCCTCGCCCGCATCGATGCGCTCTCCGGCATCTCCGCTTTGCGCGCGCTGCTGCGGCGCCTGCATCAATTGCGCGAAGCGCGGCTCCTCATCGACGGCGGCATGAGCCCGAGCGACGCCATCGGCAAACTCCGCCCGCCCGTCTTCTGGAAAGAGCGCGACGCCGTCGCCGCCCAAGCCCGGCTGTGGAACGGCAAGAAACTCAACGCCGCGTTCGACATTCTGTGGAGCGCCGAACTGCGCTCCAAGACCGCCGGCGCGCCGCAAGAACTGATCGCCGCCGACGCGTATCGCGGCGTCGCCAAACTGGTGGGAAACTGATGCGCGCACCTCTTCTGATCACCGCTGCGCTCTGCGCACTCACCGGCGTCGCACACGCTGAGCCAGGCGCCGTCTCCGGCGTCTCCGGCCCAAGCGTCAGCGAAGGCGCCACCAAGTTCGAAGTCCGCGCCGCGACATTCGACGGCGGCGCTCTCGACGATCGCTGGCAATATCGCGCCCAAGCCGGCCACGGCTTCACCGAGTTCTGGAACGCCGCGCTCATCGTGCGCGCCACCCAGCCGGCCGACGAAAACGCCGAAGTCACTTCCCTCGCGTTCGAGAACAAATTCGATCTCACCGCCACGCGCGACTGGCCGGTGCATTTCGGGGTGCAGTTCGAATACAAGATCGGCCTCGATAATCGCGACGACGAAATCGAGGTCAAACTCCTCGCCGAACGCGAAATCGGCGATCTCACCCTGCGCGCCAATCTTATCGGCGTTCGCACACTTGCTGACGAAGCCGAGTGGACGCCCGCCTATTCCGCCCGCGCCATGTGGGACGCCACCGACTCCTTCGCCCTCGGCGCCGAACTCTTCGGCGAACCCGAAATCGACGCGGCGTATTTCGGCCCGCGCGCGGAGTTTGGCTTCGGACACTCAACGGTTTCAGTCGGCTATCTGGTTGGCTTTGACGACGCGTCGGCAGACGGCCAGTTGCGGCTAGCGCTGGAGTTTTCGCACTAACGCCGCCTTGTCGGAGTGGGCGAGCCTTAGAACCAGAAGGGCAGCTTTTCGCCGAACCCGGTCATTCCTCGCAGGGTTCATTTGAGCGCAATTGCCTCAACACGACGACAGCCCGATACCTATCTTGAATACACGCGGAGGCGTTACCTCGGGGATCGGCGCAAGCATCCTGGATTGGCTCGATGAGCAGCCTCAAAAGTTCACCTTTCATGCCGTGAGGTGAGAAAAGGCTCTAGGCGTCCGTCTCTAATGAGGAGCACTTCGCGCCGGGGACCGCCATCCAAGCGCAATCTATCGCCAGCGTCGAAGTGGTAACTTCCGCATGCCCGCACGGCGTCACCAACATTCGGAATCTCGAGCACAATCGGCGTAGCTGTTGTGCAAGCGCCAAGTGCCAGTGCCGCCGCAAGGTACGCCAATTTCATTGCCGGCCAGCATATCAGGTCACCCGTTGAATGTCCGCAATGGGCCAAAAGCGGACTCCCTGAAACACTGCAGCACGCCCCGTGACCACCGTCACAGCGACCCACCCCACCCCGAGTTAGCTTCACTCATCGAAGCGATGGCGCTTCGGCAAGTGGAGCAAAGCAAATGACCAAGTTTTATTCTCTTCTGTTCGCGGCGGCTCTGTTGGCCCCGATGGCGTACGCCACGCTCAATCAAGCCGCGCAGATGGTCGCCTAAGCGCCAACGCACACGCCCAAACCAAAGCAAAACCGAATGACCAAAATCTACGCCGTCCTCGCTGCCTGCGCCGTGTTTGCCCCCGTCGCACTGGCCGCGATGAACCAAGCCGCCCAAATCGTCGCCTAGCTCCCGACGACACCACCTGCCCTAAACGGGCGGCCCAACAGCAAGGCCGCGGAGGTAGCTCCCCCTCCGCGGCCTTCGCTTTGCGCGGCGGAGCCGCGCGTTCCAACCTGCAAACAACAGCGCACACCACAAACCCCCTCGTCATTCCGGGGCTCGCGAAAGCGAGAACCGGAACCCAGGGGCAACGAGTCTAGTGTTGGCCACTGGGTTCCGGGCTCAATGCTTGCGCATTGCCCGGAATGACGAGGGAGCGCGCAGAAGAATTAGGAGGATAGCGCCGCACCAATCCGACCGAGTTGAAAGCGTGCCTATGATCACCTCGTTCGCACACGGGAGCTTTCGTAGACGTCCGAAACTCGAAAGGTGCGTGACACGGTCGGCGGGGATTTGTTTGCGGGGAGTGAAACCGCAAAGCCCAAGGTGACGGACACCTTGCCCGCGGCACCGGCGAAAAGGGCATGGAGCTAAGCCCTGCGTTGCGAATCCGTCGATGGCGGGTCCGTGGCGAAAGCGGGAGCGAGCCAGACTATCGGAGCGCACATAACACCCGCGCCCATCGTAAAGGAGGCGAGCTGGCCATCGTCAGCATCTTACAACTCCTCGGGCCCAAGCCGGGAAAAACGATCGGACAATGGGGCGCGTGCAACGCGAGCTGCGCAAGCAGCAAACCCTTAGAGACTACTCTGCGCGGCGCACGCGCCCTGTTCTCCCACTTGGGAGCAACCAGCTGAACCAGCGGCGCTCACGCGCGCGCTGCAAACACGCGCGCCTCCAATCCCTAATTCCCAATCCCCAGTTGCTCACGCCGGCTCACACCGCTAGCCAAGCACACACAACAAGAACCAGCGCGCGGGGAACATCATGGAAGCGACCAAGAAGGGCGGCTTACCGCTCCATGTGCTGATGATGATTGGCTTCGCCGTCGGCCTGGGCGCCGGGCTCTGGGTCAATCTCAGCGTCGGCCCCGAGACGCAATGGGTGCAAGATCTCACCACCAACGTCACCGGCCCGATCGGTCAGATCTTCCTTGGCCTGCTCTTCATGCTGGTGCTGCCGCTTTTGTTTTCGGCCATCGTCGTTGGCGTCTCCGAGATGGGAGATTTGTCATCGCTCGGCCGAGTCGGCTGGAAAACATTGCTGATGACGGTGGTGATCTCCACCATCGCCGTGATCATCGGCCTCGGCGCCGTCAACCTCTTCCGGCCTGGCGACGGCATCGACCCGGCGCTGGCACAACAACTCCTCGCCCAATACGCCGAAGGCGCGCGCGGCATTGTCGAAAGCGCGCCGGCGAGCGTTAATCTCGGCCAATTCTTCCTCGATCTGGTGCCGCGCAACGTCTTTGGCGCCGCCGCCAACAACCAGATTTTGCCGCTCATGGTGTTCGCCGTGTTCTTCGGCATCGGCCTCGTTCTGGTGAAATCGAAAGCCGCCGATCAGCTGCAGCTCGCCATCACCGGCCTGTTCGAAGTGATGATGAAGCTGCTCACGCTCGTCATCCAACTCGCGCCGATCGCCGTCGCTTGCCTGATGTTCAACCTCGCCGCCCTCTTCGGCTGGGACTTGCTCGCCCGCCTCGCGGCCTTCGCCGGCGTCGCCATCGGCGCCATGGCGATCCACATGTTCATCGTCTACCCGCTGATCGTCTCCATCTTCGGCGGCAAAAACCCGCTCACCTTCTTCAGCCAAGTGCGCGATCCGATGCTGGTCGCGTTCTCGACCGCTTCCTCAAACGCCACGCTGCCAATCTCGCTGCGCGCTGCCGAAACCGAACTCAAACTGCCGCGCAAGATTTCGCGCTTCGTGCTCACCGTCGGCGCCACCGCCAACCAGAACGGCACCGCCCTCTTCGAAGGCGTCACCGTTCTCTTCCTGGCGCAATTCTTCGGCATCGCGCTCTCGCTCGAGCAGCAAGTCATCGTCATGCTTGTCTGCATTCTCGGTGGCATCGGCACGGCCGGCGTGCCGGCGGGCTCGCTGCCGGTGATCGCGATGATCCTCGCCATGGTCGGCGTGCCGGCCGAAGGCATCGGTCTCATCCTCGGCGTCGATCGCTTCCTCGACATGTGCCGCACCACGCTCAACGTCACCGGCGATCTGGTGGTGGCGCAGGTAGTCTCGCGCGGCGAGAAAGACCCGGTCGGCCCGATCGACGAGCCTGTGACTCCCGTCACATCGCGAAGCTAGGGCGAGGGGTAGGTTTGCTTATCGAAGCGATGGCGCTTCGGCTGACGGAGCAAATCAGATGACCAAGTTTTATTCGATCCTGTTCGCGGCGCTGCTGCTGGCCCCCATGGCCTACGCCACGTTGAACCAGGCCGCCTTGATCGTCGCCTAAGCGCCACCCCCAGATCGTTTCGAGAGAACCCCCATGACCAAGTTTTACGCCCTGATCGTCGCCTGCGCCGTGTTCGCCCCCGTGGCGATGGCGACCCTGAACCAAGCCGCCCAAATCGTCGCCTAGCTCCCGACGACACCACCTGCCCTAACGGGCGGCCAACAGAGAAGGCCGCGGAGGTTGCTCCCCCTCCGTGGCCTTCGCTTTTGTCTATCCGCCCCCTCTTCCAGCTGGCGTAAATTGCTTCGGGCCGCATCCAATCACAGCTCTGCGTGCGTCCCTTCGGAGGAGCCACCAGAGAGACGCCATGAAACGCTTACTCGCCGCCGCACTTTTTCTTGCCGCCGCCACCGCCCCCGCCGCCGCCCAAAGCTTCGATCCGCGCAGCTATCAAAACCGCGTCGTCGGCGAGCCCACACAGGTTCTCGTTCTCGGCTCTCCACACTTGAGCGGCGCGCCGGAAGATTTCGATCCAGCCGTGCTTGAGCCGCTGCTCGATCGGCTCGCCGCTTTTCGGCCGGACATCATCGCTATCGAAGCGCTCTCCGGCGAAAGCATCGACGCGCTCTGGCGCTATCGCGACATCTACCCCGAAGTCGCCACCTCCTATGGCGGCCGGGTGATGAATATGGCCGCCGCCGTGCGCCACGGCTTGCAGCTCGACTTTCCTGACGCGGAAGCCGAAGTGCGCCGCACCCTGGCGGACTGGCCCGTCACCCCCACCCCCGCCCAGCGCCGGCGCCTGGCCGCCCTCTTCGTCGCCTCCGGCGATCCCAATTCCGCCCTCGTGCAATGGTGGCGGCTCGAGCCAGCTGAGCGCATCGCTGAAGACGGCGTCAGCGCGCTCATGGTCGAGCACATGGCGCAGTACGATACGCGCCGGAACGAGAACCATATGGTCGGCGCGCGGCTCGCCGTGCGCCTCGGTCTTGAGCGGCTCTATCCTATCGACGATCACAGCAGCGATGATATCGGCGCAGCCCGCATGGCCGATCTCGAAGCAATGATGAACCAGCCTTGGCTTGCCGAACTCATGGCTGATCCGGCGTTCACGCCATTGCGCGAAGCCGCCAACAATCTGCGCACACCCGACCAGGCGCTCGGCACCTATCGCATGCTCAATTCAGCCCGCATCGGCCACGTGGATGCGAACGGCCAATGGCTCAACATGCTCAACCGTGAAACGCCGAACGCGATCGGCCGCGCGCGCGTGGCCGATTGGGAAGTGCGCAATCTGCGCCAAGTTGCAAACATCCGCGAAGCGATCGCCAACAACCCCGGCGCCCGCGTGCTGGTGATCACCGGCTCAGCCCACAAGCCTTGGTTCGACGCATATTTGAGAATGATGACGGACGTGGAGATGGTCGATGCGGCGCGGGTGCTACGCTGAACGTTTGGCGCGGATCAGCGCCTCCGCGCCGCGATCGAGCGTTTCATCGCGCTTGGCAAAGCAGAGTCGAACGAGGTTGCGCGGCCCATTTTCGGCGTAAAAACCTGAGAGCGGGATCGTCGCCACACCGTTCTCGATAGCGTGACGGGCAAAATCGACGTCGGACATGGCGATGCCAGAGGCTTCGAGGTCAATGCTAACGAAATAGGCCCCCCGCGCCGGCAGCGTGACGAAGCCTCCGGCAGTTAGCGCGCTAACCAGCCGATCGCGCGAGCGCTGAAAGGCAGCCCGCATGTCGTCAAAATAGGCGCGCTCCTTGCCGAGCGCATAGGTGACTGCCCGCTGCAAATTGGGAGGTGTCGTGAATGTGAGAAACTGGTGCGCCTTGGCGAACTGCTCCGTCAGCGCCGGCGCTCCGCAGGCAAAGCCGACTTTCCAACCGGTAAGCGAAAACATCTTGCCGGCGGAGCCAATCTTCAAAGTGCGGTCGCGCAGCACTTCCAGAATCGACACATGCCGAGCATCGTCGAACGTCACGTGCTCCCAAACTTCATCGCTAACGCAGATCGCATCGTGCGCGCGGCAAAACTCGGCGATCAGCTCAAGCTCGCCGCGCGTCATGACCGAAGCGCACGGATTGTGCGGCGTGTTAATAACGACGACGCGCGTCTTGGCATTAAAGACCGAAGCCAAAGCTTCTCGCTCAATCCGCCAATGCGGCGGCTGCAGGCGCACGACCCGCGGCACGCCGCCTGCCCTTCGCACCATCGGCAGATACGCATCATACATCGGCTCAAACAGCACCACCTCATCGCCCGGCTCGATGAACGCCAGCAGCGCCGCGGCGATGGCCTCGGTGGCGCCAGAAGTGATCGTCACCTCGCGCTGCCAATCGATTTCGATCTGCTGGTGTTCGCGGTAATGCGCGGCGACCGCTTCACGCAGCGCCGGCAGTCCGCGCATCGGCGGATACTGGTTTGGACCTTCCAACGTCGCGCGCGCGGCAGCTTCAAGAATATCGCGTGGGCCATCTTCCTCGGGAAACCCCTGCCCGAGATTGACCGCGCCCTTCTCGGCCGCGAGCCGCGACATCGTCTCAAACACAGTCGTGCCGAGCGAAGCGTAGATACTGTTCATGCGCCGCGAGCGTACGCGCTCATGCCGAGCGCGTCACCCGCGCGTCAATCAGAACCCGCCGCGCAAACGGCGGATCACGTCGTCCAGCTGTTCGAGCGATTTGTAGGCGATTTTCACTTCGCCGGCGCCGTTCTTGTCGCTGATCGTGACTTCAAGCCCGAGCGCGTTCGAGATCGATTGCTCAAGCGCACGCGTGTCGGCGTTCTTTGCCTCAGCTGCCACGACGGAAGCGCGCGGGCCGTGCTTTTCGTCCTTTGCAACTTGAGCCAGGCGCTCGACTTCCCGAACGTTCAGACCTTCGCTGATGGCCTTTTGCGCCAAGCCGCGCGGATCAGGCGAAGTCAAAATTGCGCGCGCATGGCCGGACGAGAGCCGCCCATCACGCACCATCTCTTGCAGATCTTCCGGCAGCTTCAGCAGGCGCAGCATGTTCGCAATGTGCGGCCGCGACTTGCCGACGGCGTCGGCGATCTCTTCTTGCGTGCGGCCGAAGCGATCGATGAGGGCTTGGAAGCCTTGCGCTTCTTCGATCGGGTTGAGGTCGGCGCGCTGGACGTTTTCAACGATCGCGATCTCGAGCACTTCAACTTCGTTGAGCTCGCGGATCACCGCCGGGATGGTGTGCAGGCCAGCGCGTTGCGCCGCGCGCCAACGGCGCTCGCCAGCGACGATCTCGAATCGGCCATCAGCGATCGGGCGCACCAAGATCGGTTGCAGCACACCATGCGTTTTGATCGAGCTCGCAAGCTCGCTGAGATCCGCTTCGTCGAAATGCTTGCGCGGCTGTTGCGGGTTGCGCTGCACCAGATCGATCGGGATCGAACGCGGGCCGACATCGCTGCCAACTTGCGTCGGCGCAGTCGCTTCCGTCACCGGCGCAACAGCAACCGGCGGCGCGACGGGTTCGCTCACGACCGGCGCAACCGGCTCCGGCGCGACTGCTTGCGGCTGCTGCGCGTTGGTGATCGGCAATTCGAACACATTGCGCGGCGGCTCGATCGGCGCGCGCTCTGGCTGCGCTTGGCCGAAAGCAGGGCGCGGCGCATCGGTGCGCACGGGTTCGCCGAGCAGAGCCGAGAGGCCGCGTCCAAGTCCTCGTGGTCTCGCAATCTCGCTCATCGTACCCGTCTCCTGCACCCGACCCGATTCGGTATGCTTAACAATTTGCTGGGCAAACCTTGCCCACCGGTAAAAATTTCCGAGTGTTTGCTACGCGGCAGCCAACATTCGCTCGCGCTCGATCAGCTCTTTCGCAAGCTTGATGTAGGCTTTGCTGCCCGTGGCGTTCTGATCGTAGATAATCGCGGGCAGGCCATGGCTCGGCGCCTCGCTGATGCGCACGTTGCGCGGGATCACCGTCTCATAGACTTTGTCCGGGAAGTGCGCCCTCACCTCTTGCGCCACCTGCTCGGAAAGCGTGGTGCGCTTGTCGTACATGGTGAGCACGACGCCTTGGATTTCGAGCGCCGGATTCAAGTTCACCTTCACCGCGTTGATCGTGGCGATCAGCTGCGCGAGGCCTTCGAGTGCGAAGTATTCTGTTTGCAACGGCACCAAAACGCCATCGGACGCCGTGAGCGCATTCACCGTCAAAACGTTCAAGGACGGCGGGCAATCGATCAAAATGTAATCGATGCCGAGTTGCGATTCCGCGCGAAATTTGTCGAACGCGTTGCGCAAGAAAAACTGCGGCTGCGCTTCGCCCATCAATTCGCCTTCGACGCCGGAAAGACGCGCGTCGCCAGGCGTGATGTAAAGGTTCGGCACCTTAGTCGGCAGGATCGCTTTCGCCAGCGGCAATTGGCCGACAAGCACATCATAGCTCGTGACCGTGCGATCATGCGGATGGATATCGAGACCGGTCGAGGCATTGCCTTGCGGATCGGTGTCGAAGATCAGCACGCCCTTCCCAGCGGCCGCCAAGGCGGTGCCGAGATTGATGGCGGTGGTGGTCTTGCCTACGCCACCCTTCTGGTTGGCGATCGCCAAAGCACGCATGTCCCCGTCTCCTTTTCGGAGGCTCAGGATCACGCGGCCTTTGTTATGCGAACAATGCGGCCGCGTGGATCGCTGAGGCTCTCCAGCACGTCTGCCCGATATCGGATACCTGACGCCCCACCATTTAGGACGTGTTTCGCGGCGGCCAGCTCGGCGTCTAAGTCAGCGCCTTTATGGAAGAGACCTTGCGCGCCGCGATCTAGAATCGGCTTCGCATAGGGGATGAGTCGGTTCAAGGGAGCCAAAGCACGGGCGGTAACCACATCATACGGGCCCTCGCCAGCGCCAAAGTCCTCGATCCGCTGATTGAACACCTTCACCGGCAGGCCCGCCTCGCCGGCTACCGCCCGCAGGAAGGCCGCCTTTTTGCCGGTGGATTCAACGAGATGAACAGCGGTATCGAGGCGATCGGCCAGGAACGCCGCCACGATCAGACCGGGGAACCCCGCTCCGGAACCGAGGTCGATCCACCTTTTCGCCTCTGGGGCGAATTGGATAACCTGGGCGCTGTCCAAAGCGTGGCGGGACCAAAAGAGCTCAATTTCCCTCGGGCCGACCAAGTTCATCCGCTCGGACCATTCCGTCAGCAGCCGCTCATGGGTCTCCAGTCGGGCGATTGTTTCACGGGGAACGGAAATCCCCAGATCACGCTGAAACTCTTCAGAGCCGTAAGTCGTCACGGATGCGGCCCTGCTCCGCCATAGGCGGCAGCGAGGTAGCGGGTGATCGACTTAGGCTCATCAAGGAAGAAGACGCCCTCGTACTCCTTGGCATCCGCCGGCGGCGTTGAGCGGCTCGCAAGCACCAGGACCGGCATGGATTGGTTGGCCTCACCAATCATCGCGATGATGTCTTGGCGCGGCCGGGGGAACGCACTGCGGCGCACATCGATCCGCGAAGCCCAATGCGGATTGGCCAGCAGTGCGCCCTCCATGGTCGCGCACGCGGTGCAGAACCATGTGCCGTCCAGCGCCGCATCCTCGAACGGCGCCGCGATGATGAAAAGCGTGTCGCGCGTGGGCTTCATGCTCGCTTCCTCTGTTCGCGCTTCACATGCGCCAGCAATGCTGTGAGCGCACCAGGCGTGACGCCTTCGATGCGCGATGCCTGGCCGAGAGTCACCGGCCGAGCCGCAATCAGCTTCTCGCGCACTTCGTTCGAAAGTCCACCGACGCTGGCGTAATCGAGATCTGGCGAAAGCCGCAAATCCTCGTCGCGCTTGAAGGCTTCTACATCGAGCGCCTGGCGTTCGAGGTAGCCAGAATACATCGCATCGATCTCGATCTGCTCGCGCGCTTGCGGGCTGAGCGAGCGAAGCTCGGGCCAGATGCCGGCGAGCTGATCGAAGCTGATCGACGGATATGCCAGCAACGCCATCGCATCGCGGCGCACGCCGTCCTGATTGACTTTGAGCCCATGCGCTTCGGCTTGCTGCGGCGTCAAATTGAGCGCGCGCGCCATTTGGCGGGCGGTGTCGATTTCGCGCATTTTGGCTGCAAAAGCGGCGTTTCGCGTAGAGCTCACGCAACCTAGCTCGATGCCCTTCGGCGTGAGCCGCTGGTCCGCATTGTCCGCGCGCAAGCTCAAGCGATACTCGGCGCGCGAGGTGAACATGCGATAGGGCTCGGTGACGCCGCGCGTGACGAGGTCATCGATCATCACGCCGATATAGCCTTCGGCGCGCGTCACCTCGAACGGCCCTGCTCCTGACGCCGCGCGCGCTGCGTTGAGACCAGCGATCAGACCTTGCGCTGCAGCCTCCTCGTAGCCCGTGGTGCCGTTGATCTGGCCGGCGAGGTAGAGCCCAGCGATGCGCTTGGTCTCCAGCGTCGGCATCAATTCGCGCGGATCGACGTAATCGTACTCGATCGCGTAGGCGTGGCGTTTGATGACGACGTTCTTGAGCCCCGGGATGGTGCGGATGAATTGCTCCTGCACGTCCTCCGGCAACGAGGTGCTGATGCCGTTTGGATAGACGGTGTCGTCATCGAGGCCCTCGGGTTCGAGGAAGATTTGGTGCGCAGACTTGTCGGCGAAGCGCACGACCTTGTCCTCGATCGATGGGCAATAACGCGGCCCCCGCCCGCTGATCGCGCCGGAATAGACGGCGGACTTCGAAAGCGACTCTTCGATGATCCGATGCGTTTTCGCGTTGGTGTAAGTGACGCCGCAAGCCACCTGCTCGTTGATGATGCGCGTTGTCAGGAATGAGAATGGCGAGGGCTCGTCATCGCCATATTGCTTCTCCAGCGCGGCCCAATCGATCGAGCTGGATTGGAGCCGCGCCGGCGTGCCGGTCTTCAGCCGCCCCATCGCGAAACCCGCGCCATACAAGCGATCCGACAGCCCAATGGCAGGCGCCTCGCCGTGGCGGCCGGCGGGGATGCGCTTGTCGCCGATATGGATGACGCCCTTCAGGAAGGTGCCCGTGGTGAGGACGATGCGAGGCGCGCGGAACTCGCGGCCATCCGCGGTGGTGACGCCGACAACGGCGCCATCCGCGAGAACCAAATCCTCCACCGCCGCCGCCTCAATCGTCAGCCCTTCCTGCTCCGCCAACGCAGCCTGCATGGCTTGGCGATAGAGCTTGCGATCCGACTGCGCGCGCGGCCCACGAACGGCCGGGCCTTTGGATCGGTTGAGAAGCCGGAACTGGATGCCGGCCGCGTCGGCCACACGGCCCATGACGCCGTCGAGCGCGTCGATCTCGCGGACGAGGTGCCCTTTGCCCAAGCCGCCGATCGCCGGGTTGCAGCTCATCTCGCCGATGGTCTCGAGCTTGTGCGTCAGCAGCAGCGTCCGCGCGCCAAGCCGCGCTGCGGCTGCCGCGGCTTCGCAGCCAGCGTGGCCGCCGCCGATGACGATGACGTCGAAGGAGTGCGCTGAGCTCATGATCTGTCGCGCTTCATATAGGAAGCGCGGAGCGGCGTCACTGCACTTGGACCGCGCGCCTTCAGGCCCGCGAGTCGGCGGCCGAGATGCGCGTCTCAAGGCGCTCGTCCAAGCGATGCGCTTCACGTGCAACCCGCTAATTTCAATTCACCAGTTTCGCGTGAAACCGCCTATTCCATGCGGGTTTTCGAGTAGGGCTATTTGCCGATACAGAAGCTCGAAAAGATCTCGCCGAGCAAATCCTCCACGTCGATGCGCCCCGTCAAACGCCCAATCTGATCAGCGGCGACGCGCACATCCTCGGCGGCCAATTCGGGCCCAAGATCGAGCGCAGGGATCGCACGCAGCAGCGCCGCACGCGCCTCTTCCACCAGCCGCCGATGCCGCGCCCGCGTCAGCACCGGCGCCTCTTCGCGGCCAAGGGCTCCGGCGACCCGCTCTTCGATTTGGGTGTGCAGGAGCTTCAAACCGATCCCGGTCAGCGCTGAGACTTCCAGCATCTCACCAGACGAGTGCGCGGCGACCCGATCGGCCTTCGAGCGGACAAGCAGGTCGCCATCTCTGATGGCGGCTTCGAGCTCCGTCGGGACTTCATGGCCGATCTCGACGACGGCGATGCGCAGATCAGCCTCCTCGGCCCGCTCCAGCGCGCGGCGCACGCCCTCGGCCTCGATCGCGTCCGCGGCCTCGCGGAGGCCCGCCGTGTCGGCAAGCCAGACTGGGAAGCCGGCCAGGACTAAGCGCACCTCGACCACGTCGCGCGTCGTGCCTGGGATGTCGCTGACGATCGCGGCTTCGCGCTGGGCTAGCGCGTTCAGCAGGCTCGACTTGCCGGCGTTGGGTGGGCCGATGATAGCTATGCGGAATCCGTCGCGGATGCGCTCGCCGCGGTGGCTATCATCCAGGTGCCGGCCCATGTCGTCGGCCAGCGCTTGCAGGATCGGTCCGGCGCGCAGCGCGAGCGCGCCAGGCAGGTCCTCGTCCGGGAAATCGATCTCAGCTTCGATCAGAGCCGCCGCCTCGATCAGCTTGCTCCGCCAGCCTTCATAAACCGCGCTCAGGGCCCCGCGCCGCTGCCGAAGCGCCTGGCGTCGTTGGCCCTCGGTCTCGGCGTCCACGAGGTCAGCAAGGCCCTCGGCTTCGGCGAGGTCGAGCTTGCCGTTCTCGAAGGCGCGACGGGTGTATTCGCCCGGCTCAGCCACCCGCACGCCGGGCTGGCTGAGGCAGGCGTCGATCACCGCCGCGATCACCGCTGGGCCGCCATGGATGTGCAGCTCAGCGACGTCTTCGCCTGTGAAGCTGTGCGGGCCCGGAAACCAGAGCGCCAAGCCGTCATCGAGCGATAGACCCGTGCGCGGATCGCAAAAAGCTTCGCGCGTCGCGGCGCGTGGTTTGGGCAACTCCCGCGCGGTCAGCGTTTGTAGCGTCGCGCCCGCGTTTGGCCCGCTCAGCCGGATCACGGCGACGCCGGCGCGGCCGGCGCCGGAAGCCAAGGCGACGATGGTGTCCGGTTTCATGTGAAATGAGCTAAGGCGCGCTTAGGGCTTTTCACGTGAAGCCGACGCGGCGGTGACGCCCGAGGTCATCAGCTTCACGAAGGCGTCCTGCGCTTGGGTGCCGACGCTCATCCAGGAACTCATCATGTTCTCACCGCTCATAAGCGAGAGGTTTTTCTCCATGCGTTTGCCCATCTCGGCGACCAGCGCCTCGTTGATCGGGGTGACGTCCGGCAGGCCCATGAAGCGGCGGGCTTCTTCCGGAGAGCACTCCACGTTGACTGTGAACTTCATGGCTCGAATTCCTTTCGCGGCTGGGGCGTCTATAACGCGGCCCAACCCCAAGAGACAGAGACGGAGCAACGACGATGGGTGAATGGGTTCAGGTTCGCGGACCGGACGGTGGGTTCAAGGCCTACGTGGCCCGACCCAGCGGGACGCCGAAAGGCGCAGTCGTCGTCGTGCAAGAGATATTCGGCGTCAACGCGGTGATGCGCGGCAAGGCTGATTGGCTGGCGCGCGAGGGTTTCCTGGCGGTGGCGCCGGATCTGTTCTGGCGCATCAAGCCGGGCATCGATCTGACCGACCAGAGCGAAGCTGAGTGGAAGCAGGCGCTCGACTACATGAACCAGCTCGACAAGAACGCGAGCGTCAAAGACGTGGCGGCGACGCTCGCCTGGGCCCGCAACCAAGGCGTCGGCAAGGCCGGTGTCATGGGCTATTGCATGGGCGGCTATATCGCCTTCCTGGCGGCCTGCAGGACGGATACGGACGCGACCATCGCGTATCATGGCGGCGGCATCCACACCGCGCTGGGCGAGGCTAGCGGCATCAAGCAGCCAGTCATGCTGCACAACCCTCTGGAAGACAGCTTCATCCCACGCGAGGCGCTCGATACGATCCGCGAGACGCTTAAGCCCAATCCGCTCGTGACGGTCCATGAGTACGCCGGCCTCGATCACGCGTTCACGCGCGAGGGCGGCAAGCACTACGATCGCGCCGGCACACAACTCGCTGACAGCGCGACCATCAACTTTTTCAACGAGCACCTCGCTTGAACCGGGCGCTCATCGTCGCCGCCACCTTGGCGCTAGCAGCGTGCGGCCCAGCGCCGGACGACGCCATCCTCGATATTGGCGGCGGTCGTCCCGGAGCGTCTCAGACGTTCGCACCTGCCGATCTGCCAGCGTTCTTCGATTGCGTGCGTGAGCGCGGCGCGACGTTCGTCTCCGCGCATCGTGGCGGGGATGGCGACGGCTTGGCCGAGAACGCCATCGCGACATTCGAGTCGACGCTGGCGCAAGCGCCGGCGTTTCTAGAGGTAGATGTCGCACGCACGCGCGATGGCCATTTGGTGCTGATGCACGACGATACGGTGGATCGCACGACCAATGGATCGGGCAACGTATCGGCGCTCACGCTGGCGCAGTTTCGGGCGCTGAGCTTGCGTGATGACGATGGCAACGTGCTGGACGCGCATCCGCCGTCATTGCGCGACGCGCTGGATTGGGCCGAAGGGCGCACGGTGCTTGAACTCGATGTGAAGCGGGGCGTTTCGTACGAAGACGTCGCACGGGAAGTCGAGGAGGCCAGCGCGATGGATCGGGTGATCTTCATCACCTACAGCGTCGATGGCGCGTCCAGGCTCGCACGCGTCGCGCCTGAGGCCATAATCTACACTACGATCCGAGATGAGCGCGATCTCGATACGCTGGAGCGCCGCGGGGTTGAGCTCAGCGGCATTGTAGCGTGGCTTGGCGACGAGCAGTTCAGCGAAGACCTGGTCGAGGCATTGGCCGCGCAAGGCGTTGAAGCACGGGTGGGCATGTTCGGCCGGGGTGATGATTTCGCCGGCGCGGCCCACGCAGGGATCGCGGGCGTTGCCGTGAACGACACGCTGGCGGCGTTCCGCGAGATTGATGGCGCCGATGGCGAAGAGGGCTTTGCGGCGCTGCAGTGCCTCACCGCGCGATGATTTAGCGGGCCGGCGATACTACACCGAGACGCATTATGGAGCGCCGCGCATGAAAGTTATCCGCATCGAAGCCAATGGCGGGCCGGATGTTATCGCCCTCACCGATATTGCAGAGCGCGAGCCAGGCCTTGGCGAGGTGCTCGTGCGCAACCACGCGATCGGCGTGAACTTCATCGACGTCTACCATCGCACAGGACTCTACAAGAACGCCCTGCCGACAGGATTGGGCTTGGAAGCTGCAGGCATTGTTGAAGCGATCGGCGATGGCGTCACGCGCTTCGGTGTCGGCGATCGCATTGTCTACGCAAATGGGCCGATCGGCGCTTACGCAGAAGTGCATGTCGTGAAGCAAACGCAGGCCGTGAAGTTGCCGGACGCGATTCCGTTCGACATCGCAGCGGCCTCCTTGCTCAAAGGCATGACCGCGCGTTTCCTATTGCGTAAGACGTTTCGCGTGGAACGCGGCCATTTCGTCGTGATCCACGCAGCCGCGGGCGGTGTTGGTCAGATCGCCGTGCAATGGGCAAAGCATCTGGGCGCAAACGTCATCGCTGTTGTCGGCAACCATGCGAAAGCAAAGATCGTGCGCGGCCTCGGCGCTGATCACACGATCATTCCAGGCCGTGATGACATTGCAGCGCGCGTGCGCGAGATCACCGGTGTTGGCGCGCATGTTGTGTACGATAGCGTCGGCAAGGATACATTCCTCGCATCGCTCGATAGCTTGCGGTCGCTCGGCATGATGGTGTCGTTCGGCAACGCTTCGGGCCCGCCCGAGGCAATTGCGCCGTCCGCGCTGCAGCAACGCGGCTCGCTTTTTCTGACGCGTCCGACGCTCTTTCACTACACGGCGACGGTCGAACAGCTGGACGAAACTGCGGGCGATCTGTTCGACGTCATCGCCAGCGGCGCCGTGACGATTGCACCGCCAACGCGCTACGCACTCGCCGACGCCGCGCAAGCGCATCGCGATTTGGAAGCGCGGAAGACGACGGGCAGCCTGGTGCTGATTCCGTAGCTACTTCACCGCGGCGGCGCGTTGATAGGCGGGACGTTGCCAGAGGTTCTCGATGTAGGTCTTCACGCTCGCCGGAATTTCATCCTCGATCGCGGCGAACTTGGCGCCTGTGGCGATGTAGGCAACGGAGATATCGGCGGCGGTAAATCGATCGGCGGCCACGTACGGCTTGCCGTTGAGGCGTTGGCCGACAAACTCGAGACGCTTCAAGATCGCGTTCTTCAAATAGCCCGCCGTGAAGTTTTGCTTCTGATCGTCAGGCGCCATGAAGCGCGTAGCGACGAGGGGATTGCCGTAGGCGGCGAGCCCTGCTTCGCCGAACAAAAGATACTGCAAATAATCCGCATAGCCCGCCTCGTTCGATTTCACTTCGAGATCTGTCGGGCCGTACTTCGACATGATGTAGATCATCATGGCGACGGACTCGATCATGCTGACATCGCCGTCCTGCATTGCCGGCACGGTGCGCAGCGGGTTCACGGTTTTGAACTCATCGCTCGGTTTGAAGAACGACGCTTCCGCCGTTTCATACGGCACACCCATCTCTTCACAGAGCCACAGCACGCGCAGCGAACGCGCGCCTTGTGAGTGATAAATTTTGAGCATGGGCGTTTCTCCGTTTCGCGGAGACACTAGCGCCAAGCGGCAAAAACAAAAGAGGCGCGACTTGCGCCGCGCCTCTCAAGCTAACCGATTGCGACGAGGTTACGTGTTCATCGACTGGAAGAAGTCATCGTTGTTCTTCGAGCCCTTGAGCTTATCGAGCAGGAACTCGATCGCGTCTTGCGTGCCCATCGGCGAAAGGATGCGGCGCAGAACGTACATCTTCTGCAAGTGCTCTTTCGGCGTGATGAGATCATCCTTGCGCGTGCCGGACTTGAGCACGTCGATGGCCGGAAAGATGCGGCGGTCAGCGACTTTGCGGTCGAGCTGAAGTTCGCTGTTACCTGTACCCTTGAACTCTTCGAAGATGACTTCGTCCATACGCGAGCCGGTATCGATGAGGGCCGTCGCGATGATGGTGAGCGAGCCGCCTTCTTCAATATTGCGCGCGGCGCCGAAAAAGCGCTTCGGACGCTGCAGGGCGTTGGCGTCAACACCGCCAGTCAGCACTTTGCCTGAGGAGGGCACAACAGTGTTGTAGGCGCGGCCGAGGCGGGTGACGGAGTCGAGCAGGATGACGACATCCTTGCCGTGCTCGGCGAGGCGCTTGGCCTTCTCGATCACCATTTCCGCGACAGCGACGTGGCGTGTCGCAGGTTCGTCGAAGGTCGAGGAAATCACCTCGCCCTTCACGGTGCGGCGCATGTCGGTGACTTCTTCCGGGCGCTCATCGATCAGCAGAACGATCAAGAACACTTCGGGGTGGTTGGCTTCGATCGCCTTGGCGATGTTTTGCAAAATGACGGTTTTACCCGTGCGCGGCTGCGCGACGATTAGTGAGCGCTGGCCTTTTCCGATCGGCGCGACGATGTCGATGATACGACCGGTTTTGTCTTTGATGGTCGGATCGTCGAGCTCCATCTTTAGGCGCTCAGTCGGGTAGAGCGGCGTCAGATTGTCGAAGTGGACCTTGTGGCGGACTTTGTCCGGGTCTTCGAAATTGACCGAGTTCACTTTGGTCAGTGCGAAATAGCGTTCGCCGTCCTTCGGCGCCTTGATCTGGCCTTCGACCGTATCGCCGGTGCGGAGGCCAAACTTCCGGATCTGTTGCGGCGAGACGTAGATGTCGTCCGGGCCGGGCAGGTAGCTCGATTGCGGCGAGCGCAGGAAGCCGAAGCCGTCCGATAGAATTTCGCAGACACCCGCGCCGCCGATCTCGACGCCGCGCTCGGCGACGGACTTCAAGATCGAGAACAGCATGTCCTGGGTGCGGAGTGTGTTGGCGCCCTCGATCTCTAGCGATTCCGCGAGAGCGAGGATTTCAGCCGGAGTTTTGCGCTTGAGCTCCTGCAGCGTCAGCGAGGTGAGCTCTTCGATAGCTTGTGTTTCAGTCATGGTCTTCTCGGGGGGACGGACGCCAGGCGCGAGTACGCGCGGGCAGGGCCGTCTGATGGAAGGAAAGTTCGGCGGATGGGAAGATTTGCGGCGCCGCCGTCGCACGCGCGCTTTGGGAAAGCACGCTTAGCCGCATGGACACCACATAGCGCGGAAAGCGTCAAGCGGAGCTTAACCGGCGCCCGTGGGTTCAGGGTTCTAGTGTCGCCAACAGCACGGCGGCAATCGCCACCAGGAACGGCACTTCGCTCATCAGCCGCCAGAACTTTTCGGTATGCTTGCGCTGCCCGGCGGCCAGCTGCTTGCCCGCACTAGATAGGAAGCCCTGGTAGCCGCTCAAGCCCAGCACCAGGATGAGTTTTCCCCAAAACCAATGCGGCACCGCGACCAGAATTTCCCCCAGCGGCCGGTTCCAGTCACCGGTGACGTAGGTAGCGAAGAGGAAGAGACCGAACGCCCAGGTCAGGATGAAGCTCGGGGTCAGGATGATCATGCGCAAGTTGCGGGCGGCTTTGAGCATCGTCGCTTCAAGCTCGCCGCCCGGCTGGGAAGCGGTGATGTAGGCGTAGAACCGCGGCATCATCAGCAGGCCGGAGATCCATGCGATCACAGCGATGATGTGCAGACCCCGCGCGAGATCATACCCAATCACGTGTTCCATTACCCACCTTACCCCCATCACGCCCGGTGCGGGCAGAGACCCCATTGTGCCGGGCAAAGTCTAGCCCCGGACTCTGACTGTGTCTTACCCGGCGTGGCAAGCGCGCGCTCGGCCAAACTGGCCAACGTGTCGATGAAGCGCGGCGCGGCGCCAGGAGCCGGCGCCCGCAGATAGTATGGCAGGCTCAATTCACGTGCGAGTTGCGCGTACTCAATATCGAGCTCGACCAATGTTTCGACGTGCTCGGACACAAACGCGATCGGCGAAACGATTACGCCCACGCCGTCCTTGGCCGCCGCATGGATCGCCTCTTCGGTAGAGGGGCCAATCCACTTCAACGGACCGACACGCGATTGATAGCAAATCTCGGTCTGCCAATCTTGGGGCAGAAGCTGCGCAACGGCTGCAGCACCTTGCTCGACTTGCCACTGATAAGGATCGCCCTGATCGATAACGCGCTGTGGCAAACCGTGAGCCGAAAACAATACCCGTGGCTGCGCTGGTGAGCCGCCATTGCGCCAAGTCTCAATGATAGCGTCAGCATGCGCTTGCGCGAACGAAGCGCCGGCGGGGTAACAACAAATGGTGGAGGCGGGGAGCCTGCTCACCTGGCCCCAAGCCTTCAGCGAAGAGGCCGTCGTTGTACTCGAAAACTGAGGATAGAGGGGCAGCAAGATAACATCCGTTGCGCCCCAGGCTTCGGCAGATTTGGCGGCGTCTTTCACGAACGGCTTCCAATAGCGCATGGCCGGGAAGCATTTGAAGGTGACGTTGCTGACGCGCTTTGTGATCTCCGTTTCAAGCGCTTCGGCTTGTTTGAGCGTTTCAGGCAGAATTGGCGAGCCGCCGCCCATAAGCGCGTAGTTCGCCTTTGCTAATTTCTCGCGCGTGCGGGAAATTAGCTGGGCAATCAAAAACCGTATTGGCTGTGGTGCGGCGATAATCGCTTTGTCGTTAAAGAGATTGAACAGGAATGGGCGCACCGCTTCCTGTTTGTCCGGCCCACCTAGATTGAACAGAATGATCGCCACACGGCGTGACGTCATTACGCGCAAGCCGGGTCCTTCTTCGATATCTGGATTGGACGCTGCCTGCAGCGGGACAGCGCTCATACGCCGCCCTTAACGACGCGCACGAGATGCGCCAGATTTTCCGGCGTCGCTTGCGGCGTAATGCCGTGACCAAGATTGAAAATGTGCGGTGCGCTTTTGAACGCGATCAGCACTTCGCGCGCCGCATGCTCTAGTGCATTGCCACCGACCACCAAAGTCTGCGGATCAAGATTGCCTTGCAAGGCCATGCCTTCCGGCGCGACCTCAAACGCAAAGTCAGCCGTGGTTTGCGTATCAACGCCCAACGCATTGATGCCAGTTTCGTTAGCGTAAGCACCAATCTGCGCGCCAGCACCGCGCGGAAAACCGACGATCGGCACGGTCACGCCAAGGGTGCGCAGTCTCTCGATCAAGCGGCGGGTCGGCTGAATGATGACGCGCTGAAACACAGAAGGAGGCAGGCCTTCGGCCCAGCTCTCGAAAATCTGCAGGCAATCAGCACCGGCTTTCACTTGCGCCGCCAAATGCTGCGCTGTGGTTTCAACCAGCACATTGATCAACGCATCGACATCTTCCGGGCGCTCGTAAACGGCGCGGCGCGCTTCATCCTTTTCACCGCCGCGGCCCTGCAACATGTACGTCGCAACCGTCCAAGGCCCCCCGGCAAAGCCGATCAGCGCGACCCCCGGTTCAAGATTCGCCTTGATACGCTCGACCGCCTCATAAACAGGCGCGAGCCTTTGAATGGCTTTCTCCGGATCACCGAGCTGCCAGTTGGTCTCACCCAAGAGCGGCGTTAGCCGAGGGCCTTCGCCCTCTACGAACCAAACCTTCTGACCAAGCGCATCGGGGACCACCAAGATGTCAGAGAAGAGAATTGCCGCGTCGAGCGGGAAACGGCGGAGCGGCTGCATGACCGCTTCAGTGGCCAGAGCGGGCGAATAGCAGAAGTCGAGAAAGCTCTTAGACCGCGTCCGCAGTTCCCGATACTCGGGCAGATAGCGGCCTGCCTGACGCATGACCCAGATCGGAGGGGGATCGACCCGCTCTCCGTTCAGAACACGCAAGAGAGCCGGGAGGCTTTCCGGGTCGGCCATGGCTTCCTTCCAAAACTAAAAATCTGAATCGAGGTTAATGGGGACTTGTTGTTGTAGCGATCAGCAAACCGGGACAATTTCTTTGTTCACAGGCAATCCCCAAACTTGTCCCTGCCGGCGCCATGACGGAAGCTGTTGGCGATACGAGCTTTGTTGTCGAGAGGGCGGGGGAGCGATTCCTTGTCGCTACCGAAGGGTCAGTGTGGAAAGCCCTGGGAGGAATCGCTCATGGAAGGGGCCAAAACCGGTGTCGGGCCCTGGTTCCGGGTTAAACCCGTCCGCTCGGGCTCCACAACCAACAACTTGTCCACACGTCCTCCAAGGCTGATATGTGAGCCCAATGCGTGAACGCCTCGCCATCTACTTCAACGTCCACCTGGTGTCGGATTCGACCGGCGAGACGCTGGCCGGGGTCATGCGGGCGACCTGCGCCCAGTTCGACAACATCCTGCCGGTCGAGCACTCCTACTTCCTGGTGCGCTCGGCGCGTCAGCTTGAGCGGGTGATTCGGGAGATCGAAGAGGCGCCAGGCGTTGTCATGTTCACACTCTCGAACCTTGAGCATCGCGCGATGCTGGAGGACGCCTGCACGAGGTTGAACATGCCTTGCGTTGCGGTCCTCGATCCGGTGCTGGATGTAACCTCCCGCTATCTCGGCCAGGAACTGAACCACAGAGTAGGGGCGGCGCGAAAGCTGAACGCGGAATACTTCAAGCGCATCGATGCGCTTGATTTCGCTATGTACCACGATGACGGCCAACAGGCGATCGAGCTTGCCGATGCGGACGTTATTCTCGTCGGCGTTAGCCGCACCTCGAAGACGCCGACCAGTGTTTATCTTGCGCACCGCGGCGTCAAAGCTGCCAATGTACCGATGGTGCCTGGCGTGCCGCTGCCGCCTGAGCTGTTCGCAGAGAAGCGGCCGCTCGTTGTTGGCTTGCTGATTAGCGCTGATCGTCTGATCCACATTCGCCGCAACCGCTTGGCTGCGATGAAGGAAACCCGCGCTGGCGATTACACCGATGAAGATGCAGTGCGCCGAGAGGTGATGGAGGCGCAGAAGCTCTTCGAGCGCGAAGGCTGGCCGACAATCGATGTTTCACGTCGTTCTATTGAAGAGACCGCCGCATCCGTGTTGAACCTCTTGGCGGAGCATCGCGGAGCGTGACGCTGATACTGGCATCCGGTAGCGCCGCGCGCCGGCGCATGCTCGAAGCAGCTGGCTTGGCTTTTATAGTCGAGGCGCCGCGCGTGGATGAGGAGGCGGCAAAGGCAAGTTTGCGCGCTGGAGGCTTGAAACCGCGCGACCAAGCGGATGCGCTCGCGGAGCTTAAGGCGCTGTCCGTCTCGCGCCGACGCGAAGGCTTTGTAATTGGCGCCGATCAGATGTTGGCGATCGAAGGCGACGTGTTGGACAAGCCGAAAGACGCCGAAGAGGCGCGCATCCACTTGGAGCGCCTGCGCGGCAAAACGCACGAACTTGTCACGGCGGCTGTCGTTGCCCGCGAGGGTTCCATCATTTGGCGCCACGTAGATACGCCAAAGCTCAGAATGCGCGCCTTCTCGGACGTGTTTCTGTCGGACTATCTCGAGCGAGCAGGGACCGACGTTTTGCATTCGGTTGGCGCTTATCAGCTTGAGGGATTGGGCGCTCAGTTGTTCGAACGGGTCGAAGGTGACTATTTTTCCGTGCTGGGGCTGCCGTTGCTGCCATTGTTGGCGTTTCTGCGCGAACACGGCGTTGTGCGCGCATGATCATAACGCCCGCAACCAAGCTGCTCGCTCTGATCGGCGATCCGGTCGGCCATTCGCTTTCGCCCTTGATGCAGAATGCGTGGATCGCCGATCACGGTCTTGACGCTGTGTATGTCGCACTGCCGCTGCGCAGCGCCGATCCCGCGGCCGCCATTCGTGCGTTGAAGGATTTTGGACTTGCGGGCCTCAACGTCACTGTCCCTCACAAAGAAGCGACGGCTCTCGCGGCTGACCGGACTGAGAGCGCCGTCGCGAATGTGTTGCGCCGCGAGGAGGACGGCTCGCTTTCTGCATTCAACACGGACGGCCCAGGATTTCTGGACGCTTTGAGCGAAGCAGCTCCGGATTGGCGCGCGCGCGTCAAGCGCGTGCTTATCGTTGGCGCAGGCGGCGCAGCGCAGGGGATCGGGCAGGCGCTTTCGCCGTTTGCGGATACGATCCACTTTGCTAATCGCACCGCGGAGCGTGGCGAGGTCGCAGCCGCTGCGTTGCCGAACGGTCGAACCTTGCGCTGGGATGACCTAGAGCGGGGTTTCGGAGCGGCCGATCTCATCATTCAAACGACGACGCTCGGCATGAAGGATCAACCGCTTTACGATTGGCCAGTTGCGCTTTGTCGTCCGACAGCGATCGTCGCGGATATCGTCTATCGCCCGCTTGAAACCGATTTGTTGCGCGCCGCGCGTGGGCGCGCGCTGACGACCATGGATGGTCTCGGTATGCTCATCCATCAGGGCGCGCGCGCTTTTGATCTGTGGTTTGGCATTCGGCCGGACATCGCAAAAGCGCGTGAGCGGCTGACGGCGGCGCTGGCATGATCGTCGTCGGTCTCACCGGTTCGATCGGGATGGGCAAGTCCACGGTCGCCCGTATGTTCGCGGAGGAGGGCGCGCCGGCGTTCAATGCAGATGATGCTGTGCATGCGCTTTATGCACCAGGTGGGGCGGCCGTTGCACCGGTCGAAGCGGCGTTTCCTGGCGTAATGAAGGACGGCGGCATCGATCGGATCGCATTGTCAGCGCGCGTCGTCGGGGATGAAGCGGCGATGAAGCGGCTGGAGGCGATCGTCCACCCGCTGGTAAAGCAGTCTCAGGCGGAGTTTCTTCAGGCCGCACGTGATGGCGGCGCAGATGTCGCGGTTCTTGATATCCCACTGCTGTTTGAGGGCGGCGGCGCCAAGTACGTGGACAAGATCATCGTGGTCTCTGCGCCAGCGGAGGTGCAGCGTGCGCGTGTGATGGCCCGGCCTGGAATGACGGCGGAAAAGTTCGAAGCGATCTTGGCGCGGCAAAAGCCCGACGCCGAAAAGCGCGCTGGAGCGGACTTCATCATCGATACAAGCGGCGCCCTGCACGACACCCGCGCTCAGGTCCGCGCTGTACTGGACGCTCTGCGCGAACAGATTTAGTGCCGATCCATGCGTGAAATCCTGTTCGATACGGAAACCACCGGCGTTTTCCCCGATCACTTAGAAGAGAAACTACGCGACCGCGTCGTTGAGATCGGCTGCGTCGAGGTGATCAACCTGGAGCGCACAGGGCGGGAATTTCACGCCTACCTCAACCCCGATCGCGACGTGCCGGAGGAGGTGGTGCGCGTGCACGGGCTCAGGCTCGAATTCCTGCGGAACCACAAGCGCTTTCCAGAGATCGCGGAGGAGTTTCTGGACTTCGTCGGTGACGCGCCGCTCGTGGCGCACAACGCATCGTTCGACCAGGGGTTCATCAACGCAGAGCTGCGCCGTTGTCAGCGGCCGCTACTCGGCAATGAGCGCTTCATTGATACGCTGGCGCTTGCTCGAAAGCGCTTCCCGGGCGCGTCCTGTTCGCTTGATGCGTTGGCGCGGCGGTTTCAGCTCGACCGATACGGCTTCGATTTGGCGTCGCGCAAAGGGGCGGGGGGCCACGGCGCACTGATCGACTCGCGGATCCTGGCGGAGGTGTACCTTCATCTGAAAGGCGGCCGCGAGCAACGCTTGGCTTTCGACGCGGGGGATGCAGTCACCGAGAGCGCGGCAGTGCTGCGGCCGGTGGAATTTGTTCAGCGCACGCCGCGCGCGGTTCCTTTGCCGCCGCTCACGACGCCTGAAGAAGAAGCCGCGCACGCGGCCTTCATCGCCAAGCTCGGTGAACACGCGCTCTGGCGGAAAGTCAGCTAGAAGCCGCTGGCGGCCGATGTGCCGGGGGCGCCGGCAAGCGGAACGTCGCCGCGGGCCTGGCGATCGCGTAGTTCGGCCCAATAGAGCGGCGTGAAGTCGATCGGATTAATAAGTAGCGGCGGATAGCCGCCCTCACGCGTGACCTCAGCAAGGATCTGCCTGCTGAACGGAAAGAGCAGCCGCGGGCACTCAATCCAGATCAGCGGCTCCACGTCGTCCGGGCGCACATTCATGAATTGGAACAAACCCGTATAGACCAGATCGACCATGAACATGGGCGTGTCTTGGCGCTTGGCGTGGACGTTGATGCAGAGATCGACTTCTACCGCATCGCCCTGGCCGCCCATCGGCCGCGACTTCACCTCTACGCCCATGTCGATATTGGGCTGGATATCGTAGGCTTGGGCCGAGGCGCCCATGGCGTTGCGAAATGACAGCTCTTTCACAAACTGGGCGAGGACGCGCAGATGGGGTGAATCCGCTGGCGCGGGGGCGCCTTCCGGGGCGTGCTGGGTGTTCATACGCCAATTCTCATTATGTAGCCGGGGAAATAGGCGGCTAGAATGAGGCGCAAGTCTAGGCAGTGCAACTCGCTGGAAGTACGCGCCTGTTGGCATTATCTTAATAGCGCGCGCAGGCAATTGCGCTCAGTGGAGTTTGGGTTTGGGCGACGATTTCATGCAACTCGCCATCTTGGCCTTCGTGGCCGGCTTCGTGCTGTTCCGGCTCTACACCACGCTTGGCCGCCGGACGGGGTCGGAGCCGCCGCCGCAACCCGCGCCTGTGCAGGGTGAATTGCCGCGCGAAACGCCTGGCGCTGCGCCTTTCGCTGCGCCGAACGTCGAAGGTTCTGCGGGCGAAGGCTTGATGGCCATCGTGCGCGCCGATCCTAATTTCGACATCGAGCATTTCGTTGTCGGTTCGCGCGCTGCGTACGAGTTGATCGTTGGCGCTTTCGCTAAGGGCGACCAGGAGACGTTGCGCGGTTTGCTGACGCCGCGCGTGTTTCAATCTTACGCCGCAGCGATCACTGAACGTCAGACGACCGGCGGGGAAGGGCCCGAGCTCGTGCGTCTCAAGTCTGCTGAAATCGCAGACGCCGCGCTGCAGGGCGACGTCGCCCGCGTCACTGTGAAGTTCGAAGCTGAGTTGGCCGAGGGCGCGCACGGTGTGCGTGACGCACGTGAGCGCTGGACGTTCGAACGCAACGTGCGTTCGCCCGATCCGAACTGGCTGCTGTCACGTGTTCAGGCTGCGTGAGCAAGAGTAAACGCGACTTAACTGGCGAAGAGAAGAAGCTCTGGCGGCGCGTGGCCTCCAGCGTAAAGACACGCCGCCCATTGCCCGCAGACATCGACGAGCCGGAGCCACCAAAACCGGCAGCGCGCGACGTCGTTGCGGCGGCGGCGCCGCCACCCCCACCACCCAAGAAGCCGCGCGTCGCTCCAGCGCCGCCGCATAATCGCATTGGTGAAAAACGCGTGCGCCGCGGCAAGCTTGACCTCGGCGGCTCGCTAGATCTGCATGGCCACGACCAAGAGTCCGCCCCCGCTGCGATCGCTCGTTTTTTGTGGGCTGCGCAGAAGCGCGGCGAGACAACGGTGATCATCATCACCGGCGTTGGGCGCGGCGGAGAGGGCATCTTGAAGCGGCGCTTGCCCGATTGGCTGTCTTCACCCGATCTGCGCACGATTGTGGGTGGTTATGCGCCAGCGCACCGCACGCATGGCGGCACGGGCGCCTTCTACGTGTTCGTAAAGCGCCTACGCGAAAGCGAATATTAAGCTGCGTCACCGCGGCGTTTACCAAAAAACACTGCAATTTCCTGCAGTTTTCAGCGCAAGCTAACCATTACACCAAAAGGTGGCTCCGCATTCGCGCGCGCGTGTGCAGGAGTTTCGATGATAGCGTTGCCGAGCATCAGCAAGTTGCGCCGCCCTCGCGGGCTGGCTGCGCGCGCGGTGCTGTTCACGACTTTGCTTGTCGGCATCACCGCGACGTTCTCCGCCGGCATTGTGTTGCTCGGCGCGCACCGCGAAGGCGAGCGCCAGGAAATTTCCATCGCGCGTGATCTCACGGAGCACTTGGCGGCGCGCGTCGGCGATATCATGGCGCGCGGCAATACGCGTGTCCTGACCTACATGATGGAAGGCGCCACGCAGCGCGAAGAAGTCCGCAGCATCTCAGTGCGCGACGCGAGCGGCGCGGTGCTGGCGCAAGCCGGCGGGGGCTCCACCGACAACGCCGTCATGGCGAGCCTGACGCGACGAGCGATGGCCGAGCGTGAAACATTCTCGGAGCGCGGGGCCGATGGCGCGCTAACGATCGCAGCGCCGATCGTGCGGGAAGGTCAGGTGATCGGCGCAGTCGCGCGAATGTGGGAAGTCGGCGCCTATCGCTTTGACGTCCTCTCGACGCTTGCGCCATTTCTGTTGATCCTCGTCTGCCTCACTTTGGCTGCCGTACCGCTCACCGGTTACGCCGTGCGCCGCGCGGTTGCGCCGCTGGACGAGTTGGCGCGCTACGCCGAGCGTGTCGGTAAAGACGGCCAAGCGGACGCGATCGATCTGCGCACCGGCGATGAGTTCGAAACGCTCGCTAACGCCTTCAACAACATGACATCCCGACTCGCCGCCTCGATGCGGCAGATCCAGGAGATCGCATTTGTCGATCCGGCGACCCGGCTGCCGAACCAAGATCGGTTTATGCGCGAGCTTGAATACTTCCTGCTGCAGAAGCGGGAAGGGGCGACAGCCGCCGTTGTTGTCATTGAGTTTCAGCGGCTCGCGAAGCTGCTGCAGACGCTCGATCCTGACGCCGCGAAAGACTTTCTCCGCGTGGTTGCGGACCGGTTCACCACCGGGGTGCGGACGGTAGATCGCATCGTTCGCCGCGGCGAAGGGCAGGGCTCTGCCGTTGGCGCCCGCTTAGGTGCAGTCGAGTTCGGCGTTCTTGTCCCCGATCTCGGCCAAGCCGATGCGGTTCGGTTCGCGCAACATCTGAATGCCGCGTTGAGCCAGCCGTTCGATTGGCGCGGCCATAAGCTCACGCTTGGCGCATGCAGCGGCGTCGCGCTCGCGCCGCTTGATGGCCGTGACGCTGACGCCACCGTCCGCCACGCGCGCATGGCGCTCGGCGCGGCGCAGGACGCGCCGTCAAAGGTGAAGGTGTTCACGCAGTCTTTGGATCGCGAAGCGGTCGCGCGCTTGACCCTTGAGCGTGAAATGCGGGGCGCCTTGGAGCGCAACGAGTTCCGTGCCTACTTCCAGCCGAAGATCAATTTGGCGACCGGTCGGATCGAAGCATGCGAAGCCCTCGCGCGTTGGGTGCGTCCGGATCGCACGATCATTAGCCCTGGCCGCTTTATTCCCGTGGCGGAGGAGAGTGGCCTGATCGGGCCGCTCTCAGATGCCATTATGCGGGAAGCGTGCTGGAAGGCCGCCGCTTGGGCGCGCGCCGGCCAGCCGGCAAAGGTCGCGGTCAATGTCTCGGCGCTGCAGTTTCGCAGTGAGCGCTTCGCCGACAACGTTCTGCGCGTGGTTCAGCATGCCGGCCTCGCGCCGCAATTGCTTGAGCTTGAGATCACGGAATCCATGGCGCTTGAGGATATCGATCGCGCCTTGCGTGTTATTGAGCCGCTGCGTGCAGCGGGCGTGCGGCTTGCGATCGATGACTTTGGCTGCGGCCATTCCAGCCTTGCGGCGCTCTCGAAGCTGCCGTTTGACGTGATCAAGATCGATCAACAATTCATCCGGGCGCTGGAACGCGGCGACGCGCAAGCAGGCGCCATCATCGAGATGATCCTGGCGCTGGCGCGGACCCTCAATCTCGAAATCGTCGCCGAAGGCGTCGAACGCCGCGAGGAAGTCGACTTCATGGCCCAGCGCGGTTGCCATTGGGCGCAAGGATTTCTCTATGGAGCCGCCGTTACAGCGGGCGAGTTCTCTGAACTGCTGCGGCGCCAAGCGGGCGACGACGTCGTGGCGGAAGACGCGGCTTGATCCTTCGGCGGTCGTCCGCCACATGAAGCAGTATGAGCGAACAAGATAGCTGGCACGGGACGACCATCGTCTGCGTGCGCAAGAACGGCAAAGTCGTCATCGCTGGCGATGGCCAAGTCTCCGCCGGGCCGACAATTCTTAAAGGTAATGCCCGAAAGGTCCGACAGCTCGGCACGGGCGGCGTAATCGTGGGCTTCGCTGGCGCCACGGCCGACGCCTTCGCCTTATTCGAACGCCTAGAGCAGAAGCTGGACCGTTTTCCTAAGCAGTTGGCGCGTGCGTGCGTGGAGCTGGCGAAAGAGTGGCGCACGGACCGCGCCTTGCGCCGGCTCGATGCGATGTTGATCGTGGCTGACGCCAAGGAGACATTCCTAATCACCGGGGCAGGCGACGTGCTGGATCCGGAGCATCAAGTCGTTGCGGTGGGCTCCGGTGGAAACTTCGCGCTAGCCGCCGGGCGGGCGCTCTATGATCATGTCGATGACGCTGAGCAGATCGCGCGCAGAGCCATGGCGATCGCGGCTGAGATATGCGTTTACACCAACGGAAATCTGACCGTGGAGAAGCTTGAAGGCTGAGCATAGCGCCGCACTTCACGTTGTGTCTCGGACCCCCTAAGTCATAGCCAGATGACAAATTTTTCCCCCCGCGAAATCGTCTCCGAGCTTGATCGCTATATAGTAGGCCAGGACGACGCGAAGCGCGCCGTTGCGATCGCCCTGCGCAATCGCTGGCGGCGCAAGCAGTTGCCGGAGAATTTGCGTGAAGAGGTTACGCCGAAGAACATCCTGATGATCGGGCCAACCGGCGTCGGCAAAACCGAGATCGCGCGGCGGCTTGCGAAGCTCGCGGGCGCGCCGTTTCTGAAGGTGGAAGCGACCAAGTTCACCGAGGTCGGTTACGTCGGCCGCGACGTTGAGCAGATCATTCGCGATCTCGTTGAGGTCGCATTGAACATTGTGCGCGAGCAGCGCCGGCGCGAGGTACGGGCGCGCGCGGAAGCGGCGGCTGAAGAGCGCGTTCTCGATGCGCTCGTAGGGCAGGGCTCGAGCGCGGCGACACGCGAATCCTTCCGCAAGAAATTGCGCGCCGGAGAACTCGCCGCATCAGCGGTTGAGATAGACGTTGAAGACAATGCCTCTCCACTGGGTAACATCGATGTGCCGGGCCAGCCAAATGTGGGCATGGTCAATATTGGCGAGATTTTTGGCAAGGCGTTCGGCAAGCGCACGAAGCGCGTGAAGATGACAGTGGACGAGGCCTACGAGCCCCTGGTGCGCGAAGAGAGCGACAAGCTCGTTGACCAGGACGCGCTGATCAAGGAGGCGCTCACCCTGACGGCCGAGGACGGCATCGTATTTCTGGACGAGATCGACAAGATCGCTTCGCGCTCTGAGCGCATGGGCGGCGGCGATGTGAGCCGTGAGGGCGTGCAGCGCGATCTGTTGCCGTTGATCGAAGGCACAATCGTTTCTACCAAGCACGGCCCCGTGAAGACGGACCACATCTTGTTTGTGGCCTCGGGCGCGTTCCACGTCGCAAAGCCTTCCGATTTGCTGCCCGAACTGCAGGGGCGTTTGCCGATCCGCGTCGAGCTTAAAGCGCTTACCCGCGAAGATTTCCGCCGCATCCTCACCGAGCCTGAGGCGAGCCTTGTCACCCAATACAAGGCGCTATTGCTGACCGAGGGCGTGACGCTCGATTTTACCGATGAAGCGGTCGAAGCGATCGCCGGCATTGCCGCTGACGTAAACTCCAGCGTGGAAAAGATTGGCGCGCGGCGGCTGCAAACGGTGATGGAGCGCTTGCTGGATGAGATCAGCTACTCCGCCCCGGACCGCAACGGCGAAACCGTGAGCATCGATGCGGAATACGTGCGCAAGAACGTTGGCGATTTAGCCAAGAACGCAGATCTCTCGCGCTTTATCCTCTAGACGCGAAAGCCGCTGCCCAAGGCCAGCGCGCGTAAGCTCTGCTCGGGCCGCGGCCCCATGTGCGAGATGACTTCCGCTGCAGCCAACGATGCAAGCGCGCCGCACTCAGCGAGCGATCTGCCGCGGGAGAATGCAAACAGGAAGCCTGCCGCGTACTGGTCGCCGGCGCCTGTCGTGTCCACGACCTTGCTCACAGGGAACGCTTGCACTTCCACGGTTTCATCGCGCGCGGCGATTAGCGAACCGACATCTGAACGTGTGACGATCACTGTGGGGCAAGCCTTGCGGGCGGCCTCAATTGCGGCGCCGAGGTCGCTCTCTTCATACAAAGAAAGAATCTCGCTCTCGTTCGAGAACAATACATCGACGTGGCCAGCGACGAGATGACGGAAGCTGTCGCGGTGGCGATCAACGCAGAACTTGTCTGAAAGTGTAAGTGCGACTTTGCGCTTGGCGCTGCGTGCGATCTCGGCGGCGCGGACGAACGCGGCTTTGGCTTCGTCGCGATCGAACAAATAGCCCTCGAGGAAGAGTGTTTCGCCGGCCTTGATCAGATCTGCATCGAGATCTGCGGGCTCCAGCAGGGTGGAGGCGCCGAGATAGGTGCTCATGGAACGTTGGCCGTCGGGCGAGACCGCGATCAAGCAGCGGGCTGTGCCGGGCGGGGCAGAGCGCGGGGGCGTGTTGTAGGTGACGCCGGCGGCGCGGAACTCAGTTGTGAAACGGGCGCCCAGATCGTCGGCGGCGACTTTGCCGATATAGCCGGCTTTGCCGCCGAAGCTGGCCACGCCGGTCATGGTGTTGGCGGCGGAGCCTCCGGCGGCGACGACGGCTTGCGGCATGCGCGCGGTCAGATGATCGGCGCGGGCTTCGTCAATCAGCGTCATGCCGCCGCGTTCGATGTTTTCTTCGGCCAAGAACGTATCCGGCACGGCCTGCAGCAGGTCGATGATGGCGTTGCCAACGGCGACGACGTCATAAGTGGCTGAAGTCATGATGTTGTTCCTGAGGCCGAAAGAGGGGCTTAAAGCGCTCACATGAGCCGCTGGCAAGCATTGCCGGGCGCGTGATTGGGCGGCATCTTCGCACACATGCGATTCATGATCATGCTTTCGGCCCTAGTTCTGCTCTCGGCCTGCGCCACGGCCGCACCTGATGCGGCGACGCCGTCACGTGCTGAAGCCCCGGCATCAAACCAATCCTCCTCCCGCACTGTGCAAATGTTCGCGACGGCGGGCCGCGCCGATGCAGCGAGCCAGCGGGATATCGAGCGAGCTCTCGGTGCGCCGGATATCGCGCGGCAGGAAGGGGCGGGCGCCGCGTGGACGTACCGGCTCGAAAATTGTGCGCTGCTGCTGCTGTTCGCGGCGGACACGCGCAATGAGATGCGGCTTGCGGAAGTGCATCCGAGTGCGCGGCGTGCCGGCGCCGCCGCGCCAAGCCTTGACCAGTGCGCGGCAGAGGCGGCGGCGCGGCGGTCGTAATGGCGCGCGTCGCTTATCTGACTGGACGCTCGTATCGCGGCACGCCATTGGCGCCGGGCGTGGTGCCGCCGCTTGAGGTGAAGAGCTGCGAACTCATTCTTGCGGCGGGCAAGAAGCGCGGCATCGACTTTGACGTTGTCTATTGGGACGGGATGGATCTGCCGCAGCGCGGCTTCGATCTCGCTGTGATCCGCACCACGTGGGACTATCACGAGCGCCCTGATCAGTATTTGGCGGCGCTGGAATCGCATGAGCGTGGCGGCTTGCCTGTGCTCAACACGCCGGCCGTGGTGCGCTGGAATATGCGCAAGACGTATCTGAAAGAACTCGGGCCCTCTGCGATCGAGACGGTGTGGACCGAGAAGCCGGACGCGCGCACCGTGGCGCAGGCGTTCGACGCGCTCGATGCGGCCGAGATCGTTGTGAAGCCGCAAGTTGGCGCAGGTTCGATCCGCACGGTGCGGCTGAAGCGCAATGCCTGGAGCGAGGCCGATCTGATTCATGGGCCGATCGGGCCGGCGATGATTCAGCCGTATCTCCGCTCGATCGAGACGGAAGGAGAGCGCTCTCTCTTCTGGTTTGGCGGTGTGTATTCGCATGCTGTGCGCAAGATTCCGGCTTCTGGAGATTGGCTGGCGAACGTGTCGGGCGCACGGTTTGTGGCTGAGGCGCCGCCTGCTGCCGCGTTAGAGGCGGCGGAGGCGGCCCGGGTGCGGGCGCCGAAAGATTTGCTGTATGTGCGCATCGATCTGGTGCTGGGCGATGACGGCGCTTGGCGTGTGATCGAGATCGAAGCGATTGAGCCTTACCTCTTCTTCGACTTTGCGCCTGAGGGCGCCGATGTTTTCGTCGGCGCGATCGCGCGCGTCTTGGGCGTGTAGAGACAGATATCGGCGATAACGCAGCGCGGGCATTCAGGCTTGCGTGCGATGCAGGTGTAGCGGCCGTGCAGGATCAGCCAATGATGAGCGCCGTGTAGATATTTCTCCGGCGTGATGCGCATCAGTTGGGCTTCGACCTCGTTCGGCGTTTTGCCGTCAGAGAGACCAGTGCGGTTTCCGACGCGAAAGACGTGCGTATCAACTGCGATCGTGCCTTCGCCGAAGATTTCCATCAGTACGACGTTCGCCGTCTTGCGGCCGACGCCGGGTAGGGCTTCCAGCGCTTCGCGGTCGCGCGGGACCTCGCCGCCGTGTTGATCGATCAGTGCTTGTGAAAGCGCGATGACGTTCTTGGCCTTGTTGCGCCAAAGGCCGATGGTTTTGATGTGATCGCCCACCTTGTCTTCGCCGAGTTTCACCATGGCGGCGGGCGTATCGGCGATCTGAAACAGCGGGCCGGTGGCGCGGTTGACGCCCTTGTCCGTAGCCTGGGCGGAGAGTACGACGGCGACGAGTAGTGTGTACGGGTTGGTGTATTCCAACTCCGTTTTCGGATCAGGGCGCACGTGGGCGAGGCGGGCGTAAAGCTCCTCGGCCTTGGCTTTGGTCAGGCGCTTGGCCACGTGCGGGAAATCCTTGGCGTTGAAAATGGTCGCGTTAGTTTAGGGGCATGACCCCGCACTGGGAACGCTCGCCTGGCCCGCCGCTCGAGAGCAAGCCGCTCTTCTTCGATGCTGTGCTGCGGCCGCATCGGAGTTGGAGCGCGAAGGCCTTCAAATACATGCTGATTGCCGTGATCTGCGCCAATGCTGCGGTTGCGATCTTCTTCATTGCGCAAGGCGCTTATCCGGTCGCGGGATTTTTGGGACTCGATGTGCTGGCGATTTGGTTGGCGTTTCGTTGGAATTACCGGGCGGGGCAGGTGGCGGAGTATGTGCAGGTGGCGCCGGGTGTGGTGCATGTGGCGGCGGTCGATCAGCGCGGTGCGGCAAAGCATTGGGTGCTCAATCCGATCTGGGCGCGGGTGGCGCGCGATGGGCGCGGCGTGCTGATCCGTGCGGGCGCGGGGCAGATGCGCGTCGGTACGTTTCTGTCGCCGAAGGAATGCGAAGGCTTTGCGGCGGCGTTGGACGCGGCGCTGCATAAGGCCAAACGCGGCGTTTAAAGGCCGAGCACGTCGCGCATTGAATAGAGCCCCGCTGGTTGCTCCGCGGCCCAGAGCGCTGCAGCTAATGCTCCATCTGCGAACACAGCGCGGTCGAGTGCTTGGTGTGAGAAGGTCAGCACTTCGCGCTCTGCGGCGAAGCGCACGTCGTGCTCGCCGACAATGCCGCCGCCGCGGATGACGGAGAAGCCGATTTTGCTTTCGGGACGTGCGCCGGTGACGCCGTCATAGGGGGGCAGGCGGAGTTCGTTCAGCCGATTGCCGCGACCGTGCGCGGCGGCTTCGCCGAGGAGGAGGGCGGTGCCGGAGGGCGCGTCGACTTTGCGGCGGTGATGCGCTTCGGTGATTTCGATGTCCCAGCCGGCGCCGAGTTTCGAGGCGGCTTGTTCAACGAGCGCGGCGAGCAGGTTCACGCCGAGGCTGAAATTGCCAGAGCGGACGATAGCGATGCGCTTGGCGTGTTCGGCGACTTGCGCTTCTTGTTCGGCGGTGAAGCCGGTGGTGCCGACGATGGCGGCGCGCGTGCTTGTGCCGCGCAGCATGTCGAGCGCGTGCAGCGTGGCGTCCGGGGTGGTGAAATCGATCCAGACGTCGGCGCGTTCGGCGGCGTGATCGGCTGCGTCGCTGGTGGTCATGAAGAGGGGGGCAAGGCCGGCGAGGGCGCCGAGATCGGCGCCGAAGAATTGGCCTTCGCGGCGCTCGGTGCCGCCGCAGATTTCAAAGCGCGGATCGTCGCTGGCGGCGCGGATCAGCGCCCGGCCCATGCGGCCAGCAGCGCCGGCAATGGCGATGGAAAGCGTCATGGCTCTCTCTTGGACTGGAGCTTGGGCGGCGGCAAGTGTGAGGGAATGGCGCGTGCGTGCTTCCAGCGCGCGCGTGAGCGCCGCTGGTTCAGCTGGGTGCTCCCAAGTGGGAGAACAGGGCGCGTGCGCCGCGCAGAGTAGTCTCTAGGGTTTGCTGCTTACGCAGCTCGCGTTGCACGCGCCCCGTTGTCCGATCGTTTTTCCCGGCTTGGGCCCGAGGAGTTGTAGAACGCTGACGATGGCCAGCTCGCCTCCTTTACGATGGGCGCGGGGTTTATGTGCGTGCCGTTAGTCTGGCGCGCTCCCGCTTTCGCCACGGACCCGCCACCGACGGATTCGCAACGCAGGGCTTAGCTCCATGCCCTTTTCGCCGGTGCCGCGGGCAAGGTGTCCGTCACCTTGGGCTTTGCGGTTTCACTCCC
>Ga0163144_10001267_pt1 | contig 59512 bp, 58 predicted proteins | sample OliLak19BULKMAT1_FD_123175 | JGI IMG/M metagenome (GOLD analysis project Ga0163144, IMG submission 123175) | Freshwater microbial mat bacterial communities from Lake Vanda, McMurdo Dry Valleys, Antarctica - Oligotrophic Lake LV.19.BULKMAT1 | ecosystem: Environmental > Aquatic > Freshwater >...
AGTTAAGTAGGCGCCCTAGTTATTGGGCGAAAAAGTGTTTTGTCGAATCAAATTAAATATCCCAAATAAACTAGATCGAGCACCCAATACTGTGTTATTTGATCTTCGGTCTTGATCAAGTTTTTTAAAGAACGCTCTCTCCAAAGCTTCCTCTACCTGTTTAGATTCGGTTTCACCAATCGCCACTACCCTTATATGTGTGTTTGTAACCAAAGTTTTGTCCCTCTGCGTAGTTGTAGCACCTATAGATTTCAGCGTTTTTAAATATCCCTTTGCAATCGTTGTGTAATCCTCTGTAACGTATTGAGCAAGCTCTCCTTCTTTTGCCACAAAGTACTCTATAACCCCAAAAATGTTTTCGGGGACAGCGTAAAAAACCGAGCCAACAACTGCAGGTACTTCTGCAAATTGGTCAGTCCACCGACTGTCTGAGGTCAGCGGACTTGAAGACTTACCGCCGCTGTCGATAATCTCTTTTATACTTGCGTCAGTATTGCCAAAAGAAAAAACGACCAAGTCTACTGCGCTTGCGAACCTAAATGTAAATACATCTCCTTTGTAATCAATAATCGGGTAGGAATAGATTTTTTCACCCTTATAATCCTCGATTTTAGGATCAATTAATGGATAGTCTGCTGTTTGGGAAGAGCTTGAATAATCATAACTGACCCCAACATTACATCCTGGTGGAGGTGGCACTACGTCCATATAACCAGACTTCTCACTCGCAGAGACCCATGCCCAGTATTTACCGTTTGTCTCATCCAAACCCCAAACAATAGCCTCTGTCGCATTTGCGCAAGTTAGATAACCATAATCTTGGCCGCTTTGCTGCTTTGGCAAAGTTTTCATATAAGAATTTTCTCTTGTAGTCAGTTCATTCAAAGTGGCGGGAAATGACTTGTCTTGCTTTTCTTTGGAATATGAATATCCGTATTGAAGTGCATTCCTGATCTTGGCGATATCATTTTTTACTGAGCTTGATTTTCTTCGAGTCTCATCAGCTTTTACATAATCTTTAATTTTAAATTTAGAAAGTTTACCTAAAACAGCTTTTGAATCATCAACCTCAAATACAGCAAGCGTCTCCGGAGCCCTGTCCTTTGCGCCCGTGGTTGCAATAAATGCAGATTGTTTTGTCATCCACGAAAGTATGTCTTCTTCTACATCCAACCCAAACTCTTCCTTAAAACTTTTTTTCGCCTCGCTATAGTCATCAAGTGTCTCAGCATATATTTCTTTCTGATCCTTATCGCTACTATTTTGCGCGATATCCCAAAATTTATCCTCCTGGTCTTTTAAAATCCCCTTCAAATCTTTGAGCTCCGCCCAGCCTAAAATGCTGTTTTTATTGTAAAGCGCAGGAAGCCTGCTTGCGAGAGACCCATTTATGGTAAATCCATGCTGCAACCCTTCTACAATTTTAGATTTTTCTGTCAGTTGATACGAAGAAAGGTCAAACCCCTGGTCACTAGCTACAATGGTAAAACCTCTCTTTACGTCAAACACGTTATCACCCTCTGCATCGCGTTCTGTTGTATCGTACTGTGAACCGCCAAAGACTGTTGTAGGCAGAGAAGTTAGGCCTGCACCAGAGAAAGGGTCTAAAACTTGTTTTTGGTAAAACTTAACTAGCGTTTCTTCAGGAAAGTGACTTACAACTTCCCTATGACCCTCATCGTCCGCAAGAGTTTTTAAGCTTTTTTCTTTCTTTTTGCCTACTAAATCCAAAATCTTCTTAACATCGCTGTCTTTTTCTGCCGAAACCATAAAGTTATCAATGGTTGTGGCGTAAATACTTTTAGAAAGTGGCAAGGTCACCATATAGGGAAGCGCACCGATGTTATATTGCTTACTTGTCTCGTCCTTATCTTGTTCCACAAGTTCAAGTTTAGAAATATTGGCACTACCGTAGGATTCTTTAGTAGTAATAATATTTTCATCCTCACTTAATTTTATAAGTGCGCCCACAGCCTCTTTTTCGCCTTTAAAATTCACAATATTTACGAGTTTCTCAAGTGGATTACCTCCCCATGCATCTCCTTCAGGTTCATCAGAAGAAATTTTCGCCAAGAATATTTCAGTATCAACCAAATCTAATATTTCTTTAAATGGATCCTTTCTTTGCCCAAATAGTTCAGCCCGATTATCATCCAAATAATTGATCATCTTGTCCCCGCCAGGGAAGCGCTTACCAAGCTCCAACATTTTTTGCACTTGCGGATGTTTTTTTACAGATAGCGATAGATAGAACTGAGAATCAGCAGGTAGAAGCGTATACATGGTAGTGCTCTGCTTTACAAAATATAGATAACCACCACCAGCGCCCGTAAGTATCAAGACAACAAACAAGGCAAACAGCAAAAATTTTAACTTTGGCAGGGGAAATTTTTTTGCTGGTGGCTGGTACGGTTCGTTGTTTGGAGTTGGAGGGATAGAAACAGGCGGTAGGGAGTTAGGGTTCATGGCGCCAATATAGTCTGTCTGCTGCCCGCTTGGCACTTGCCCAGTAGGAGGAGAGACGGGTTGAGCGCCAGATCCACCGTTATTTGTTTTGCTGTTGTCCACCTTAATCATCGTAAGTCTAATGATCTGAGTGTGTCAATTTAGCGGCTTAGTTTGATAAAATCGTCTTATGAACAAGAAAATTCTCTCGATACTGACCGTCGCCTTGCTAGTTATTCTCATTTTTGTTCTTGTAATTATCAGTTTTAAGGTTGTCAAACAAACTACGGACAAAATAAATTTTGCACTTAAAAATGATTTTCAAACTATAGTAAGAATTCCCGATGTCATCCCTCCAGAGTCAAAGAGTTTTTCACAGACAACCTATATTTGGGAAATGGAGACCCAACAGGGAGAAATTACAAAAGTAAAGTTTGTCCACGACACAGCCTTTGAAAAGACAAGAGACAAAATCAGTGCAACTTTAGAAATGACCGCAGGAGGAGACCCAAGTATTTTTGCAAAAGTTCTTCCATCAGTAGTCGCGGATAGCCAAACATTAGATTCCGCAACAGATAGTCAAAAAATCAATTTAAATGCAAATAGCCAGGCAGGCTACAGTAATATTCAACTATTTGCAGACGAAAAATCAGAAAAAATTGTAAAAATAAAATGGGAATTTAACAAAAGCTTTTTCGAAGATAAACACAAAGAACTTTATGAAAAAATTTACACCTATCCAGAATTACTTCTAAAGAATTTATATAGATTACAAAGAGTGATTCTTCTAATTTTTTCAGCCTAAAGGCCAGAAAAAACCCCAAATGACAGGAAAGAAAATTGTCTTGGGGCTTTTCTAAAAAAAGCGGATTAGCCGCCGATCTTGAACATTTTTGTTCCACAAGTCGGACAAGTACCCTTAAGAGCTGGTTTACCATTTTTCATTGTAACCTTCTCTGCGTTTGGGTCATCGCGCTTTTCTCGACATTTAACACAATACATTGTTGCCATTTACAAATCACCTCCTTCAGACAGTATATTCAAATTTGAAGCCTATTTGCGTTTTGAGGCTAACTAGCTTCAACTAGGTTTCACCATAGCACAAGCAAAAAATCAAAGTCAAGCAAGGCTAATCGAAGCTAATTATTTTCAAAAATTTATGGGGTTACCTAAAAAGAGGAAGATTTGAGGCTTTCAAAGCTAGCTGAAGCCCTATAATTAAACTCGACAGCAAAAAAATCCGAGCAAGTTCCTTCTTCATTTGAACGTGATCATTTCCACCAATAGTATCCACTTCTCTAACAAGTCTGGGGCTTTGATGCTGGGCATGATCACCAGCGCTAAGTGTATTTGTGTAAGTCAAAGTCCCGCTATCGTTAAGCGAAATACGATTTTTACTTGCATGCTGTTTCTTTTTTTTGGTTTTAAATGGCATAACTGCCCGACAATAATATCACAGTTTTCAATATATATCGTTGACTTAAGCCAATTTGTCATGGTAAAAGGTTGGAGTAATTAATTTGTACAAACATGACCCAAGAGCAGTTAAACTTTATTTTTGTACTGCTCACGATGTTGATAGTTTGGGTAGTAGCCTTAACTTTCCTTATACTCAAGGCAGCAGCAAGATATAAAAAGTTGACTCGTAGTACAGGCGGACAAAATCTCGAGGAAATAGTTGAAAAACTACTGAAGAGACAAGAAATAGGTGCAGGGCAAATATCAACTTTATCTGGCGATTTTGTAAGCTTTCAGAAACATTCATCATCTTTCTTCCAGAAAGCTAGTCTTTTGAGGTTCAACCCATTTGAGGATTCAGGTGGAGATCAAAGTTTTGTAATTGCCTTACTTGATGGCGCTGATAACGGTTTCATTCTGTCGTCACTTCATTCAAGAAGTGGGACAAGAATATATGCAAAAGACATTAAAAATGGAAAAAGTGCGACTTACGCACTCACAAAAGAAGAAAAGGAAGCCTTAGAAAAAGCTCTTAGAAGAAAATAAAAACCATTTGAGGTAAAATAAAATTTAATGAACTTTCTGCCCTCTGACAAAATTAGAATAGTACTAGCTGGCATCATGCTTTACGCTGTCTCAACTGGTGTGTCATACGTAGCATTTAGTGTTTTTGTAAAAAACCCAATTGCAATAAACACACCTTTTGGTAGCCTAACAGATGTTACATCTGGCAGTGAAGAAGGAGTGAAAGATCAACCTTGCCCAATAAACGGAGCAATGTATACAAAAGCAAGAAAAGAAGCTTGGGAAAACAGAAGACCACTAGGCGTGATGGTTGAAAATCATGTCGACGCCAGACCAACCCTTGGACTTTCTCGCTCAGACGTGGTTTATGAAGCAATTGCAGAGAGTGGTATCACAAGAATGCTCGCAATGTACCTTTGTCAGGATGCTGGAGACATAGCGCCAATTAGAAGCGCCCGCACTTATTATATTGATTGGCTCTCAGAGTACGATGCCGCCTACTCTCATGTAGGTGGAGCAAACCGTGCTGGTCCGGCAGACGCGCTTGGGCAAATTAGGAAATATGGCATCAAAGACATGGACCAATTTGGCCTAGGCTTCCCTACGTATTGGCGAGGAACAGACAAGCTCGCTCCGCACAATGTTCACTCAACAACCAAAAAACTTTGGGAAGCAGCAGGAAAAAAAGGATTTGGAGCAGAGGACGAAGATGGTGTCAGATGGGACAAAGATTTTGTGCAATGGAAATTCAAAGACGAGGCGTCTCAAGCAGAAAGAGGTGATCAGGGCTCAATCACAGTGCCATTTAGACCAAACGCTCCAGACTACACAGTAATTTGGACGTACGATAAGGCAACTAACCTATACAAAAGAGCACACGGACAAACAGCACAAATCGACCCAATTACAAACGAACAACTGTCTGCAAAATCTATAATTGTTCAATTTCAGCAAGAGACTTTCCTGAACGACGAAGAAGGTCACTTGCTCTACAAAACCATTGGTTCGGGAAAAGCCTTAGTTTTTATGGATGGTAAAGTAATCGAAGGTAAGTGGAACAAAGCAAACCGCACCGCAAGAAGCAAATTTACAGACGCAAAAGGTAAAGAAATTGAACTGAATCGTGGTCAGATTTGGATTCAAATCACTCCGAGCGCAAATGTTGTAGAATACTAACCTGCCAGCAAACTGTCCGAAAGATTTTCAACCTGCCGATTATGAACATGATAATAGACATTCTTATCTCAAAAGTAAGAGTAAAAATATTCGAGCTTTTTTTGGGTAACCCAGGTCAGTCCTATCATGTCCGGGACATCGTAAGGCGCGTTGACGAGGAAATTAACGCGGTAAGAAGAGAGCTAGCAAGACTTGAAAAAACGGGCTTTGTAAGTAGTGAATGGCGCGCAAACCGCAGGTACTATACAGTAAAAAAAGATTATACTTTTTTCGCTGAGTTTCTCTCGATGATCAACAAGAGTATTGGAGTTGGGGGAATAATTATCAAAAACAAAGCAAAACTTGGAAAAATTTCATACGCGATGCTCTCCGGTTCCTTCGTGCGCGGTAAGCCCTATTCTCAAAACGAAGTGGACTTGTTTATAGTCGGTACAATTGTCCTTCCAGAACTATCATCGATCATCAAAGAAGAAGAAGCCAGGAGAAGTAGGGAAATAAATTTCACACCCATGACAGACGAAGAGTTCAACTTTAGAAAGGCGAGACGTGACCCATTTGTTCTTGGAATTCTAAGCAAACCACGTGTTATGCTAATTGGCGACGAAGAGGAAATGGTAAAACTCTAAGTATCTGCCCATGTACAAGAAACCAAGAATCGCACTATTTGTAATACTTCTTTTAACAATTTTAAGTGCTTATATTAATCTCCCAAAAATTAACCTTTTTGGACACGAACTAAAACATCCGCAAATCACGACAAATTATCTAAGTAGAGATCTTGAACCAAAACTTGGTTTGGACTTGGCAGGTGGCGTACAACTCACAATGTCGGCAGATATGACCAACATCCCAGAAGAAGATAGAGAGAGTGCTTTAGAATCTGCACAAGCTGTCGTAGAAAACAGAGTAAATTCACTAGGAGTCGCAGAAGCTGTTGTCCAAACCGCAAAAACACAAGATCAATACAGGCTGATCATCGAAATTCCAGGAATAAGTAACACGGAAGAAGCGCTTGCAACTGTAAGGCAAACAGCGCATTTAGAATTCAAAACACTAAAGCAAGGCTCAGGCATAGATGCATCAGCCGCAGCAACACTCGAAAACTACGAAAGCACAGGTCTAACCGGTAGGGAACTAAAAAGAGCGCAAGCTCAGCCAAGTCAAGATCCTCAAAATCCCGGATACGTAGTAAACCTTGAATTTAACGAAGATGGTGCAAAAAAATTAGAAGAAATAACTCAAAATCATCTAAACGAACCAATGGGAATGTTCTTGGACGAATATCCAATCTCCTGGCCGCCACCAACAATACAGGCTGTAATTGCAGACGGAAGTGCACAAATTAGTGGCGGATTCGATTCCACAAGCGCAAAAAATTTGGCCATACAGTTAAATGCTGGGGCGCTCCCTGTCCCACTTATCATAGAAAGCCAAACAAGGGTTGGGCCAACAATTGGGCAAGAAGCGATCGACAAGAGCATAATTGCAACTGCAATCGGACTACTTTCCGTCGCTCTTTTTATGATCATTTACTACAGAGTACTAGGCGTTTATGCTGTGGTCGCGTTGCTTCTTTACACATCTCTCGTTTTTGCAATTTTTAAACTCATTCCAGTCACTCTGACACTCGCGGGTATTGCTGGATTTGTACTCTCAATTGGTATGGCAGTAGACGCCAATATTCTAATTTTCGAGAGAATAAAAGAAGAACGTACCTGGGGTAAACCAAAACATGAAGCATTCTATTCTGGTTTCGATCGTGCATGGTCTTCAATTCGCGACTCTAACGTTTCATCGTTAATCACAACCGCCATATTATTTTATTTCGGAACAGGTTCCATTAAAGGCTTTGCACTAACACTTGCAGTCGGAATTCTAGTTTCTATGTTTAGTGCAATTATTGTAACTCGCAACCTACTTAGAATGTTTTGGGTTGGCAAAATATGAACATAATAAAATACAAAAACTATTTCTTTACATTGTCACTCCTTGTGATGCTTCCAGGCATCTTTGCAATTTTTGCATGGGGCTTAAACCTTGGCATAGATTTCACAGGAGGCACGCTTTGGGAAGTTAAGTTTATAGAAAAGAAAGAAGAAGTAAACCGTCAGACTTTTCAAAACTTTCTAAATGAAAATGGCGCAGAAGTTTCCACCGCTTCCCAAACTTCAGACAATTCAATATTAGTCCGCACCAAGCTTACAGAAGAAGCAAAAATTAACGAGATTAAAACGAAAGTTCAAGAAAAATACGGGTCATTTGAGGACGTAAGGTTCGAAACGGTTGGCCCAACAATTTCCAAGGAACTAACACAAAAAGCACTTCTTGCAGTCAGCGTTTCAATTCTTGCAATCGTCACGTACATGTCTTGGGCGTTTAGAAAAATCCCAAAACCAACATCGTCTGTCGCGTTTGGTCTAGCTACAATCGCAGCTCTAGTTCACGACGTAATTGTCGTCGTTGGAATTTTTGCCATCCTAGGCCACTTTTTTGGTATAGAAATTGACTCGCTTTTCATAACAGCACTCCTCACAATCATTGGATTTTCAGTTCACGATACTATTGTTGTTTTCGATAGAATCCGGGAAAATTTAATAAAACATAGCGACAAATCATTCGAAAGTGTTGTGAATCATTCAATCCTCCAAACGCTTGGACGTTCCCTAAACACATCTCTGACCGCAGTTTTTGTGCTAGTAGCCCTGCTTCTTTTCGGTGGGGATTCAATTAAAAACTTCGTACTGGCACTTCTGATCGGTATGATATCGGGGACCTACTCGTCGATCTTCAACGCCACCCCGCTTTTAGTTGTTTGGCAAAATCTCCATAAAAAATCTAAAAAGTAAATGATCACTACAGCCATCATCGTCGCACAGAAATCATTTTAATCAATTCACTTTTATCATTCTTCACTCTCTCATCCACAACATCTTCAAACAATTTACTCAAAATCTCTCCGACTTTTGGACCAGGCTTAATTCCAAGCATCTCCATAACGTCCTTTCCATCAATTTTTAAATCTTTCACTGTAAAAGGTTGTTTAAGAACTTCCTTAATCCGAGTCCGAAACAGTTTAAGTCTCCAACTTTCTGCCTCCTCAATTCCACCACCCAACCGGTCACCAATTCTAAGATCCATCATATCTTCTACATTTTCCAAACCAACATTATTAATAAATCGCCTTATCGCCTTATCTGTTTGATCTTCGCCAACGCTAAACTGATGCCATCTCACAAGTTTAAAAATTTTCTCTCGGTCTTCTTTGGCCAAATTAAATCTATCTGCAATATCTTTTGCTATCCTCGCACCTACGACCTCATGGTTAAAAAAAGTTCTTACTCCGTCATCTGTAATATTTGCGACCTTTGCCTTACCTATGTCGTGCAGCAGTGTCGCAAAACGCACAATTGTTTTTTTGCTAGGGCATAGCTTCATGCTCAATACGCAATGTGTCCCAGCGTCATAAATATGATGTCGCTTTGGGCTTTTTTGCTCGACTGCAAAATTTTCCAAAAGTTCCGGCAAAATAAATTTCAACACTCCAAGATCTCGTGCCAAGAAAAACCCAACATCTCCATTTGGACTGTCCACAATTTTAAAAATTTCATCCCTTACTCTTTCACCAGAAATTTTTTGAATAAGCTCTGCGTTTTTTAAAATCGCATCCCTCGTCTTATTCTCAATATCAAAGTTTAGAGTTGCCGCAAAACGAATCGCCCTCAGCATTCTTAGTGCATCTTCACCGAAGCGTTCGTTGGCATCTCCAACGGCCTTGATCCTTTTATTTTTCAAGTCATCCAACCCACCAAACAAATCAACAGGTTTTTTGTCCAATTTACTGCCCACAAATCGCATTGCAAGCGCATTGACAGTAAAATCTCGTCTTTTTAAATCTTCTTCTAAAGTTTCTCCCCAGGTCACGTCATCTGGATGGCGCGAATCCGAATAACTTTTCTCGCTTCGGTAAGTTGTAACTTCTACAACACGTGGATGTTCTGCTTCTTGAATCGAAACTGGAATACCAACGGTGCCGAATTTATTGTTATAAAATGAATCCGGAAAAATCTTTACAATTTCATCTGGTTTTGCGTTTGTAGTCAAATCCCAATCGTTTGGTTCTTTGTTTGCAAGAATGTCACGCACAGCACCACCAACAACAGAAACTTCATGTCCTGCATGAGAAATCACCTTTAATATCGTCAATACTTCATTTTTCATAATATGAAGATAATATAACAGATAGGCATAACTGATAGAATTAACAAATGTATTCCGCAAAAATTTGGAAAGTTAAAGTAAAAAATCCAAGCAAAGTAAACCCAGAGTGGTTATCAAAGGTTTTAGCCGAAAATAGAGGTCTCTCAAACGAAAAAAAAATGCATGATTTTCTAAACCCAACACTCGAACAAGTACTGGGGGTCAAGCTTTCTCAGCTCAAACAAGGAATAAATAGGGTAGAACAGGCAATTAGTAATAAAGAAAAGATTGTAGTCTATTCAGATTACGACGCAGATGGTATTACCGCATCCGCAATTATGTGGGAAACATTAAATGATTTGGGTGCAAATGTAATGCCATACGTTCCACACCGAATAAAAGAAGGTTACGGTTTGGCGATTCCGGCAATAGAAGAACTTGCAAAGCAAGGAATCACGCTAATTGTGACCGTAGATCATGGTGTAACTGCAGTCAAACAAATAGAAGCGGCAAAAAAACTAAAAGTAGATGTTGTGGTGACAGATCACCATGTTATGCCCAAGATTGGTCCAAAACCATACGCTATGGTTCATTCGACAGAACTTTGTGGCGCAGGAGTCGCCTGGCTTTTTTGTTATCACCTAGTCTCGAAAATAGAACCAGAATATCTCGAAAAACTTTTGGAAAAATTAGAGCTTGCCGCAATCGCAACAATCGCAGACCTAGTTCCATTAAACGCAGCCTCTAGGGCAATTGTAAAAATCGGTTTGGAAAAGTTAAACAAAACAAAACGTCCAGGAATCAAATGTTTGCTAAGTGCGACAGGAACCAGTGGTGCAATTGGAACTTACGAAATTGGCCATGTAATTGCACCCAAGATAAACGCCATGGGTCGAATAGAACATGGTCTAGACGCACTTCGACTGGTCTGTGCAAAAAATCAAAACCGAGCACAGCGCTTAGCGGCACTCCTTGTAAAAACAAATTCCAAACGTCAAGAACTAACCTCGGGGGCAATCGATAGTGCATTTGCGCAAGTCAGAGAAGATCAACTTGTCGGTGTTGTTGCAAGTCGCGATTGGCATGAAGGCGTGATAGGTCTTGTCGCATCGCGCTTGGTAGAGAGACACTACAAACCCATGATAGTAATCTCAAGAGGTGAGACTAGGTCAAAAGGTTCTGCTAGGTCGATTGCAGGATTTAACATAATAGAAGCGATAAGGGGGTCAAGCGAATTTTTAGTAGATGCAGGGGGTCATCCTATGGCGGCAGGATTTACCATCGAGACAAAACATATAGAAAATTTTACCAAGAAAATTAATGTATATGCGCAAACAGCATTAACAGAGGATTTGCTTGTGCCAAAAATCGAAATAGACTGCGTGTTATCGGGCGAAGATTTAAACCAAAATTCGCTGAGGATAATAAAAAAATTTGAGCCCTTTGGCGTTGCAAATCCAGAACCAACATTTTTACTAAAAAGTGCAAATCTTGAAGACATCCAAGCAGTGGGTAACGTTGGTCAGCACTTAAAACTACTAGTAGAAGGGAAAACCGCAATGTGGTTCAACAATCGCAGCGAAGCCGCAGGGTTGAGACCCGGAGACTCAGTTGACATAGTGTTTACCCTATCCGAAAACCACTACAACGGCCAAACATCTCTGCAACTCAAAATAAAAGACTTAAAACAAATCAACTAGTCTCCCATGCTTGGTTGAGCGTCAATATGTTTTTGCCAATCATCCCGAGCTTTGAGAGTCGGGAAACCATCTGTGTCAGGTACTAAATCAGTTCTTGCGTTAAACTCATAAACAGATCTTGCAACTTTGGTTTCGACCGTATCACGCGTAGCAACTCTTGGGCCCTGGATCATGCTATTGATTTCATCAACAGCCATTTAACTCACCTCCTTTTCAAATAAGACAAATAACACTCGGATAATAAAAATATCACTTCTCTCCATAAAAAAACCTCCCGTGTGGGAGGCATCCTTTCCTGGACTGGCTTTTTTGCTAAGCCATCGCCTCCTGGGATCTCTTGACTTGCAAGAGATCTACATTAAGGATATTCAGTCCAACAATATTCGAAACCATTGTGAAAAATTCTATCTTTACCAAAGTTTATTGTCAAGCGAACGTGATTAAGTTAGAATTTGGAATATGAAAAGAACACTTGCAAGAGATTCTGTCGGCATGGCAGGGCAAATAATAAGACTAGAGGGATGGGTAGCAACAAAGCGGGACCACGGAAAAATTACTTTTGTAGATTTATACGACAGAACTGGACTTATTCAAGTTGTCGGTATGGGCGAAGAAATAAGAGCGCTAAAGCCTCAATACGTTGTAGAAATTATTGGCATTGTTCAAGCCAGACCAGCATCAACAATTAACCAAAATCTCCAAACAGGAAAAATCGAAGTAAAAGCTCAAGAAATAAAAGTGCTAGTAGAGGCAGAAGAACTCCCTTTTGACTTAGGCATGCAAACTCTAAACCTAGAGTTGCCAACGCTTTTAGACTTCAGAGCTCTCACCCTAAGACACCCCAAAGTCCGCGCAATTTTTAAAGTCCAAGAGGCAGTTATCGACGAATTTCGCAACTCCTTAAAAAAGCAAGAATTTACGGAATTTCAAGCTCCAGTCATTATTCCTCAAGGTGCAGAAGGTGGCTCAGAAATGTTTGAAGTGAAATATTTTGACCACAAGGCATTCTTGGCTCAAAGTCCCCAATTTTACAAGCAAATTTTAGTAGGTGTTTACGAGCGAGTTTTTACTGTCAACAAAACATTAAGGGCAGAACCAAGTGTTACAACGCGCCATCTTACAGAAGTGACAACCTTAGATGCCGAATTCGGATTCATAAATAGTTGGCAAGAAATTATGGATACGGCGGAAGATGTAATAAAAGACATATTCAAAAGAGTTAGCAATGACTGCAAGGAAGAATTAAGATTACTAGAAGCAACTGTGCCGCAGATTAAGGACAAAATTCCAAGAATTAAACTTCGCGAAGCCCAAGAAATCATTTTCAAAAGAACAAAAAGAGATTCTCGCAAAGAACCGGATCTTGCGCCAGAGGACGAAAGAGAGATATCGAAATGGGCGCTTGAAGAACACGGCTCAGATTTGGTATTTGTGACTCACTATCCAACAAGCAAAAGGCCTTTTTATACTCATCCTGACCCCAAAGATCCAGATTACACTTTAAGCTTCGACTTAATCGGTCGTGGGACCGAGTGGCTCACTGGAGGGCAAAGAATTAATGATCTAAAAACACTGGTTAAAAAAGCAAAAGAGCGTGATATAGATATTCAAAAAAGTGAACTATATCTTCAAGCATTCAAATACGGAATACCCCCAGAAGGAGGTTTCTCTTTTGGTTCAGAAAGAATTACTATGCACATTTTAAATCTTAAAAACGTGCGCGAAGCGTCGCTATTTCCAAGAGATATGGAAAGAGTAGACGTGCGTCTTTCAACACTAAAGCAAAAGTAGATTATGATTCCAAGAATAATCGTCGGATTGGTAATCACGATTGCAATTCTCGTGACTTTAATAGTTTCAAAAACTCAGTTTGCAAACGAACAGGTTACAGCTCGTGCTGACCAGCCACCAGTAACTACCTCAACAAACCTTAAATTAAACTATCCCAAACCTGCAACAAACTATTCGGAACCAGCACCAATCACTGCAAGGGCGGCTGTTGTGGTAGACGAAAAAACTGGAGTTTCACTTTACCAAAAGGAACCAAACCTTAAACATCTTCCGGCGTCTGTTGCAAAATTAATGACTGCACTTATTGCACTTGAAACCTGCTCTCCGGATCAAATTGTAACAACCAGTCGTGTTGAAAAATCAGGAACACAAATGGGTTTAGAGATTGGAGACAAAGTATCAGTCGAAAACCTTTTGTACGGGTTGTTAATTGCTTCAGGCAACGATGCTGCGTTTACACTTGCCCAGAATTGTCCAGTAGGAAATACCGATTTTGTGTCACGAATGAATCAAAAAGCAAACGATCTGGGAATGAAAAATACAAATTTTGTAAATCCTGCAGGATTTGACGATGACCTTCAATATTCTACGGCGTTAGATTTGGCAGAACTTGCCAGAGTCGCAACAGCGAGTCCACTTATCGCAAAAATTGTAAAAACCCGAAGCACAGTTGTCACAGACACAACAGGGCTGCGGACTTATTACTTGGAAAATGTAAACAAATTGTTGGGATTAGTAGAAGGCGTAAATGGTGTCAAAACTGGCCAAACCGAAGGAGCTTTAGAAATTGTCATAACAAAAACCAACAGAAACGGAAACGGAATAATAGTATCAGTTTTGGGCTCTAAAGACAGATTTGGTGAGTCTGAGGCGCTTATTGATTGGGCTTTTAAAAATCACGTTTGGCCAAAATAAATTACTTACCAGCTTCTACGTATGAATCAGCAACTGCACGAACATATGCTTTGAGTCCACTATTGCCCATAAATACGTAGACCGGCTGCAAATATTTTTGCTTTGCAACAGTATCAAGATATCCGAGTCTAACATCACGTATATCAAAAGTTTGACCTTCGAATTTCATATTATAGCTAGCTTTTCCTGCTTTAAGTTCATCAAAGGCCTTCGCAATTCCCTTGAGCGGATATGTAGAAAATTTATATTCCTGAATCAAAGTAAGATCAACATTTGCTGCAACGGCACTATCGTTTGAAGTAAGTACCCATGTCTTAGGTTCCTGAAAAACCGGAAAATCAACAGGAATCTTATCAATATCAGATCTATTGTAATTTACCTGAATCAAATTAACTGCGGAGAGCTCATTTGATTTTACAAGATTACCACTGTCAATTTTATACTTTATATACTCAATTTTTGTATCAGGGTACTCTCTTGCCTCGAGACCAAAAACTGCAACAACACGATCTGCAACTGACTTGGCCACAACGTCACCCCTATGTTCAGTTGATATCAAACTTAAGTTATTGAAATAGTTGCTGTCAATTTTTCCCCTTTGGCTAACAACACCAACAGTAAGAATTCGACTAGCATCTTTTTTGTCGGAATAAGTAGCATGTTCACTATTCAGATTAGTCGCAGACACAGTAAATCCAAGGGATTCTGCCCACGAGTTACTTCTAGGCGTGTCTCCAAATTTAATTTCAAGCTCGTCAATCGAAAACACTTTTAGTTCTAGTGGTAGTTCTTTTAGTGTGCCACTCACAGTTTCAATTCGATAAGTAACGCCTACTGGAGGCTTAAATCCCTCAGAAAGATTCAATGTTGGAAGTTTTCCGAATGCAACCAAAGGCGAAGGGGGACTTTCTGGAAAAAAAGATCTAAAAGCACCCGTTCCAATGTTGTAAATAACCAGCACCAAAATAGATCCTCCAATAACAACTCCCGTAGATATCATCAATTTTCGGGCGAACGTTGCTGTGTTTGTTAAAGACATTGGGCAAATTGAGTAAATTAATTGTCGATGATACAATTCTAACCTGACCCAACTAAAGGGTCAACGATCCTGAGCTGGTCGAAGGATCAATTTAACCTCATGGAAAAAGTAAAAGTACGTTATGGTCCATCTCCAACAGGCATTCCTCATGTAGGCAACATTAGAACTGCACTCTTCAATTACCTTATCGCCAAAAACCAAAACGGAAAGTTTTATTTAAGAATCGAAGACACAGATCAGAAAAGAATAGTGAAGGGCGCGGTTGAAAAAATTCAAGAGAGCTTAAAGCTACTCGGCCTTAATTGGGATGGAAAGGTGATTTTCCAATCAGAGCGGTTAGATCTTTACAAATATCATCTCGAAACACTTAAATCAAAAGGTGCTGCGTACCAAGACGAGGGAGCATGGCGCTTCAGGATAAACACAAAAAAAGATAAAGAAAGCTGGGAAGATGTTGTACATAGTCAAATAGAATTTCCCACAAAAATATTAGAAGATTTTATTATCATCAAATCAGACGGATTTCCAACTTATCATTTCGCATCAGTCGTAGATGATCATGCGATGGAAATATCACACGTTCTGCGAGGTGACGAGTGGATTTCATCAACTCCAAAACACTTACAATTGTACGAAGCCTTCGGATGGAAGCCGCCAAAGTTTGTTCATCTTCCGGTGATTCTTGGTCCAGACAAAAAAAAGCTCTCAAAACGTGACGGGGCAAAGACTGTACAAGAATATTTAAGTGAAGGCTATCTCCCAGAAGCACTGATTAACTTCCTTTCACTTTTAGGCTGGGCGCCAAAAACGAGTCAAGAGATTTTCTCACTTTCAGAACTCGCAAAAGAATTTTCTCTAGACCGAATAAATAAAAACAGTCCAATCTTCAACGTCGAAAAACTAGATTGGTTCAATGGCCAGTGGATCAGAAGTATGCCAGACGATGCACTATCTGAAAAAATTAAAGCCGAAAACAAAGACTTTGACAAACAAAAAATTATCCAGGTACTGCCTGTTGTCAAAGATCGTATAAACAAAATAGAAGATTTTAAAAATATAGCGGGACTTTTTTTTGCAGAACCAAATTTAAAAGATCACACAAAAGACATTTCAATTACTAAAGAAGTTTTTAGTAAACTTATTGCCGAATTTAGCAAAACAAATGCATGGAACGACAAGAATATATCAAAATCGGCGATAGCAGTAATGGAGGCAGAAAACTTAACAAAAGCACAACTCTATAGGAGTATAGGAATTGCAATCTCCGGCCAACTCGTCACACCACCAATCTTTGCTTCAATGGATATACTAGGTAAGGAAGAATCGTTAAAAAGGCTAAAGGATGCAGCAGCAAAAATCTAAACCAACTTTAGTTGCAGTCTTCGCTCATCCAGACGATGAAGCTTTTGGTCCATCAGGAACACTTGCCAAATTTTCTAAAACTCATGAAATCTACATTCTTTGCGCAACCAAAGGTGAAATAGGCCAATCGAGTATTCATACAAAAAACCTATACAAAATAAGAGAAGAAGAACTAGAAAACAGCGCAAGGATCTTAGGTGTTAAAAAAGTTTACTTTTTGGGTTTTCAAGATGGAACACTTTCAAACAGCATTTATCACAAACTTGCCCAAAAAATTCAAGAAAAAATCCATAAGTTAAAACCAGAAATAATAATCACATATGAGCCGCTCGGTGTGTCCGGTCATATAGACCACATAACAGTAAGTTTAGTCACAACGTATGTAGCCAGAAAACTAAAAGTCGCAAGCAACTTGCTCTATTACTGCATCGCAGAAAAAGAGCGCGAATATTTAGAAGATTATTTTATACACTTTCCTCAAGGCCACAAAAGAAAAGATGCCGACCTTATTGTAGACATTTCTGCTCAGTGGGATAAAAAATTGCAAGCAATTGGCGCTCACAAATCTCAAAGCAAAGACGCCCAAAGTATTTTGAAAATATTAGAAAAGCTACCAAAAGAGGAATACTTCCTAAAGTACAAAGATTAGTGAAAATTTTCAATACATATACACGGAAATTAGAGAACCTTAATCTTAAAGAAAAAATAGGAGTTTATGTTTGTGGAATAACGCCATATGACACAACTCACCTCGGCCACGCCTTTACATTTATTATTTACGATGCGCTTATAAAATATCTACGCTTCCATGGTGCAAGAGTTACATACGTACAAAATGTTACAGACATCGACGACGATATTCTCATTCGTGCAAAGCACAATAATCAGCCGTGGCAAAGTCTAGCAACTATAGAAACCAATAAGCACACAAAAAATATGGATGCATTGCTGGCACAAAGACCAGACTACTACCCAAAAGCCACAGAAAACATTAAGCAGATGATAGAGATCATTGAAAAACTAGTTACAAAAAAATTTGCATATATAAAAAACGGAAATGTTTACTTCGAAATAAAAAAAGATAAAAATTTCGGAAAACTTTCAAAATTTGGTTATCCAGCGATGCTCGAAATTGCAAGCGAAAGAGGCAATTACCCACTCGACCCAAACAAAAAAGACCCCCTAGACTTTATCCTTTGGCAAGCAAAAAAAGACGGTGAGCCAAGTTGGCAATCTCCTTGGGGGTATGGGCGACCAGGCTGGCACATAGAATGCTCTGCTATGTCCATGCGCTATCTTGGTTCCACAATTTCAATTCACGGAGGAGGATCGGATTTAATTTTTCCACATCACGAGGCAGAAATTGTACAGAGCGAAAATTTCACTGAAAAAAAGTTCGTGGATGTATGGATGCACGCGGCGATGGTTTACTATGAAGGCAAAAAAATGAGCAAAAGTTTAGGTAATATGGTTTTTATCTCAGATTTACTAAAGAAACACGATGCAAACACAGTTCGCCTACTTCTGTTGTCCCATCACTACCGAGAACCTTGGAACTTTGAAGAAAAAGAATTAGAAACAGCCAAAAAAACAATTGAACTTTTCAAAAAAGCTGTCTCTATGGACAACGTCTCAGAGGATCAAAATTCAAAATCAGCAGCCATTTTCTTTAAATATCTCGATACAGATTTCCAAACAAATCTTGCATTATCAAAATTAACGACCATGATAAAATCGAAAAAAGTAGGTGGCACGACCGTCACAAAGTGCCTTGGGTCGATAGGAATCAAACTTTGATGTTAAAAAAATCACTAGCCACCCCCTGCCCTTATTAATAGTTGTAGTTATTCTTGCAATCCCATTTTTTGTTTTAAATACCATAGATACTAGTGCAACTTTGGGTGCAAAAACACAAAGCTCACCAGAACCAAGCCCTTCTGTGAGTGCTTTTGTCACAATTACGCCCAAACCAACAGCATCCCCAAGCCCATCGCCGGAAATAAAATTATCCAAATCTGTTTACAAAATTGCTATGTATGGTGACTCTATGATCGACACGATGGGGGATATGAGTTACCTAAGTGCAGCACTAACAAAAAAATATCCAAGTATTAAATTCGAGTTGTACAATTATGGTATCGGTGCTCAAAATGTAAAAGTTGGTTTCGAAAGAATCAATCTAAAATTTTCTTACGCAAACCGAAACTACGACGCGATTGGTTCAATTGGTGCAGATGCAATTGTTGTAGGCACATTTGCTTATAACCCATTCGATCCACACAACGTTGAGAACTATAAAAACTACCTACGACCACTTCTAGTCCAACTTAAAGCAACAGGCAAACCAGTTTATATGCTAATTGAAGTCGGCCCGCTTAAAGAAAATTTTGGAGTAGGGCCACATGGAATAAACTGGCCGCCAGATCTCGCCTTAAAACAATCCCAACATATAGAAGAACAACTTGCGGCAGCAAAAATTGTGGCGCAAAGTCTGAGCGTACCAATAATTGACGTCTACTCACGAACCAAAGGAAGACCAAATTATACAAATCCTGACGACGGAATCCACCCTTCGGTAGACGGCCATATCTTTACAGCTAATTTAATTGTGCAAACTGTCGCACTAAAATAAATTTTCTTTTTCCGCTCGCTTTAGCCTTTTAATTTCCGCTTCTCTTCGCCTGGCATCTGTCAATGTCTCCATTTTTTCTGAGTACTTTAAAACAACAGGTCTGCGAATTTTTGTGTAGTGAGCGCCAGCTTTGGCATTGTTATGTTGCCTCAAACGCTTGTCTAGGTTATTCGTACAACCCGCATAGTAGGTCCCATCTGCACATTCCAATATATAAACGTAGTACATACGATCTATTTCAATAGAATTACCAGTTTGCACACTGTGTTCACATTTCTAGCGGTCATATTTTTATAGACCGTAGTCCCAATGAACTTACGCATACCACTTTTAGAATAGTCTCGCCTAGCAATACTCCAAACAATCGCACCATCAACATATTTCAACTTGTCAACATCAGTGTTTTGCCATATTAAATCTAGTGTTTCTTTGTTGCAAAAATCATCCCACAAAAACAAAATATCAGTTTTCAGATCTGTGTCGTTTTTCCAAGTCGCAGGAATTTCGCTTGCCAGCTTCGTGATACTCTTGGAGTCCCGAACAACAACTTTAATCAAAAAACCAAAGTCCCGGTGGAGTGCTGCTTCTATCTCTTGGGCAAGAGCATTTGGTGATTTATCTCCACCGTCAAAAATTACATTCCCACTATTTATATAGGTAGAAACATTAGAGTAGCCCAAAGACTCAAAAACAGTCTTGAGTTTTACCATTTCAACTTTGCTGTTACCGCCAACATTAATTCCGCGAAGCAATGCTAAGTAACTTTGCATAAAGTCAAATATACTCTATATAAGAAAATGATTATAGATTTTGAAGAAATTGAACGCTGACTTCAGTGAACGAGTTGACGACGTTATCGGCACTTATTAGTTCACTTTTAGTATGGGTTGTTGTTATTGCTACAACTTTCATACCGGCGGATTGAACTGATTTAATACCAGACAAGGTATCCTCAAAAACTACGCAGAATTTTGGATCTATGTCTAATCGTTTTGCTGCCAAGAAATAAATCTCCGGTGAAGGTTTGCCATGAGTAATGTCCTCAGCAGTAACGATTTCTTGAAAAAAATGTCTAATTTTCAAATTATCGAGGATAAAGTCTGTGTATTGTTGACGAGAACTAGTTGCGATTGCAGTTGGCAACTGAGAGTTATCTAATTCGTAAAGCAAAGCAAGCAGTCCATCGGCCAAAGCCATTTGAGGTTGAAATATACTGATTGCAATTTTTACTCGCTCATCCGAGTAGTCGGCGAGCTCCTTTTCAGTTAATTCTCGATCGAAAATATATTTTAGTGTATCTTTTTCTGTTCTTCCGAAAATCTGGTTTTTAAACTCGTCTTCGGTTAGGTGCAAACCATATTTGTTGCACAATTGTCGCCAAGACTCTTGGTGTATTCTTTCGTCATTAACGATCACGCCATTCATATCAAATATTACAGCTTTGAACATAGTAAAAGTATATCAGGAGTTAAATAATGCTATATAGATAAAAATGCTGAGCAAGCCGGTCAAGAATCTTTCAATCACTATAGTCGTGTCTCAAATTAACTGATATACTTTGATATAGTTCTATTTATCTTCATGATCGTCTTTCCTTGAAGTTATGTGTTTGAGCCAGTCGTGGATATTTCCACGGTTCCTCTTGTAAAATACTAAGCCCAGAAAAACAACCAGACCGAAAGCAAGGACAATCTTTATAAGCGACTCAATATTGCCGATGCCATCCGATAAAGTTCCATACGTTGCCATTCCAGTGTAACCAAGGTATAAGAAAATAAAACTGCGAATAAAATATCCGATAAATGTAGACCGCAAATAAGTCCAGATGTTTAGCTTTATAAAACCACATACTACCGACACCGGCGCTGTGGGCATGACGGGAAACGCTCGTATGACCAATAAGATAACATCGTCTTTCCATGTTCCGTTAAAATGCTTACCGATATTTTCTACCTGTTTGTGAGAAAAACCAAGTGTTTTTCCAAAGCGAGTCAAAAGAAGATCCTCCGCCTTATCTGCCAGTACGTAGAAGAGCCAACTGGCAAACGTTTTCCCCAGCGATGCAAGTAGTGATAACCAAAAAAGATAAGTGAGAGTGTGGTTTTGGGCTTGGGCAATCGTTCCTGCCGTAGCCATCACCAGTGGGGAAGGAATCGGCGCAATGATTTCTTCTATTATAGAACCGACAAAAACGAATACATATAAAGGAACAGTGTTGGCAAGAACTTCGATCTGATTTACGATTTTGTCCACGACAATAGTTTACTTAATGTTTGGTGTTAAATATAGAACCACTTTCTCGGCTACAAAAAGCTCTGTTATGCTATACTACACGAGAATCTAATATCGCCTTGGGTGATGGGGAGCAACAAGACGAGTGGTTCCCGCTTAGCGGGGCGTCTTAAAGCTAAGAACCATCATCAATTACAACCGGCCAAGACAGAAAAGTGGTCGGTTTTTTGTATGAAAAGCGCTAATTTTTTTTCTTGGGCACTTCTGGCAGTAGCATTCTTTATATTCATCTTTTTCTCAAAAATATCTTCCCTAATTACCGACTGGTGGTGGTTTACAGAAGTCGGATTTACCCAAATCTTTTTGAAGTCTCTTTATGCCAAAGTGATCATAGGTTTTTGTGCAGGTTTTATTGCAGCAGTCTTTCTTCTTTCTAATTTTCTGATAGCTGCCCGCTCCAAACTCCCCTGGATGGCGACGATTCCCGAAGCCTTAGTCGGACAAGCCATAAGCTTAGATGACCGTAAGGTGAGAAAACTCGGCGTTGTCATAAACCTTGTAGCTTCCCTCCTCATAGCTCTTATCGCCGCTGCCAGTTGGCATGACGTTTTAAAATTCCTTGCTGCCGTGCCGTTTGGTCAAACCGACCCGCTGTTTGGCCGCGACATAGCGTTTTACGTATTTTCCCTGCCGGTTTATACTTTAGGCCTAGGACTTTTTAGAATACTTATTTTGTTGTCGCTAATAACTTGCACAGCGGTCTACGTCCTGCGGGGTAGCCTTAGCTTATCTTCGCTTCTTGGCAAATTCGGCGCAAGTAGCTTAATTGAAAAACTTGGTAGCCCACTTACAAAATTGGTGAAAGGCAAAAATGCAGATAATAAGGCACGCCTGCACATCGCTATCCTATTATTTCTCTTTCTTTTAACCGTCGCCGCTAGTTCTTACTTTTCGCTTTTCAATCTCTTAACTAGCCAAAGCGGTCCCGTGTTCGGCGCAGCATTTACCGACGCTAATGTTATGGTAACCTTGCTACGGGTGTCTATCGCGGCCTATGGCTTGGCTGCACTGCTGGCACTCTTTTGGGGAGTAAGTGGTAGGGTTGCACCTCTTTTTGGAGCAATCTCATTCACCATTTTGATAGGGTTGGTATCAGCAGTAATTCCGGCAGTCTTTCAAAAGCTAGTGGTTGCCCCTAACGAGCTAACCCGCGAAACTCCCTTTATCAAGCATAATATTGAGGCGACTCGCAGGGCATACGGCTTGGATAAGATCGAAGAACGGGAAACGGTCGCAGATCGTGTCCTCACGTCCGCAGACATTGCGGCAAACAACCTGACCATCAAGAACGTCAGGCTCTGGGACAGAGAACCACTTCTCTCTACCTTTTCGCAGCTCCAGGAGATTAGAACCTACTACGAGTTTGCGTCTGTTGACAACGACCGCTACACAATTGATGGCGAAGTGCGTCAAATTATGCTTTCGCCAAGAGAACTAGCATCCGACAGCCTTCCTAATAAAAACTGGATCAATGAACGGCTGACATTTACCCACGGCTATGGCATTGCCGCCGGACCGGTAAATCAGGTTACTCCCGAAGGTCTGCCGGTGTTATTCGTCAAAGATTTACCGCCGAAGTTTGAGGCAAAAGAACTCGCAGTCACTCGGCCGGAAATCTATTATGGCGAGCTGGTAAACGACTATGTAATTGTCAAAACCAAGTCTAAAGAATTCGATTATCCCAAAGGAGAAGAAAACGTCTATGCCACGTATGCCGGCCAAGGGGGAGTGGAGGTTAATTCACCCATAAAGCGTTTTTTGCTTGCTTTGCGGTTTAGTTCGCTAAAGTTATTTTTATCAGGGGACATCACAAACGAAAGTCGTATTCTTTTCCATCGCAACGTTGTCGAGAGGGTGGCAAAAATCGCCCCGTTTTTAACTTATGACCGCGACCCGTACATGGTTGTTGCCGAAGGAAAGTTGTATTGGATTCTTGACGCTTACACTTCAAGTAACAGGTACCCATACTCCCAACCCTCGCCATTAAACAGTGGAAAGGTTAATTACATCAGGAATTCGGTCAAAGCGGTCGTTGATGCTTATGACGGAACGGTTACCTTTTATCAAGCCGATCCCAATGATCCGATCATTAAAACCTATGCCAAAATTTTCCCCGGTGCCTTCCGCCCACTTTCTGATATGCCTAAAAGTTTGACTGCCCATCTGCGCTATCCGGAGGATATCTTTACTCTGCAAACTGCTATCTATACTACATACCATATGGATGATTCCCAAATCTTCTACAACAAAGAGGATCAATGGGAAGTACCCATTATTGCCCAAGAGGGAGAGAAACAGGCGGAAGGAAAGATTCCAGCAATGACTCCCAGGCACATGATTATGAAACTCCCCGGTGAGAAAAAAGAAGAGTACATTCTGATGCTGCCATTTACTCCACGAGCCAAAGACAACCTCTCCGCTTGGATGGTCGCCAGAAACGACGGCGAGCAATACGGCAAACTTGTCGTTTACCGTTTCCCTAAAGATAAACTGGTCTTTGGCCCCAAACAGGTTATTGGCCGGATCAATCAGGACGCAGAGGTCAGTAGGCAAATTTCTCTATGGGATCAAGGAGGTTCGCAGGTAATCCAAGGGCCGTTATTGGTTATCCCGATTGAAGAATCTCTGGTTTACGTCCGGCCGCTCTATCTTAAGGCGGAAGCTGGCAAAATTCCCGAACTCAAACGGGTCATCGTCGCCTACGAAAACAAAATTGCTATGGAGGAGACACTAGAAGCAGGGCTTGCAAAAATCTTTGGCACCAGTGACCAGAAGGCTAAACCCGACACCCAAACATCTACCACCACAGCACCCATAGATGTAAGCATAAGCAAAGAGGATTTACCAGTACAAGCCAGCGACACGTATGAAGCCGCCATCCGTGCCCAAAAAGAAGGCGATTGGGCAAAGTATGGAGAAGAAGTCAAAAAATTAGGTGAAATTCTAGAAAAGATGCAGTGATCCATTTCGCAATAATCGCAATAGTCAGGAAAATACTTTTATCCTTTATTCCGCTGGTGTTTTTTTATCTTTTTAAAAAAATGGCCAAAGAACAACCCAAGCAGAAATCGCATCTATCTGATTTTGATAAGAGCCAAATTATTGATGGAGAAATTATGGAGGAGAAAAAGTAACGTATGAAATTAGTAGTAACCGCTGATGTTCATTATTGCGTTGGAAATAATCAACACATTGTTAAAACCTAGCAAAAAGAATTATCAAGAAGAGGCTGGCGTGCTCATTCTTACCGGTGACGCGTTTCACTACAAACAGCAACTTTTACTGACTGCTTTACATCTATTCCAATCGCTAAGGGTGATGAAGGAAAATCTCACCATAGCCATAATATTCAAGATTTGAGGGTATGAATCATGAGGGCAGCGTTGCGGTGCTACCCGTGCTTGCTGCGGAGCAGGGATTCGAACCCCAATAAACGGATCCAGAATCCGTTGTCCTACCATTAGACGACTCCGCAACGACAAACTCGAAGCTTATTTTATCATCACTCCAGCGTTAAATCGAATATAAATGTTATTATGTTCTAAGACTTCTATGCGCGGATTTGCTGCCATCCTCGTTTTACTACCATTGCTGTTTTTCAGCTATTTCGTGCTTTCTGTTGCGACAAAAAACAGACATGTAGAAACAGTTGATCCAAGCGAGCTTCAAACAATCTCCAGAGATAACGCAGCAGGCAGTAAAGAAGCAAGTGAGCAAGCAGTCACAGAATTGGCGCAATTACCATCCCCACAACCATCCCCCGTACCAGAACCTTCGCCAGAATCTGTAATAGAATCGTCTATCGCGTTTATTGCTGCACCTTCGCCATCTCCATCGCCGTCGCCAAAACCAACAAGCAACCCAAACCTCAGCTCAGGTGGCAATTACACAGTGCTCACTTACGATTTAGGGTCAATTACTGTTGTCACAGACAGCGCGAACGACGATGATTGCGGAAACAATTGTCCAACTAAGCCACTTGCACAGTTTATTAGTGAAAATGGCGGCAAAGCAGGCATAAACGGAACCTACTTTTGTCCGCCAGACTATAGTTGGTGTTCGGGTAAGGTCGGAAGTTACGACTTCCCGGTTTGGAATAATCGCAAGAAAAAGTGGATGAGAGCAGACACCTTATTTTGGAGCGGTCGCGGAATGATGGTTTTTCGTGGTGGCTCTGCACAATTTTTTGCATGTGCTTCCTGTTCTGGCGCGCCAGGCGATATAACTGGTGGAATCGTAAACTACCCTTCTCTGCTTGCGGGGGGCAATATTGTGCTCGACGAAGGATCGCTTTCTGACAATCTAAAAATAACAAAGGGAACTCGAGCAGGAATTGGTTTTGGTGGAGGTAAACTATTCTTGGTTGTTGCGCGGAGCGCCAATATGCGCGATCTTACAAATATTTTTAAAACTCTCGGAGCCACTGACGCCCTAAATTTGGACGGGGGAGGCTCAACTGCTCTTTATTCCGGAGGATACAAGGCAGGTCCAGGCAGGCTTCTGCCAAACGCCGTTATCGTTAAGTAATCTTCAAAATCTGTTTCTCAGTCACAATATAGTCGACAGGTAAGTCATACTCATCGGTGTCAATCTTATCTACAATTTGGAATTCGTAAGCTAAGCCGACTCGAGTTGCACGCGAATCCTGTAGTAGTCTGTCGTAGACCGCAAGACCCATACCAATCCTTGCTCCGTTTTTAGCAAAAGCCACCCCAGGCATGATAATCAAATCTAGGCTAGAAACATTAACTTGCAGTATCTTTTTTGGTTGCGGGACACCGTGAAATAACTTCTCCAGCTTCTCGCCTTCATGATATTTACATATTACCCATTCGCGAACCATATAAGCAGGGACAGAGATGTTTATCTGCCTTTCTCGCAAAACATTCAAAATTTCCAGAGTATTAACTTCTCCATTTATAGGTAGATAAATCAAAATATTCGATACGTTCTTGATAATTTCGGAATTTAGTAATTTTTTCGCAATTTTCCCACTCGCAGTTCGAACAAAGTTTTTTGACAATCCCATCCGTTTTTCCAGCAGAATATTACGAATCTCAGCTTTGATCATTGAGTAAATAGTTCAAATTCGAACAAATTATTGGATCTTTTTCAAATAGAAGTCAAAATATTTAAATCCGCAATAGGCACCTGTCGCAACGACAATAGCCAAAATAAGAACAAATATGTTATTCGAAATACCTAGGCCAGTGTAAATCGCAAACTTTTTTATAATCCAAATCAAAGGAGTAATAATTCCAGCGCAAAACAAAATCCCAAATCTTTCGTCTTTAATCATAAGGCCTGTGTTTTTAAGAATTTTGGCAGAATTTGCAGATACAATACAAAACAAGAAACCTAACGCAACAGCAGACATTGAACCTTCAACATCTCCGTTGCCCAAAACAACATTTGACCACGAAAGAGCGGAAAAAATTAAAATCAAAACACTAACCGAAGCCCAAGTAGCAAAAAATACAATTAATTTGTCTGTGTTCACGACGCCCCACCAGCTTAAGCAAAAGCCAAAATTAAGTCAAGAAACCTTTACTTTCATTGACTTCAAAACTGAACGTGTAGTACGCTACTTGTAGGACATGGTTACTCAAGAAGAAGTCGTGGACAAACTTAAGCTTTGTATAGACCCAGAGCTCGGAGTAAACATAGTAGATTTGGGACTAATCTATAGTATTGCCATAGATCAATCTAGAGTAAGTGTCCAAATGACCCTAACTACTCCTGGTTGCCCTCTAGACTCGTACTTCGTGAGAGATATAACCTCCAGACTCAAGAGCCACAAAGAAATTTCCGACGTGCTAGTAGAGTTTACATTTGAACCCCCGTGGAATCCTGCCAAAATGTCTACCGAATCAAAAGACCTCTTAGGGTTTGTGAATTAGTATTGACTTCGGGTTTCCTTCGGGATAAAATAGGTTTAAATCTAGAAAAGTTTTGGGTATTGACAAGTGTCAACATGTGGTGTCATTCTAGAGTTAGACCACAATATATTGTGCTTTTACGGAAACCGTGAAACATTCAGTCTGCGTGTAAAAGTACATATTTTTCAAGAATAAGGGCAGCAAAAAAGTAAGGGAAGTAATGTGATTTGTCCGTTTTGTGCACATGATACGACCAAGGTGCTTGATAAGCGCGAGGCAACTAGCGGCAAAGAAACGCGAAGACGCAGGGAATGTATAAAATGTGGTAGAAGGTTTACAACCTTCGAAAGAGTAGAAACATTAGATTTATTAATAGTTAAAAAGGATGGTAAAAGAGAAATTTTCGACAGAAGCAAGATTAGAAGCGGAATTATAAAATCTTGCGAAAAAAGACCAATATCGGCAGGGAGCATAGAAAAAGTAGTAGACGAGATTGAAGCGGAACTAAGAAGAGGTGCGACAAGCGAAGCGTCAAGTAAGGTAATAGGCGAACTGGTAAGTAAGAAATTAAAAAAACTAGACAAAATTGCATATATCAGGTTCGCATCGGTATACAGGCAATTTGCAGATATAAGCGATTTTGAAAAAGAACTATCAAGACTATCAACTAAATTTAAAAAATGAAAACAGCTAACCAATTTCGAGCTATTAAAGTAGATCTCCGTCACAAAGAAAGGGAAATGGCCAGAAAAGCAGGTCGAACGATCCCAGCCGCTCCAAAAGATCTAATAGAACCAGCACTATCCGAAAACGCCGCATATATAGCCAAAACCAGGTACGCATTCCGTGACGAGAAGGGCGAGCCAATAGAATCTCCAAGAGATCTTTTCTGGAGAGTAGCCTACTACATTGGCTCAGCAGACAGAATCTACGGCAGTGCCAAAAACCATCAAGACAGTGCCCGAGAGTTTTACACTCTTATGGCAAAGCAAAAGTTTATTCCAAACACTCCAACTCTGGTTAACTCAGCCAAAACAGGCCAATCTCTTTCTGCATGTTTTGTCCTACCCGTAGACGACGATTTGGAATCAATTCTAAAAACTATGCGAGACATGGCCATGATTCACAAAATGGGTGGCGGCACAGGGTTCTCTTTCTCAAGGCTCAGGCCAAAAGATGATATAATCGGCACAAGCAAAGGTAAAACAACAGGCCCCGTAGCATTTCTTCAAGCCTACAACGATGTTACATCTCAAATTCGCCAAGGTGGTGTAAGGCGAGGAGCCAACATGGGTATTCTCCACTACAATCACCCAGACATTTTGCGCTTCGCAGTCCACAAGGTAGACGAATTCTCGCTGACAAACTTTAACATCTCAACAACCGTCACCGAAGACTTTATGGAAAAGGTCAAAAGTGACGAAAAATTTACAGAAGGCGAGCTAGATGTAGATGATATTGTAATAGAACTCAAAGAAGCATACGCAATTCGCGACCTAGACCTTAAAAATGTACGTATCGAAGAGGCAGTTGGTAAACTTTACGAAATTTGCCGTGCAACCCAAGAAGGAGAAGGGTACAGCCTCATCAACCCGAGAACAGGTGAAGTAACGGGTAAACTCAACGCCAAAAAAGTCTTTGACTTAATCACCAAACTTGCATGGCAATACGGAGATCCGGGCATGATTTTGATTGATCGTGTTAACAATTCTCGAGCAAACCCAACCCCGAACATCGGCCTAATCGAAGCTACAAACCCTTGTGCAGAGCAACCTCTCCTGCCATACGATGCTTGCACCCTGGGGTCCATAAACCTCTCAAAGTTTGTCAAAGAAAATGCAAAAGGCTTGCCGTCCGAAGCTTTAGCGAAGGATGGTATCGACTGGAAAGATATAAAGGAGGCAATCCACACCGCTATTCATTTTCTAGACAACGTTCTGGATATGAACGAATACCCGGTCGAAGAAATTGATCAAATGACCAGCAATATAAGAAGAGTTGGCCTTGGTGTTATGGGATGGGCAGACATGTTGGTTAAACTGCAAATTGGCTACGATACACAAGAAGGTTTTGACCTTGCAGAAAAGGTTATGAAGTTTGTACAAAAAGAAGCAGATGTCGCAAGCGAAAATCTTGCAAAAATCCGCGGAGTATTCCCAGCGTTCAAAGGATCCCGTTACGACAAAAAAGGAGAAATCAAACCCAGAAACGGAGCCAGAACAACAATTGCACCAACAGGCACAATTTCACTTTTGGCAGATTGTTCAAGCGGAATAGAACCACACTTCGCCCTAACTTATGCCAAAAACACTATAGAGGGGAAAAGACTTCTCAACACTAATCAATATTTACTAGACGCTCTAAAAGAACACGGTCTAGAAAATGAAGACCTGCTTACAAAGATAGAAGAAAACAAAGGATCTGTCCAAGGAATTGCAGAAATTCCCCAAGAAATGCAAAAAGCATTTGTAGTAGCAGGAGACATTGCACCAAAAGACCACGTAAGAATGGCCGCTGCCTTCCAAAAATTCACAGACAATGGAATCAGTAAAACCATCAACTTCCCCAACGAAGCAACTGTAGAAGACGTGCGAGAGGCATATTGGCTAAGTTACGAGTTGGGTTGCAACATGATCACCATTTACCGCGATGGTTCGCGCGTCAAACAAGTCCTCGAAGTTAAAAAAGGAAAATCATACTATGACCAAATGACAGGTAAGCGTGTGGTTGCAGAAACAGGAGAAGGAATCCCATATGTTCCAACAAAGCGCCCTACACCCCAAGAAGCCTGGGGGATGCGTGTTCGCAAAAAAGCAGACGTTGGCCAAGTTTACACATCGGTTTTTCGTGACGGAGACGGAACACCAGTCGAGGTGTTTGTAAACATCGGCAAAACCGGCGGCTATGTTGCAGGTGCCGCAGAAATAACAGGTCGCTTAGCATCTCGAGCGCTCAAATACGGCGCGTCTCTCGAAGAAATCGCAACAGATTTGGTTGGTATTTCTTGCGGAACCCCATACGGTCTGGGACCAGACAGCGTCCTTTCGGCCTTCGACGCAGTCGGTAAATCTCTTTTGGAAATCGCCAAGGCGAAACAACTTCAACTACCAGTAATGGGGGAAGAAAACTCGACCCAAGAAGAAATCCTCAAAGCGCCACTGACCACAAATGGCAACGGCCATTCACTATCAACAAACGGCCACAGCGCAGCAAACGGACATAGTAACGGGCACAGTCTAACCAATGGCCACACAAACGGATACACAAACGGATACACAAATGGTCATAGCAAGCCTTACATCGAAGGAACAGAATCACAAATGGCATTGTCCCAAATCTCCATCACCCCGTCTGGCGGTGAAGGCTTAATGACAGTAAGTCATGAAGAAAAAATGATCGAGACTAAATTTAATTCCTGCCCAGATTGCGGCTCGCCATTGGTATACCTTGAAGGTTGCAAAAAATGCGTATCTCCATCCTGCGGCTGGAGTAAATGTAGTTAAGCGTCCATCTACTATAGACAATCGACTATAGTCGTTCTTCTAATATATAATTTCCTCATGAAAAAGCCGACTGTAAAAGATGCAAAAAATTATGTTGTAGATCTGTTGTCAGACAAACTGCAAGCAATTGACGAGGTCACAAAAGTGACTCGGGAACAAATCCAAGAACTAGAATTCTTTATAAACAACGGACACTGGGAAGTTTTAATATCAAATAGTGTTTTCAGGGCTCTCGCACCTCAAGGGCAAATTCACACTCTTGTAAATACTCTCGACAATCGTGTCAAGGAATTAAGATCAACTCTTACTCCGCTGGGCAGATCCGACAAAACACGCGATGCTTATATCCAAATCCTTAATCATATCCATGACCTTGAGCGACTAAAAACGGATATTTTGGAACAGTTTTATTCAAAAGCTGGTAAGCGCCAAATCGCCAGCGAATCAAAAGGAAAGAAGATTCGTTTTTAAACACATATGCGTATTAATAAATATCTAGCCTCAATTGGCGTCGCGTCGCGTAGGGCAATCGACGAGATGATAGAAGAGGGAAGAGTCAAGCTAAACGGCAAGGTAGCGAAGCTCGGAGATCAGATAGACCCAGACAAGGATCAAGTTATGGTTGATGGGCGGGAAGTAAAAAGTAGGGGAGAGGAAAAAGTTTATGTTATCCTCAATAAACCAATCGGGTATACATCAACCTCTGCGACCATAAAAGGCGAGAAAAATGTTTTGGAACTTGTCTCGTCCAGCATTCGTCTGTTTCCAGTTGGCAGGCTCGATCGCGACTCAACTGGATTAATCCTTCTTACAAATGATGGGGAACTAGCGCAAAAGCTAACACACCCCAAATTCCACATACCAAAAACATACGAAGTAAAAATATTGGGGAATGTAGGCAAAACTCAAATAGAGATGATGCAAAAAGGAATTAAACTAGAGGAGGGGATTACAAAGCCTGCAGACGTGAAGTTAAAATCTCAATCACTCCCCCACCACAGCATTTTAGAAATCACAATTTATGAAGGCAAAAAACGCCAAATTCGCAGAATGATGGCACAGTTGCATCTACACGTATTGGAATTAAAACGAATTTCTGTAGGATCTATGCAGCTGGGCACATTGCCAATAGGTAAGTACAGAAAATTAACTACCGAAGAAATAACTACATTAAAAGCTAGTTAGCCTCTGCCCTTCCAGATGGTTTCTGTCCCACCATCGCTCAAATTTATATATCTAGCCAGAACAAACAGCCAATCAGAAAGCCTGTTTATATACTTTAAGGCGTGCACATTCACCTTTTCTTCTTCTGCCAGTCTGGCAATCACACGTTCACTCCGTCTGGCAATCGCACGCGCCCAATGGACTTTAGAAGAAACAGAAGAGCCTCCTGGCAAAATAAAGTTTTTTAACTCTGGCAACTTCCTTTCCCAAGCATCAATTTCGCGCTCAAGGCGCAATACGAACACGCCAGTTACTCGAGGAATTATTATGTTCACATCAACAGGTGTAGCAAGATCGGAGCCCAAAACCATCAACTCACTTTGGATTCTTGTCAAAAGTTTTTTTATTTCAACGTCTAGGCTCTCAGTGATGATAGTCCCGAGCATCGAGTTCAATTCGTCAACATTTCCATAAGCATCGATTCTTAAATCACTTTTTGCGACACGTTTTCCGCCAAAAAGGGAAGTTGTGCCTCGGTCTCCTGTCTTTGTATAAATCTTCATTTGTCTTGCATGAAGCATTATATAATATGGAAGAAATCAAGCAGAAGTTTGACACCCCATCCCGGGAGGGGTACCATTTGAGTATGCAACAATATGTTAAGAAGGACGCTATCAATAGGCTCAAATCTGCCCATGGTCACTTGGACCATGTGATAAAGCAAGTCGAGGCTGAAAAATACTGTATAGATATCTTGCAACAATCTCTAGCCGTGCAAGCTGCTCTCAAAGCTGTCGACCACCTAATCTTAAAAGGGCATTTAGAAGAACATGCGTCTCACGCCATGCAGGGTAAAGACAAAGAAAAATCGATAAATGAAGTGATAGATATTTTTGACAAAGCTAGAAGGTGAAAAAATGAACGATCAACTTAGATTTGGACTAATAGGAGCTGTTGTTGGTGGCATTGTTGTGTGGATTCTTATGACAACCATTTTAAATCCTAATACAGCAGGCATGATGAATTCTAAGTCGAGCTTACAAAATGCAATGCAAAATTCAGATACTCTAAATGCTCATTTTATTGAGCAAATGATTCCTCACCATGAAGATGCTATTACTATGGCAAAATTAGCTCAAACAAAAGCTCAGAAACCAGAAGTAAAACAACTCGCAGAAAATATCATTGATTCTCAAGGGAAAGAAATAAATCAAATGAAAGATTGGTATAAAAACTGGTTTGGTAAGGAAGTGCCACTCGATGGCGAAGTAACAATGGACCACGAGATGATGGGAGAAAATAATGGCATGAAAATGGGAATGATGGGTGATGCATCTGATATGACAAATCTCGAAGAGGCTACTGATTTTGATAGAGCATTTGTTGAAGAAATGATTCCACATCACCAGATGGCTGTAATGATGGCAAATATGCTTAAAAGTGGAACAGAACGACCAGAAATGAAAAAGCTTGCAGACGACATAATTGCCGCACAAACAAGCGAGATTGACCAAATGCGACAGTGGTTAACAGATTGGGAAAAATAAAATATACACACATCAAAGGTTACCGATCAAGTTTTCTGTCCAGTAATGCTAGGAGTTCCGGTTGATAAAAAAGAAGCTGAAAAGCTAGGTAGAGTGCGTGAATATAAAGGGGAGAAATATTATCTATGCTGCGATGCTTGCATTACCGATTTTGATGCAAACCCAGAACACCATGCAAAATAAACAAATTTATTCAAAGAAAAGTTCTGCTTACACTTGTCCAATGCACACTGATGTCGTATCTGACAAGTCAGGCTCTTGTTCAAAATGTGGTATGAACCTAGTCCCTAAAAAGGAAGAAATAAAAGATAAGCGTGGTATGAATTACAACGATCACCAAGACCACAAAATGAATGTTAATAAAGAAAACATTCACGCAAGTGGGTCGCTATACACTTGCCCGATGGATCCGGATATTACATCTGACAAACCTGGAAATTGTCCCAAGTGCGGAATGAAATTAGTGCTGATGAATCCTGAGCATAAAGGTCACGAAAACCACGCTTCAATGGAGCTGGATTTTAGAAAGCGCTTTTTTATTACTCTCCCATTTGTCATTGCTGCGATGCTTCTTTCACCAAATATCCAAAAATGGTTTGGTTTTCATTTTGTGTTTGACGGCCGCGATATTGTTTTATTTTTAATTGGTACTTTTATCTACTTTTTTGGTGGTTTACCTTTTTTCAAAGCAGCAAAAGGCGAACTGTCACAAAAAAATCCCGGAATGATGACCCTCGTTGCCTTTGCAATTACTGTCGGCTATTTTTTTTCAGTTGCCGCAACTTTCCTTTTTCCAGGAGAGTCACTTTATTGGGAAATTGCGACTCTGATCTCTGTATTTCTAGTTGGTCACTGGTTGGAAATGCGTGCTGTCAGAGGCGCTACCGGCGCATTAGCAGAACTGGCCAAACTTATCCCCCCAAGAGCCCATCTTATTCAAAATGGAAAGATCATAGAAGTTAAAACCAGCGAGCTAAAAATTGGTAACAGGGTTTTGGTTAAACCCGGCGAAAAGATACCGGTAGATGGAATCGTTACCGAGGGCGAAAGCTCAGTTAATGAAGCAATGGTAACTGGCGAATCAAAACCTGTCAGCAAGAAAAAAGGTGATAAGGTAATCGGCGGAGCAATTAACCAAGATGGATCGTTAACTGTCGAGGTTTCAAAAACAGGTGCTGATACAGCTATCTCTCAAATCATGAAGTTGATACGTGAAGCACAAGGCTCAAAACCCAATGTCCAACTTTTAGCCGATCGGGCAGCGGCTATCTTGTTTTACGTTGCAATATTAGCTGGAGCAACCTCCTTTGCATTCTGGATGTTCATCTCACCTCAAGGAACAATATTTGCCGCGACTGTCGCGGTAGCAGCAATTGTCGTTGCATGTCCTCACGCACTTGGACTCGCAATTCCAACTGTGACCACAATAACGTCCACACTTGGAGCTAAAAACGGAATATTAATAAAAAACATGAAAGGCCTCGAGATAGCCAGGAAAATAAACTATGTAGTCTTTGATAAAACAGGAACGCTTACAAAAGGAGAATTTGGTGTTTCACAGATCGAAAAAACGCGCCAATCAAAACTATCTGAGAATGAACTATTAAAACTTGCAAGTGCTGTGGAGATGAAATCACAACACTCAATTGCACTGGGTATTGTCAATGAAGCAAAAAAAAGAAAGATTACCATCCCAGAAGTTACTAACTTCAAATCCTATTCAGGCAAAGGTGCAGTTGGAAAAGTCCAAAATAAAAACGTATTAGTTGGCAACACAACACTACTCGAGGATTTAAAAATACAATTTGATAACATTTCAAGACAGCAGAAGGATAAAACACCTGTCTTTATTGCCATAGATAATAAATTTGCAGGAGTAATTTATTTGGCCGATATTGTGAGACCTGAATCCAAAAAAGCCATTAGTAAATTACATTCGATGGGTATTAAAACTGCCATGCTAACTGGTGATACCAAAGAAGTGGCGAACGTAGTTGGTGAAGAGTTAAAAGTAGACACAATATTTGCCCAAGTACTCCCAAAAGATAAAGTAAAAAAAATAAAACAGCTTCAAAACGAAGGTAATATTGTTGCTATGGTCGGAGATGGTGTCAATGATGCACCAAGTCTGACGCAAGCGCATGTTGGAATTGCCATTGGCGCTGGAACTGATGTTGCAGTCGAATCGGCGGATATTGTGCTTATGAAAAACGACCCACTAGATGTGGTAAAAGCTATTTCCTTAAGTTTAAAAACAAATAGTAAGATGGTACAAAATCTTGTCTGGGCAACCGGTTATAACGTATTTGCTATCCCACTTGCCGCAGGCATTCTCTACCCATCATATGGCATTCTTCTGCGCCCAGAATGGGCCGCACTACTTATGAGTGCCTCATCAATAATTGTTGTCATGAATGCACTGCTTTTAAGAAAAGCGAAGCTCTAATAGCCCGCAAAAAATAAAACTATGCAAAAGCACGTCATCAAAAATAGACATGTTTCGAACGGTATCTTCTCCATTAAATTGTTAACAATAGTGATTGCAGTATTGCTGCCAGTTGCAATTATCTTTACCAATCTACTAGCACTGACTTTTACCGACAGTCTGTACAAAACTTACTTCAAAAATTCAGAAGATCTTCACTATGCGATGCAAGTTGTTGACAACCTTCGACTTGGAAAACCAATGGACGATAATTACTACTCTGTGCAAGCAATAAGCCACATGGAAGACGTAAAAAATCTAGTAAACTTTGCAAAAATAACCAATATTGTCGCACTTTTCATAATCATCAGCGATGTTCTATATCTTGTAAAAAAACGAAATTATAAAACCATAAAAAAAGGTTTAATGTTGGGAATAATACTCTCAACACTTTGTATTTTAGCCACGTTTATTTGCGCATCTCTAAACTTCGATTTTTCTTTTGTCGTTTTCCATAAGTTGTTATTTAGCAACAACAACTGGCTATTTGCACCAGACGATCGTCTCGTAAGGCTATTTTCACTGGATTTTTTTAATTTTTATCTGCAAAAAATGATAACCAATATACTACTTACAATTCTCGTATTACTGGCGATTGTTAAACTTATTCCAAAAAAATGATCCCAAAAACATTTGAGATTGGTTTTTTTATGTTCCACACTTATGGACTGATTCTCGGTCTTGCAACTCTTGTTGGGTGGTATGTAGCCAAAAAAAGAGCTCACAAATACAAAATAAAACAAGAGATATTTGATGATTTAATCCTTGTAATTCCACTGGTGACAGCCATAATTGGGGCTCGACTTTACCATGTTTTGGATTATTGGGATGTCTACAGAACTAATCTTAGCAATATTTTCTTTATCCAAAACGGAGGTCTGGGGATTTGGGGCTGGCTTTTTGGTGCAATTGTCGGAATTTATATTGTATGCAGAGTAAAAAATTTAAAATTTCGGCCAGTAATGGATTTGATTGCACCCTCAATGGTTCTGGGCCAGGCGATTGGAAGAATTGCCAATTGGATAAATCAGGAAGGTTTTGGACCACCAACAAACATGCCCTGGAAAGTTTTCATTAGTCCCCAGAATCGTCCAGAGCAATATTTGCTCACAAACTATTTTCATCCAACTTTTTTTTATGAATCAATACTTAATTTAATATCGTTTTTGTCGCTAATTTATTTATCAAAAAAATTGAAGAAACCTGGGCAAATCTTCGCTCTCTACTTAATTTTTTACTCAACGAGTCGTTTCTTTATTGAATTCTTTAGAATAGACACATGGGTAGTAGGGAATCTAAAAATTGCACAAGTAATTGCACTGTTTGGAATTTCTGCAGGGATCATTATGCTCGCAAATACAAAGGCAAAATCCAAGGTTGACACACCTTAGCACTCATGCTATGCTCTCTGCTAAACTAGGAGTGTTAGAATAAACCCATATGGCAACATTTATAGATCAACAAAAACCTAGACTCAAAAGTGAACTGCCAATCGTTCCCCTGCGAGACACAGTTGTATTTCCATCGTCCATGGTCCCGATCACAGTTGGCAGACCCAAGGTTAAACTTGGTCTAGATGCCGCTTGGGCTGGCGACAGACTTGCGATCTTCGTTGCCCAAAAAAATCCAAGAATCGAAAACCCAGCACCAAACGATATTTATTCAGTTGGCACAGTTGGCCTAATCAGAAGACTTTGGAAGGTTGACAACGAATACAATCTTGCTGTCGAAGGTCTTTCTCGCGTCTACCTTAAAGAATTCAGTCAAATCGACCCATATCTTGCTGTAAAAGTAGAAGAGATTCCAGAACTTTCTCAAAAAACAGAAGAAATAGAAGCACTTTTCAGGAACACACTTGCCAAAATAAAAAAATACGGTGAACTAGGAGGGGTCTTAACACTCGAGTCGTCGATCCATATATTCTCAACAGACGATCCAAATCAGCTCGTAAATATTATTGCGGCATCTATAGATCTCAAGACTACTGACAAGCAACAAATACTAGAAATGGTCGACACAAAAACACGACTTAATCGCCTGTCCGATCTTTTAACTCGCGAAATCAGAATCCTAGAAATATCTTCCAAAATCGACACGGAAACACAAGAGAGAGTAGGGAAAGTTACAAAAGAAGCAATTCTAAGGGAAAAAATGAAGTCCATAGAAAAAGAGCTAGGAGAGGACGATGACTCTAGGGAAATAGCAGAGTTCAAAAAGAAAATAAAAGCCTCTGGCATGCCAGATGAAGTCATGGGAAAGGCGGAGAGAGAGCTTGGAAGACTTGCCAAAATGTCTTCATACAATCCAGAGTCTTCGTATATCCGAACATATCTCGAATGGCTTGTAGACTTACCATGGAAAGTCTCGGACAAAAAAGGAGCAGATGTTGACCTTGCCGCAAAGGTTTTAGATGAAGACCACTACGGATTACCTAAAGTAAAAGAGAGAATCTTAGAATATCTTTCGGTCCACAAACTCGTCGGTAAAATTAAAGGGCCAATATTATGTTTCTACGGACCACCAGGCGTAGGAAAAACCTCTATCGGAAAATCGATAGCAAGGTCACTGGACAGAAAATTCATAAGAGTCTCTCTCGGTGGTGTTCATGATGAGGCAGAAATTCGAGGGCATAGAAGAACATATGTAGGTGCGCTTCCTGGCAGAATAATCCAAGGAATAAAAAATTCGGGAGCAAAAAACCCCGTCTTTATGCTGGATGAAATAGACAAAATTGGTACCGACTTCAGAGGTGATCCGTCGTCAGCGCTACTGGAAGCACTTGACCCCGAGCAAAACAACGCATTTTCCGACCATTACCTAGAAGTACCGTACGACTTGTCCGACGTTCTATTTATAACCACTGCAAATGTTTTGGACACAATACCACCAGCACTGAGAGACAGACTAGAAATTATCAATTTCCCCGGCTACACAGAAGAAGAGAAGTTTAAAATTGCAAAAAGTTTCCTCATACCAAAACAAGTTGAATCTCATGGGCTCAAGAAAAGCCAAGTTGAAATAACAGACGCTGCACTGCGCGAAATTGTAAGTAAATACACAAGAGAAGCGGGTGTGAGAGAGCTTGAAAGGGAAGTCGCGGCAGTTCTGCGGAAAGTAGCTAGAAAAACAGCGTCAAGTAAGTTTATAAAAAATAAGAAAATGAGAATAAGTCCAAAACAACTAAAGTCATACCTTGGATCACACAAGTATACAAAAGCAATTGCAGAGAAAGAGGACGAAATTGGCCTGACAACTGGTTTGTCTGTGACGGCGAGTGGCGGAGAGATATTATTCGTAGAAGTGACGATAATGCCAGGCAAAGGACAACTTATTTTGACGGGTCAACTAGGCGATGTAATGAAGGAATCTGCCCAAGCCGCACTATCTTACGTGAAATCTCGCGCTAAGGTTTTGGGAATTGGAGAAAACACCGTGCAAAAAATTGACGTCCATATCCACGTACCAGAAGGTGCAGTTCCAAAAGAAGGACCATCAGCTGGCATTGCAATCACGACAGCCTTGGTCTCTGCTCTTACAAAAATACCTGTCAGAAGAGTTGTTGGAATGACAGGAGAGGTAACGCTAAGAGGTCGAGTTCTAGAGATTGGTGGCCTAAAAGAAAAAGTACTTGCGGCACACCGTGCGGGTCTACAAACAATTATTGCACCAAAGGCAAATGCCAAAGACATTGAAGACATACCGAAAAATGTAAGACGAGACTTACAATTCATTCTTGCAGAGCACATGGACGAAGTACTAAAAGTGGCTCTAACCAAAGCGCTCCCAAAAGAAAAACCTAGTATAGAGACAAAGAAAAAAGAGACAGCGCCAAAAGAATCATACATCCCGCCGATCACCACAGTGTAGCTCCAGGCAAAAAAGTATTGCAAAATATTAACAAAATCGGTATGATTTCAGTCGTTTACTGTGAATCTTGAGCAAATAAATCCTGAACTTGCCCTGCCTTTTGCACTCGCTGCGGCCACCGCAGCTATTTTATATGGAGTGTTTACGTCTTTTAGAATAATAGCCCTGGATGCTGGTAACGCAAAAATGCATCAAATCGCAGATGCAATCGCCGAGGGTGCGTCGGCATATCTCACCAGACAATATTCAGTCATATCCGTAGTTGCCGCAATTATTTTCGTTGCAATCTGGGGTTTTATTTCTCTGCAAACTGCAATTGGATTTCTTATCGGTGCAGTAGCATCTGCTGCATCAGGTTTTATAGGGATGAATATTTCTGTCCGAGCAAACGTTAGGACAGCCCAAGCTGCAAAGAGCGGACTTGCCAAAGCACTGTCTGTTGCTTTTTCTGGAGGAGCAGTAACAGGCTTTTTGGTTGTTGGTTTAGCATTGCTCGCAACCGCAGGTTTCTACGGAACAACGCAGGATATTCATGGTCTAATTGGCCTTGGTTTCGGCGGATCCTTAATTTCTATTTTCGCAAGACTAGGCGGAGGAATTTTTACAAAAGGTGCAGATATTGGCGCCGACCTTGTTGGTAAAACTGAAGTCGGAATCCCCGAGGACGATCCAAGAAATCCCGCGGTAATAGCAGATAACGTAGGTGACAATGTGGGCGATTGTGCAGGAATGGCGGCAGATCTTTTTGAAACTTACGCTGTAACTTTAATCGCAGCAATGCTTCTTGGATCTTTTATTTTCCCGGATTCAATAAACGCTATCCTATACCCCCTTGCACTTGGAGGCATCGCAATAATCTCATCAATAATTGCAACATTCTTTGTAAAACTTCCAAAAAATAAAAGTATTATGGGTGCGCTGTACTCTGGCTTAATTGTGGCATCAGCACTATCAATCCTAGGCTTTTACCCTATAACTGTAATTATGATGAATGCAAACGGATTAATAGATACCATAAACATTTATTTTTCAGCAGTTGTTGGAATCGTTATTACTTTACTCATAGTTTTTATTACCGAATACTACACGTCCACAAGTTTTAGTCCAGTCAAGTCAATTGCAAATGCTTCCTCAACAGGCCACGCGACCAACATAATTGCTGGCCTTGCTGTGTCGCTCAGGTCAACATTTTTACCAGTCATAGTAATTTCGGCTGGAATCCTTATAGCCTTCTCTTTGGCAGGTTTATATGGTGTTGCAATAGCAGCGATGGCACTTTTATCCCTAACAGGAATAATCGTAGCAATAGATGCTTATGGTCCAATTACAGACAATGCGGGTGGAATAGCAGAAATGGCAGGTCTCCCAAAAGAAGTGAGAGACATAACAGATCCACTTGATGCCGTAGGTAACACTACAAAAGCTGTAACCAAAGGATACGCAATTGCGTCAGCCGCACTTGCCGCACTTGTGCTGTTCGCGTCTTATGCTCAAGATCTTGCAAAAGCAGGTGTAGATGTTAGCTTTTCTCTTTCCGACCCAAAAGTTGTAGTCGGTTTATTTATTGGTGCTTCTCTACCATTTTTGTTTGCGTCGTACGCAATGGAGGCAGTACAAAAAGCAGGTGGAGCGGTAGTTGAAGAGGTAAGACGTCAGTTCAAAGAAATTCCAGGCATTCTAACAGGCAAAAACAAACCTGAGTACGATAAAGCTGTGGATATTGTCACAAAAAAAGCGATTCAGTTAATGATTGTTCCAGCACTAATTCCAGTTGTAGCACCAGTTGTGGTTGGCCTAACACTTGGCCCAGTTGCGCTAGGAGGCTTACTTATGGGGTCAATTGTTTCCGGAATATTTGTCGCAATTTCAATGACCACAGGTGGAGCAGCTTGGGACAACGCAAAGAAATACATTGAAGCCGGAAACGTAGGCGGTAAGGGTTCAAATGCTCACAAAGCAGCAGTCACCGGCGATATGGTTGGTGACCCTTACAAAGACACAGCTGGCCCAGCAATAAATCCTATGATAAAGATAATAAACATTATCGCCCTTCTTCTTGTTCCTCTCCTGGTAAAATAAACATTCAATAAATAATTCTTCGGGGTTTTGCGCTATCAGTTGTAACAAAAATAGCAGGAGATGGACTAGGCGCAATTGTTTCATTATTCATTCCAACATCACTTCTAAGTAATGTAAAACGACTTTTGAGCCCTGGCCTAAATTGTTCAAGGTTAGAAACGTATTTATCAAAACTTTGCACTAAATAATTTGTGTCAAAATTTTGTGTACTTTCATTACTAGCGCTGTCTTGTAAATGAATAATCAGTATTTCCTGATAACCTAAGTCGTCAACAATTTCGTCTAGAAGAGGCCCAGCTTCCTGGTTTTGAGACCTTGCTTTTCTTAGTTGGTCAATATTTTTTCCTAGGCTTCCACTATAGTCGTCGCGGAGTCGACTCGCCTTGACGTATTGCTCGTCCTGCGACAAAAGATAAATCTCTTTGAGCCTTTTTGACGAAATCATAAAATCAAACTGAGCACGATCAACAGCAGATGCATTAAAGAAGCGACCAAAAACCTCCTTCACTCGAACAAAATAATATAAAGGATTGTTGGGCAAAAATCTTGCGTGAGGCATATTTCCCAACGCTTCGTTTACTTGGCCACCAGAAACTCTGGCCTCATTTACGTGTGCAAAAGAGACATTGTGCATACTCAAGGCAAGTATTAAAAGTGAGTAAATTAAAAGTTTAAACATAAAACAGCAAGTGTTGGTAGCTCCAACGGGAATCGAACCCGTGTTGCCAGATTGAGAATCTGGAGTCCTAGGCCACTAGACGATGGAGCCGAGCAAAGACCAATTATATATAAAGCTGAACCTGGAAGCAATTAATATTTATGGAAAAGTTTCTATGTTTGTGGTAACATGTGCACTCATTTGTTGATGAGCAAAATAACTCTCGGTTACTCATATGGGCAAGAAACACCCATAGAGGAGCATTTATTAAAGGCGGGTCTTAGTCCCGCATGGGAAAGAGGGAAACCAACAAAGAGTATGCCCGAGGGAAATCTTCTCAGAAAAGGCCAAATCCCAAATTACGAAATAGGAGTAGTCAAAATACGCTCAAGCGAGCTTCCAAAAAGAGTCTCAGAAGGCGTCTTTGATATGGCTCTTATTGGCACAGATGTTTACATTGACCATAAATTACCAAACATGAAAATAGCTGCAAACTTCGATCATGGCAGGGAGATTGGCCAGGGCAGTCCATACCTAGAACTAGTTGCACACCCCCTGTCTAAGATCGTCTCAATAGGGGACACGCCACCTGGCACAATTGTTATGACTGAAAGACCTCACCTGACAAAAGCTTTTCTTGAAGCAAATGGCTTAAAAACGATCTTATACTGGAATACCAGAAATAAATTAGAATTTAAAAAAAGACTAATTGAATCGAATAGAGTTGGCATAGAAATAATTGATGGTGGTGGTCCTCAGCAGATTCAGGAAGACGAACTTTTGGCACTTGTAACGGAATCTGGTCAAACAAGAGAGGATTATAATTTGAGGCAAATTGCAAAAATCTGCGATATTGAAACTTTACTAGTTGTAAACGAACAGTCACTAGAAGATCCTGAAAAGAAAAAAGAAATCACAAATTTTGTGAGGATGATGGAGGCCGCTTATCGATCAGTCGAATCAGAAGGAATCAGTGGGCCAAGAGAAAGTATCATGCCTACAATGGGCCAAAGGGAGCGGTAGAAATACTTGACAAGTAATTTTGTTTGGAATAAAATGACGTCCCTGCTAACATGCAAAACACAATAGGAAAGAAGTTTATATTCACCAAAGAAGGTTTAGAGAACCTTAGGTCGGAGTACAACGATCTCACAAGAATCCAAAGACCGATCATAACAAGACGAATTCAAAATGCTCGAGAATTCGGAGATTTGGCAGAAAACTCCGAGTATGATGCCGCAAAAGAGGAACAGTCGCTTCTTGAAGCTAGAATTTCTCAACTCAAAGATGTGCTTCCCAAAGCTCAACTGATACACAGTCTACAAAATTCGGATTTTGTAGTGATAGGTTCAAAAGTTGTCGTCGAAATGAATGATGAAATTCATGAATTTTCGATCGTTGGTTCAATGGAAGCCGACCCTGCAGAGAAAAAAATATCGAACGAATCTCCAGTCGGAAAAGCCCTTTTGGGGTTAAAATCCGGCGAGCATATAGAAGTTGCTTTTGGTCCAGTCAAAAGCAATATTAAAGTCCTCGAAATTAAATGAGCCTACCATCGCCGATCGTAAATTTCCCAGTAAAAAATCTGGATCTAAATGATAATGAGAAACAGGTGGTCGATTTGTTGGTGGAAGCAGCAAGACTTCTCGCACCAATATACGAAGATCAAGAGAACCCAAAATACCTAGGGGCAAACTTTTATCCCCACGACGCGACCAAAGAACAAATTTTAAAAGCTGCAAAAGATGATCTAGCAATACTATCTCCGTATACCATCGTCGAAAAAGTAAATGGGAAATTTGTCGCCACGCCCTACCATATTAGGTACAAATCACAGCTGGCAAAGATCGCAAAGCTTATAGACAAAGCAGCATCAATAACTGAAAACCACGCTTTCGCGCACAGGCTATCCCATCTTGCACACTCACTGCTCGACGGAAACTACGAACTCTCTGACATATATTGGACGACAATGAAACCATACAAAATCGACATTGCGATAGGTCCAATAGATAGGCTTGACGACAGGTTGCTTTTCAAAAAAGCTTCTTATGAAGCTTGGGTCGGTGTAATGGACGAACATAAAACAGAAAAAGCAAAATATATTCAAAAATCAATTTGCGACGTTCGTAGAAAAACTTTTACCCCATCCGAGAAGGCTAATTTCTTAGATAAAACAAAGCTACGGGTCGACAAAACAATAATATTTTCGGGATTGTTCGCGAGAGGGATGTATACCTCAAACAGCTTGCCTGTAGATCCGGTTCTTATGGAAAAATACGGAATTGTTATCACTTTCTTTGATACAAGCCTTGACGTTAAATTTAAAAATCAACACTTACCAATTTTTGAAAAAATATTCGAAGAAGACTTTCAGTCGGAGTATACGCAACCGTTATTGAGAGAGGGTTCGTTCAGAAATGTCCTGTTGCACGAAATTGGGCATTCTTTGCTTAGATATAAAGACGCAGAGTCTCGCCTCAAAGAACTTTTCCCAATTATAGACGAACTTTCTGCAACTATTTACGGAATTAAATGTTGTGGGTCACTAGTCCTCAAAGGCTTGATGAAAGAAGAAGAGCTTGAAGCAATTATGATCATGTTCGTTTGTCGCGCATTCACTTGGTGGATCGATTCAAAGACACACCCATCCTCAGAAGCATTTGCTATAGGACATGCAATTGCGCTAAATCATTTCTTTGCAAATGGTGCACTCAGGGAGTCAGATGGTATATCTTGGCCGAACTTTACACGAATGTTCCTGGCTATAGAAGAACTTTCCGATAATTTGGAGCGATTGATCGCCACTGGAAATTATTCTGATGCAAAGGCTTTTATTGATAAATATGGGTCTTTTGTGGTATACTCCCGATTCTCGCCACGCCTAAAAGGTTTAATCTAATGAGACAAGAAAGTATAAATTTTGGTCCACACGAAGGGTCGTTCTCTCCTATTTCCAGTGGGGGTATACATGCTGACAGGGGAGACATGAAATTTCCAGAAGAAGATCGCACAATAGAGAAGGAAAGAATATCTAAGGCTATTCTTAGAGATGTTCTTGGATTTAACGAGTGGTTAAAAGATAGGAATGCAAACGAGTTTTGTGTTGACATGGACGAAACTCTAAGAACAACTAGCATAAAGCCATTAGCGGAGAGTGAAGCAATTCCTGCTTTGAAGGGGCATATCAAAAGTATCGAGGCACTCGGTGAAAACCAGGGAGACATTATGGTTGTTGCTCACGACAGACTAGTCGCGTTAGTAACTTTCAGAGAGGAAATATCCAGAACAAAAGCGGGGGAACAAAAAACTCCATATGACAGGTATCTGAGACTGGTTAACGGATTTGGCGAAAAAGATGTAGACAGTGATATCTTAAATGAAGGAAGAGAGCACTTAATTGATTGTGTCTCAGAAATAGACATGCCAATTTCAACTGATGGTGAAGGTTTGAGAAACGGATTAAGAAATTATAATGAAAAACACGCCCTGTCGAGTCCAAAAGCTGTGGAGACGTTTTATTTCAGATACGCAGAAAGATTCAGGCAAAAATTTGCTTCAGTGCTTGGTGTAGACCTAAGCGGTGTTGACTACGAATTTGCACTTAAAAATAGAGATGAGTTTTGGAAATTTTACGAACGACCAGGTAAAAGTGGTAATTCGTTGTGGATAAATTGGCACGAAAGACACAAGCATGAATTCAATATTGGCTTAGTAGAATCATACGCTCCACACGAAGAATCTCATTTTGATATCGGCGAAGTAATTCATCAGGAAATAGTTAAGGGTAGGTTGGAAAATCTAGCCGGGCTGATTACAATACCAGGTCCAGATAGTTATTATTTAGAAGGTCTAGCCTTAACAGCACACGATTGGGCTGGATTTAATTTCACAGCAGACGGTGAACTAGGCGCAGCAATATATAAGTTAGAAAAAATTGCATTGGTTAAAGGGTTTTATCTTGTAGAACACGGAGTAAGTGTTGAAGACGCCACTCATGAAATCGCCAGGTACCTGCCAGTAAAAACATTAGATCAAATAAGCCATCTCTTAACAGAAGGCACGACAGATCCTTTCGCAAGAGCTTACCAAGTAGTTTACGGAAGGGCAGTAATAGACTTTGATAAAGTTGCGAAAAACCTGAGTCATGAGAAAAGAATTGTATTTCTTAAAGAAGTTGCAAAGAAACCAAGAACTAGAAATCAAATAAAGAATCTCATTAGCGATGTGTTGGTTGCCTAACACTGCTGAGTTCACTTATACTTGAGGCCATGGAGCCCATCGAAAACCTCAAAAATATTCGTCTAGAAAAACTGGATAAAATTAGGAAATTAGGTGTAAACCCATACCCTGCTAAGGCAAAAAAAGATCTTTCTATTGAATCTTGCACTTCCGTTTTGGGTAAAGGTGTACAGACGGCTGGGCGCCTTGTCGCACTTCGTGGACACGGTGGCTCCACGTTTGCAGATCTTGAAGATTTTACTGCAAAAATACAACTATTTTTTTCAAAAGATAAGTTAACAGATTTAGAGCAAAAAATTCTTGCTTTGCTGGACATCGGTGACTTTATACAAGTCGAAGGAAAAGTAGACAAAACTCAAGCCGGACAGGTAACAATTTTTGTAAATTCTTTTCAAATTCTTACCAAATCCATTAGACCAATACCTTCTAACTTCTATGGCTTAAAAGACACAGAAACAAGACTCCGAAAAAGATACCTAGACCTCATCGTAAACAAAGATACAAGAGACATATTCATCAAAAAAGCAAAATTTTGGTCAGCAGCAAGATCGTTTCTAGACAAAAACGATTTTTTAGAAGTTGAAACTCCTGCCCTAGAAGCAATTCCAGGTGGCGCGGACGCAAGACCATTTGTAACTCACCACAATGCACTAAATCAGGATTATTTTCTTAGAATTTCTCTAGAACTTTATCAAAAACGACTGCTTATTGGAGGTTTTGAGAAGATATATGAAATCGGAAAAATTTTCAGAAACGAGGGGATAGATGCGGAACATCTTCAGGACTACCTACAGTTAGAGTTTTATTGGGCGTATGCAGATAACCAAGAGTTAATCAAATTCATCGAAAGATACTACAGGTTTATGGTCAAAGAAACACTTGGCTCTGAAATATCAGACCACAAAGGTACAAAGTTAGATTGGGGCAAAGAATGGGAAAAAGTAGACTATATAGATGCATTTAAATCTGAAACTAAGCTCGATTTATCAAAGCAACCAAAAGAAGATGAGCTTTTGAGTTTTGCTCAAAAAGTTGGCGCAAAGCCAGTAAAAAAACTAGGTCGTGGCAGATTAATAGATTTAATTTATAAAAAAACTGTAAGGCCAAAGTTAATTCAACCTACCTTACTAATTAACCATCCGATTGAAGTATCGCCGCTTGCAAAAAGTGATGACAAAGACTCGCAAAAAGTGCAACGCGTGCAAATACTAGCGGCTGGCACAGAAGTGGGTAATGGTTGGTCAGAATTAAATGACCCAGTAGATCAGAAACAAAGATTTGAAGTCCAACAAAAACTAAGAAAAGCAGGCGACGAAGAAGCTCAAATGTACGACAGTGATTTTATAGAGGCGCTAGAATATGGGATGCCGCCTGCTGCCGGTTTTGGTTTTTCTCAAAGATTATTCTCTGTTTTGGTAGATAAACCTATTCGCGAAACGGTTGCTTTCCCTACAATAAAATCAATTGATGAATAAAGTTACTCTAAAAAAAATACTCAAAGTTTTTCTAACGCTACAATGGGCAAAAGAATTACCCAGACAGGGTTTTATTGCGATGGGCTTTAAGCGTGCGGAAGCAGATTCCGTAGCAGCACATTCTTATACAACTGCTGTTCTAGCATATTTTTTGGCGGTAGAGCTAAAAAAAGAGAAAATTAAAATAGATCCCGAAAAAACTCTAAAAATGGCACTGTTTCACGATATGGCAGAAACCATTGTTGGAGACGTCGGCACTTTTGTAAAAGGCATGGCAAAGGGCGCGTTTGCACCAATAGAAGAGGAAGGTCTTAAATGGCTGGTTGCCGATTTGCCTACAAAAGACGAAATAATCACACTTGTCAAAGAATATATGGAACGCCAAACAATAGAAGCACGTGTATGTAAGGTTGCCGACAATCTAGATGCCTTGGCGCAAGCAAAAGGTGTTCCTGCGGCACTTCCCGCGCTAAAATATTTTAAAGAGGTATATCACATAACAAAATTCGATTGGCACAAAGATGCAGTTGAGATGATTTTAAAAGACGAAGTAGAGCCAGAACGAAACTGGCAGAAAAAATAATGTTAGACATTAAATTCATTCGCGAACATCCAGATTTGGTAAAAGAAAAATCCAAACGAAAAGGCTACAGCATCGACGTTGAAAAACTGTTAAAAGTAGATGCAGAACGAAGAAAGACAATTGAAGAAGTAGACAAGTTGAGATCAGACCGTAAAAAGGCAGCTGAACTGCGCAACGAAGCAGAAGGCCAAAAAATAAAATTAGAACTCAAAACTCTCGAAAATAAACTAGAAAAACTCCAAGAAGAATATTATTTACTGGCTCGAGAAGTGCCAAATCTTCCAAAAGAAGATGTGCCATTCGGCCTAGATGACAGCGAAAACCAACCAATCCGAGAAGTAGGTAAAATATCAAGCTTAGACTTTAAGCCAAAAGACCACTTAGAGCTAGGTATCGCCCTCGACTTAATAGACATGGATCGTGCAGCCAAAGTGTCTGGCTCAAGGTTCGCGTATATTAAAAATGAGCTTGTGCTAATGGAATTTGCACTTATTCAATATGTATTAGAAACGCTAAAAAACGAAAATTTTATACCAATAATTCCCCCGGTAATTGTGAACAAAAAACCCATAGACGGGTTAGGGTATCCGGAATATCAATCTGGAGAAGGCTATAAAATTGACGATCAGTACCTTGTGGGCACTGCAGAACACTCAATTGTCCCGATGCATATGGATGATGTATTCGCCCCATCCGATCTACCGAAACGGTACCTTGGTTTTTCCACTGCATTTAGAAAAGAAGCCGGTACATATGGCAAAGATACAAAAGGAATTTTTCGTGTTCATCAATTCGATAAACTAGAAATGGTTTCCTTTGTTCACCCAAATGACGAAGACAAAGAGCATGAATATCTATTATCAATTGAGGAAAAACTTGTTAGTGCACTAGAATTACCTTATAGAGTGCTATCAATCTGCACAGGGGACCTAGGATTTCCAGCTTCCAGAAAATACGACATAGAGGTGTGGCTGCCATCCCAAAATCAGTATCGCGAAACTCACTCGGTTTCTACCTGTGGTCAGTTTCAAGCCAGACGCCTCAATATAAAATACAAAGAAGGCGAAAAAAGCGATTTTGTGGCAATACTAAACGGCACGGCTTTTGCAATTGGCAGAACCTTAATTGCCATTATGGAAAATTACCAGCAAAAAGACGGATCTATTTTGGTTCCTAAAGTTCTTCAAAAATACACAGGCTTTAACAAAATCCCTGCCTGAGGTAAAATACCCTGCTATGAGTTTCCTGCCCGAGACGAAAACTTTACGCGTCAAAAAGCGAAATCGTATCAAAAAATTAACGCCCAAAAAGCACCAAATAAATCATGAATTCGGCAGAAACACTAAGGAGTTATACAGATACATCGTCACCAGAGCAAGGTCAGCGAGTAACAATAAGTAAGATTAACGAAAAGTCACAAGGCTTTTCATGGCCACTTAATAGGATAGATACGCTTACTCTGCTGGCAGATATACTAAGTAACGATCACGATTTGCACTGGACGAATCTTGGATTTATACATGACGGATTGTTCGCAAGAGACGCAATAAAAGGAGAGACGCTTCCTTTTAAGGAAAGTAAAATCAAAAGAGAAAGAAAATATAATATTGCTGAGGTTTACAGAATCGGCAGAGCATATGAAATACTAAATGATCGAGAGATGTTAAGAGTGAAAGGAAAAGAACGAACCCATATATTAGATGAAACTGTTGAGCAAATAACCTTGGAGTAATACATGTTAGGAATACTTAATAAATTTTTAGATTCAAACGAAAAACAAGTAAAAAAGCTTGACCCGATTGTTGACGAAATAAACAATCTCGAAAAGAAGTTTTCTAAGCTTACAGACGTAAAACTGAAGGCACTTACATTAGAGTTTAAAGAGCGCTTTAAAAAAGGCGAAACCTTGGAAGACCTGTTGCTAGAAGCATTTGCAGCTGTACGAGAAGCCGGAAAAAGAACTTTGAACCTTCAGCATTACGATGTGCAACTGGTCGGAGGAATTGTGCTTCACCAAGGTAAAATCGCGGAACAAAAAACTGGAGAAGGCAAAACTCTAACAGCCTCACTCCCCCTTTATTTAAATTCAATCACAGGTAAGGGCGTTCACCTTGCAACCGTTAACGATTATTTGGCAAGAGTAGGTCTGGGGTGGATGGGGCCGATTTACGAGGCGCTTGGCGTCACAGGAGGTTGCGTGATGCAAGAGAAAGCTTTTCTTTACGACCCAAAGTTTGAAGATAAAACCCAAATAGACTGGAGACTGAGACATCTTAAACCCGTAAGCAAAAAAGAAGCGTACGCGGCAGACATTACGTACGGCACAAACAATGAATTCGGGTTCGACTATCTTCGCGACAATATGGTTTGGGACATTAAGGGCAAAGCCCAACGAGGCCATCATTTTGCAATCGTAGACGAGGCGGATTCAATTCTTATCGACGAAGCAAGAACGCCTCTAATAATCTCCGCGGCTACACAGGAAGCAACTGATAAATATGTTCAATTTTCAAAACTTGTTAAAGAATTATCTTCAGACACAGACTACGTTATCGACGAAAAATTAAAAACAGCAAATCTCACCGAGCATGGAATAACAAAAGTTGAAAAAAGACTTGGTGTCGAAAACCTTTACGAAAAAGATTTTGGTAGTATTCACCACATTCAGCAAGCACTAAAAGCCAGAGCCCTTTACAACATAGACAAGGACTATGTTGTAAAGGGTGGAGAAATAATAATTGTGGACGAATTTACAGGTCGTCTTATGCAGGGAAGAAGATGGTCAGAAGGCCTCCATCAGGCAATAGAAGCAAAAGAAGGCGTTGCAATCCAAAAAGAATCACAAACACTAGCTACTATTTCGTTTCAAAACTATTTTAGGCTTTACGAGAAATTAGGTGGAATGACTGGTACTGCAGCAACAGAGGCAGAAGAATTTTTTAAGATTTACAAACTAGAAGTTGTAACAATTCCAACAAACAAACCAACAATAAGAAAAGATACTTCAGACGTCGTCTATAAAACAACAAAAGCCAAGTATACCGCTGTCGCTAACGATGTCGCCCAGAGGCACTCAACAGGCCAGCCTGTTCTGATAGGTACAACGTCCATTGAGAAAAATGATTTTCTATCAAACCTCCTAAAGAGGAAAGGTGTAAAACACCAAGTATTAAACGCCAAAAACCATCAAAAAGAAGCAGAGATTATAGCTTCTGCTGGTATTAAAGATAATGTAACTCTTGCAACAAACATTGCCGGTCGAGGTGTTGACATAATCCTAGGAGGATCAGCGCCCACAGACAAACTTGGAAGACCGGTAAAAAGTGGAAAAGAGTACGAACAATGGAAAAGAAATCACGAAAAAGTAATCGAACTTGGAGGTTTGCATGTAATAGGTACCGAAAGACACGAAGCAAGACGAATCGACAATCAGCTTCGCGGAAGAGCGGGTCGTCAAGGGGATCCAGGATCAAGCAAATTTTTCGTTTCCCTCGAAGACGACATTATGCGTCTATTCGGCGGAGAACAAATCTCAAAAATAATGACAGCCTTTAAACTGCCAGAGGATACTCCAATTGAACACGGCATGGTCAGTAAAGCAATCGAAAATGCTCAGGTTAAAGTTGAAACTCACAACTTCGATATCAGAAAACATCTTGTCGAATATGACGACATTGCAAACCGGCAACGAGAAATTATTTATGGTGCCAGAAACAAAATCTTAGAAACCTCGGATGATAGTCAATCATCAGATGAGTTAAAAAAAGAAACTTTTCAAAGAGTAGAGCGGGAAATTGAAAATCTTGTTTTGGCAAACACAAGCGAAGATAGTAGACCAGACATTGGGGCAATCACCAGAGATTTCATCACAATTGTGCCATTTGATGAAACTTCAGCGAAAAATCTTAAACAAGACGCAGAGAAAAATAAAAACGCAGAAGACCTAATCAAATTTTTACTAGATATAGTTAAAAACGTTTACCAAGAGCGAGAAAAATCACTCGGTCAAAAAACCCTCAGAGACATGGAAAAATTTACAACCCTTTCTGTCATCGACACGCTCTGGATTCAGCACTTGGACACTCTCGATGATTTACGCGAAGGCATAGGACTCCGTGCGGCAGGTCAACGAGATCCTCTGGTGGAATACAAACAAGAAGCCTTCAAGCTTTTTGAAAAACTAATGGCAACAATTGATTCCGAAATAGTACACAGAATCTTTAGAGTTCAAGTGAATGCGCGACCGAGTGTCGAACAAATTGAAGAAAATGCAATAGGAAACCAGCCGCAAATAAGTGCGGCCGTAAGTGGTGAAACCGAGAATACTAAAGATCCTGACCCACTAGCACTTAGCGACGATGAACTTGATGAGGAAATTAAAAGACTAGAATCTCAGCAATTGCAAAATAGTGGAGTACAGGACGTAGAATTGTCTAAAGATCCACAAGAAATGTCAGACGAAGAGTTAGCGACAGAAATTGAAAGACTAGAAAAATCGGGTAGCTCTGGGGCAATGCCAAACAACCCATTCGAATCACAACAGAAGAAAACGCTCAAAATAGAAAAGGTTGGCAGAAACGATCCATGTCCATGTGGATCTGGTCTAAAATGGAAAAAGTGCGGCCTTATAAGTGCGCCTGAGCATAACAAGTAATTGTGTGTCACTCAATAATATTAACCATTTACCGCTAACCAAATATGGATTACCTTATTGCAATCACAGCAGGTGCAGTGCAAGGCGTCACAGAGTTCCTTCCGGTTTCTTCAACAGCACATCTAATTATCTTTGAGAAATTATTTAACTTATCAAAAAATCAATTCGGTTTAGGGTTCGACGCATCGATTCACTTAGGAACTCTGCTTGCAGTTCTAATATTTTTTGCTAAAGATTATTTAGAAGTATTTGACCTAAAAAACAAACTATATTTAAAATTATTCATTGGAACCATTCCCGCTGTGGTATTTGGAATATTACTTGAGAATTTAATAGAAGATCAGTTTAGAAGTTTTGGTCTGATTGGCACAGCGCTGATCGTCTTTTCCGGAATAATGTATTTAGCCGAAAAAGCAGGCCAGAAAAATATTAAGGATAAAAAAATATCAACAACCAACGCCTTAATTATAGGCATAGCTCAGTCTTTGGCTTTAATCCCTGGAATTTCACGGTCTGGTGCCACAATTTCGGCTGGTTTATTTCTTGGGCAAACAAGAGCAAATTCAGCAAAATTTGCATTCATGCTTTCTGGACCAATTATCGCCGGTGCAGGATTAAAAAAGCTATCAGAAGTAATCAACTCCGGCACTTCTGTAAACATTTCTGTTACTATCACGGGCATCGTCTCAGCATTTGTTTTTGGTTATTTTACAATAAAATATTTCCTAAAATATCTTTCTTCAAAAACACTCATTCCCTTTATATTTTATAGAGTTGTGCTAGGTGTTGTTCTAATATTGGTGCAAATAATACTTCATTAGCCCACAAATTATATAATTCAATAACTATGGACAACGATCAGAAAATCAAAGAACTTGACCAAAGACTTGCCCTCATTAAAAAAAATATCAACATAGACGAAAAACAAAAAGAAATCAGAGAGCTAGAGGCTAAAAGTTTTAAGTCAGATTTTTGGGACAATACTTTAAACGCAAAAAAAGTAATGAAGAGGATATCTTCCGCACAAAAAGACCTAAACGATATAGAAAAAATTGATACCGAGTTACGAGAGTTATCATCAATGGCAAAAATTAGTACCAATGATCAAAAAATGGAAGCAGAAATTGCCAAAGAGTTGAAAAAAACAGAGAAAACTCTTTCAGATATCGAAATAAAAACGTTTTTGGCAGGGAGTTACGACAGAAGTTTTGCAATTCTTTCAATCCACGCGGGCCAAGGGGGTACAGAGGCAATGGATTGGGTAGAGATGCTCTCACGTATGTTTCAGAAATACTTTGCCAAAAAAGAATGGCCCTTTGATGTTGTAGACGAAGCCCCAGGAGAGGAAGCAGGTTTCAAAAGTGTAACCATCGCAGTCGACGAAAGCTACACGTACGGCCTATTAAAAGGGGAAGCAGGTGTTCACCGGCTGGTTCGACAATCTCCATTCAATGCAGATCAACTAAGACAAACGTCTTTTGCTCTTGTAGAGGTAATGCCTCAAATTGACGAAAACGAAGATGACATTGAAATAAAAGACGAGGATATAGAATTTGAAGCATACCGCTCTGGTGGTCATGGAGGACAAAACGTTAACAAAGTCTCAACGGCAGTAAGGCTGAGGCACAAACCGACAGGCATAGTGGTGACCTGTCAAACTCAAAGATTCCAGGCTCAAAATAGAGAAAATGCCCTCAAGTTATTAAAAGCAAAACTTTGGACCCTAAGAGAAGAAAAAGAAAAACAGGAAAAAGAAAAAATAAAAGGAGGTCATGTGATGCCTGGTTGGGGCAACCAGATCAGGTCATACGTTCTACACCCATACAAACTGGTTAAAGATCTCAGGACCAACTATGAAACATCAGATGCGCAAGGTGTTTTGGATGGCGAACTAGACGAGTTCATAAAACAAGAGGTAGCCACGCTTTTCTAAGTGTTGATGGCGTAAAGAGCATGCTGTTATAATAAGTGCTAACTAAAAAATAGAAAATCAATGGAAGATACTGCCACATCAAATCAAGTAAGACACACCATCCCATTAAGGTCAGCTCCACCTATAAATCCGCTGTCATCTGCATCCAAAATTTTACCAGTAGTCATTATTGTTTTAATCGCGGGCTCGGGCGTATTCACTGGCCTTGTTTTGTCTTCTAGACACAAAAATCAACAGCAAGCAATCACATCTCTTGCAGATGAAGAGAATCTTACACCAGAAGTTAAAGAGTCTTTTGCCAAGACGTTCAAGGACGAAGCAGAAGGAACTATAGAGAAAAACGACGACCTAGATAAATATGCTCAGGGACAATGGAAGTTAATACGACCAGGCGGGGATACACAGACAGTTTTCCTTACGTCGTCAGTCATGGATTTGGACGAATATGTTGGGAAAGAAGTTAAAGTTTTCGGAGAAACTTTTAGCTCTAGTGATGTTGGTTGGCTTATGGATGTTGGCAAAGTTGAAAAAGTCCAGTAGTTCCCAATTTCATGATCAAATTTGAATCTGTCTCAAAAAAATATCCATCGGGGCAAACTGCAATAGACGACCTGAATCTTACAATAGAAGATAAGGATTTTGTATTTGTGGTCGGCACATCAGGAGCAGGTAAATCAACACTTCTTAAACTAATCACTAGGGAGACTCTATCGTCGTCGGGCAACATTCTCATAAACGGCCAGGATATTGGGAAAATTCCAAGAAGCAAAGTGCCACTTCTGCGAAGACAAATAGGAACAGTATTTCAGGATTTTAAGTTACTGCTCACAAAAACGGTATTTGAAAACGTTGCAGTACCACTCGAAGTAATGTCCCATAAGGACGCCTTAATTGAGCGAGAAGTTTCGGCTACTCTAGAAAAAGTAGGTTTATTGGAAAAAGCAAATAGTTTTCCTCTTCAACTTTCTGGCGGGGAAGTGCAAAGAACCGCAATTGCAAGGGCAATGGTTGCTAAGCCGCAAATTCTTCTTGCCGACGAGCCAACGGGAGATCTAGATCCCAAAAATTCCCAAGAAATAGTAAAACTTTTAGAAAAAATTAATCACGAAGACAAGACAACAATTATAATGGCAACACATAACGAACAGATCGTGAATCATTTCAGGAAACGAGTAATAGTTCTTGATAAAGGTAAATTAATAAGCGATCAAAAAGAAGGAAAATATGAGACAAGTTAAGCAGTCATTTAAACTCATCAGACGCAGTCCCTACCAAGCACTAGCCGCCACACTTGCAATGTCACTCACGTTCTTCATCTCCTCACTTTTTGTAATTTTAATAATTGGTGGTCAAATAGTTCTCAACTATGTTGAACAAAGGCCACAAGTTATTGCATTTTTTAAAGACGACACAACCCAGCAGCAAATTAACGAAACAATAGAAAAAGTCCAGTCAACAGGGCTGACCAAAAGTGTCAAATTCGTATCAAAAGAAGAAGCGCTTGCAATCTACAGAGAACGAAACAAGGACGAGCCGCTTCTTCTAGAATCAGTGACGTCAGACTTTTTACCAGCCAGTATCGATATTTCGGTAAAGCGTGCACAAGATATCAACCAAATCACGAGCACTGTAAAAGATGATGATCAGGTGGAACGGGTCATAACACCAGAAAATTTAGTTGAGCAGTTGATCAAATGGACAAAGGCAGTAAGAACAGGTGGCTTAATTTTTGTCTCAACACTTCTTGGTGTCTCCTTCCTAATAATAATCATGGTCATCGGTATGAGAATCGCGCTCCGAAGAGAAGAAATAAGTATTATGAATTTGGTCGGTGCAACAAAGTGGTACATCGCAAAACCATTCTTTTTAGAAGGCGCACTATACGGAATCGTGGGTTCCACTCTCGCAGTTTTCCTAATTTACGGCCTCATCCTCTTTTATTCGCCGAGCATACAAGAATTTTTGGGGCCAATACAAATATTCCCCATAAACCCTCTTTTCTTCATCTATCTTTGGTTAGGAGAGATGTTAGCTGCAGCATCGATTGGTATAATTGGAGCCGCAATTGCTCTCTACAGGTACCTAAAGATTAAATGAAGAACATTATTGCTTGCGCAATAGTCGCCATCGCAGCACTCTTTCTCAGCACCAGAGCCATAAGTGCCATAACCCTAGAAGAGTGCGAAAAAGATCCATCCGCTAGTGTTAATGATTGTATTAATCTTTTAAATGGCAAAGTAGCAGAACTTGGAAGTCAAAAAAAAACTTTATCATCACAAATTACTCAATTCGACACACAGCTAAAATTAACACAGCTAAAAGTCAACGATGCGCAAAACACTATAACTCAACTAGAACGAGAAATTGGTGTTTTAGGTTTTAGAATAGGTTATGTAACAGAGTCGATTGATAAACTTGAAAGCCTTGTCAAAGAAAGGGTTGTTGCAACATATCGGCAAAGTTACGTTTCAAACTTAGAACTCGTTATCGCATCAGACGGATTTTCCGATTTACTTCTAAAACTTCAGTATCTAAAGCAAGTTCAAGAAAATGACAAGAAAATTCTCGCAAGCTTGCAAGAAACGAGGTCGAACTACTCCAACCAAAAAGACGAGCGTGAAACCAAACAGGCAGCAATAGAAGCTCAAAAAGTAAAACTCGAAGCGTTGAAAGTAGATCTCGACCGCCAGAAAGCCGAAAAAAAAACGTTTTTAGAAATCACAAAAAACGACGAAACAAGATATCAAAAATTACTTGCACAGGCACAAGCAGAACGCGCGATCACTTTTGGTGGCGGTACAGACGTGTTTATGCGCGACGTTAAACAAGGTGACTCGATTGGATCAATCGCGAGTCACAGTGCAAGCCCAGGTTGTTCAAGTGGATCACACCTACATTTCGAAGTTCATAGTGGTGGTAGCGTGCAAAACCCAAATAATTATCTAAGGTCTGGAGTTTCGTACAGCTATTCTTACCCTGATTCACAATTTGGTACTTATGGTTCAATAAACCCGAGCGGCAACTTACCTTGGCCCTTAAACGAACCAGTAAAAATTCACCAAGGTTATGGGTCTCACAGTTTTGCACAAACTTTCTACTCCAATGGAGTTCATGCAGGTATAGACATGGATTCTGGTTCAGCTACAGTAAAAGCGGTCAAAGATGGTAAGCTTTACGGTGGTTCTTACAAATGTTCAAATGGCAAATTATATTATGCAAAGATTGTACACAGTGATGGATTAACAACCTGGTATCTTCACATTATTCCCAACTAGTTGACAAAGTTCCGAAAAAAAACTATTTTCATCTCACACTGAAAAATGATCAAACTCTGCTCAATTATTTTAATTGTCATTGGACTGCTAATTCCAAATAATGTATCTGCAGTAGAAGATGTACAAATTCAGGAATTTTATGCTCTCGGTGGAAGTGGTGATCCAGATTGGATTGTGATCTATAACGAATCAAACTCTACAAAAAGCATCGAAGGGTGGTTTATAAGAGACAAAACAGAAACAAATAAAATAGAATTAACTGGAGCCATTTGCGCGCAAAGTTATAGAAAATTTGAATTTTCGAATCGTCTAGACAAGTCTGGAGACAAAATAAAACTTATTAACAGCGCAGAGTCTCAGGTAGACGAAATTGAATATTTTTCAAGTAGTATTCCACAACACCAAGAAAACCAATCTACTAATAAAAATACCCAAGACGATACTTGGACAGTTAACACTGCACCTTTTCCTCAAGATAACACCTCGTGTAACCCACAAAGTCCAAGTCCCAGTCCGTCACCCACGCCAGAATCCAATCCATTCCCAAGTACAAAAGCCACCACATCAAAGTCTCCAACTCCAAAAGCTACGCCAAAAAGTGCAACAAAAAAATCTCCAAGCCCAACACCAAAAGTG